>Ga0307376_10003349_pt1 | contig 15018 bp, 20 predicted proteins | sample TR2MG_FD_202536 | JGI IMG/M metagenome (GOLD analysis project Ga0307376, IMG submission 202536) | Soil microbial communities from Risofladan, Vaasa, Finland - TR-2 | ecosystem: Environmental > Terrestrial > Soil > Coastal area > Acid sulfate soil | place: Finland: Risofladan, Vaasa | collected...
TAATAATCAGAGAATTCGTTTAGATGGGCTAAGGTTATTTTTCCTGTTATTATTGGATCATCATTTGAAACATTTGTATTTGAATCTATGGTTCCGTGCTCAAGTTCTACATCCATGCCATGCCTGAATTGATCAATGTCAAATTTATCCCATTTAATTCCAAGTTTTTCTCCGACCTCTTTCGCTTCTTGTTCTGTAAAACTCTTTTTCATTGTCGTATCTTTTCTAAGAAAGAGATATTTTTAAGGTTGTTTATTTTCCTAGTCTTTTTCTTGCTCTCAAGCTTGGTCTTGTTTTCATTTCTCTAGATTTTTTTCTTAAGCCTCGGGCTTTTTTTCCTGCACTAGTGAGTCCTCTGAAAGGTCTTTTCCGATTTTCTGGTTTTGTTATCCAATTTATTGTTTTGTCGTTTTTTATTTCAGGTCTTTCAGGATCTACCATGATAATTTCATAAAAATAATGAATTCCGTCTTTTCCAATCAAGTAAGAATTAAGCACTTCTAAGTTTGTATATTTTCTTGCAGCTCTTTGTTCTGCAATCCATTGATAGTTCATTCTCAAGTTTTTTCGTGTATGTAATCTTTTGCTTCTTCGGCCTTTATTTGGTCTTGGTCTTTTATGTCCTCCTCTTTTAAGTCTTACACGGGCAATTACAAAGCCTTTTTTATTTTTGTAGCCTAAAACTCGTGCTCGGTCAAGCCTCAATGGTTTATCAACTGTTGTGATTGCTTGACTTTTTCGCCATTCAATCATTCTCTCTCTCAGAGTTTTCTTATCTGGTTTTTTCCAGGTTTCTTTCAAAAAATGATACAGTCCTTTTGCCATCTTTAATATGAGCCTGCTCGGATTTGAACCGAGGACCCCTACCTTATCAGAGTAGTGCTCTAACCAGGCTGAGCTACAGGCTCAAGATAGGAAAAACAGATTTAGAAGATTTATAAGTATTACTCTTTTGCTTCAAGTTCAAGAGTAAGTTTTTCTTTTGATAAATTATAATTTCTTACTGGAAGATTTATTGGAATTATTTTATAATAAACTCCCTTTTTTGCTAGGGCTTTTATTTCGATACTGCTTTCGAGCTGGATTATAGAGACGTCTTTTATTGATTTGACACCAGGCATATTTATTTCATAGACTATTTTATCTGAAAATCTTCTTACATTTGTTTCAGGCTCTTTTTTTGGAAGTCCGGCAAACTTCTTTGAATCTGATGCAGGAAGCTTGAGCTCCCTTACATTTTTCTTTACCTGTTTTTCCTTCTCTTTTAATTCAGAAAGATTTCCAAAAGACTTGACTTTTATTCTAGGGGGCTGGTTTCCAGAAGTATAGATACTGATACCTATCCCTCCTTTTTTTGTTTTTGATTTTTTAGATTTATTTCCCGCATTTTCAAGATCATTAAAGTTTTTATTGAGATTTTTAAGAACTGTATTGAACAGAGCATTGAATCCCATTGGAAGTTTTACCCCTTCATATTGGACATCATTTCTTCCAAGAATTCCCCAGTCTTTATCATCTTCGAGAGAATCTCTTATTTGGGTTCTACAATAAGGACAGAAATTATAGCTCTCATTTATCTTTTCTCTACAATTTTTACATTTCTTCTTTTTAAACATGGTAAATCAATACGACTTTTCTTTAAATAATTATCTGAGGTTTCTTATACTGAATAGCAACAATTATTATATACGGCTTATTTGTGGAGGTTTTATGGTTGAAAGAACTGAATTAGAAAGAAGAGTAAGGAGATTAATAGCAGGAGATATTACTTATAGGGTTTTGAAAAGTCTTGGAGATAGGGGTGATAGAAGACTCAAAAAAAGAGCTGCAGAAATAGTTGATATTTTAGACCAAAAAGAATTAAACAATAGGTTTTTTGTAGGAATTGAGAAAACCGAAGAAGAGAAAGCTAAGACCTTGAGACAAGGCATTAATGCGTTTAAGAAAAAATATAAGCGCGAGGGCGAGGTTCTTGAAGGGTTAATTGCTGAGAAAAGAATAGAAAAAAATAAAAATTTGGTTTATGGATTAAACAACGGATATCATCTTTCAGAAGAGGATTATGTCCAGATTATGATGGACCTTGGTTTTGAAAAAAGAGAAGCAGCTTCAATATACCCTCATATTTTAGCTATTTCTGAAAGATTGGGAAAAGCAGATGAGTATAGAAAAAGAACCATTTTAATTGCTAAAAGTTAACTTTTTATACTTCTCTCTTTTTTCTTTTTCATGGCAAAGAAATTTTATGTTACAACTGCAATTGATTATGTTAATGCAGAGCCCCATATTGGGCATGCCTACCAAAAAATCATAGCTGATGTTTTGGCTAGATGGAACAAGATTCAAGGAAAAAGAGTTTTTTTCTTAACTGGAACAGATGAGCATGGGCAGAAAATAGCTAGAAATGCAAAAAAGAATAAAAAAACCCCAAAAGAATTTGTCGATTTTTTAACACCTAAATTTGAACAATCATGGAAATTACTCAATATAGGTTTTGATAAATTTATCAGGACTACTGATAAAGAGCATGAAAAAAAAGTTCAGGAATTTATAAAATTAATGAATAAAAAAGGAGATATCTACAAAGGAGAATATTCTGGTTTATATTGTGAGGGTTGCGAAGCATATATTACGGAGAAAGAATTGATTGAGGGGAGATGTGTATTTCATCCTAACAGAGAAATTAAAGAATTTAAGGAGCAGACATATTTTTTTAGATTATCAAAATATGAGAAAAAAATTCTTGAATTATATGAGAAAAATAAAAAATATATCCTGCCGGTTTTTAGAAGACAAGAAATCATTAATAGAGTTAAACAGGGTTTGAAAGATTTAAATATAGCTCGTTTAAAAGAAAATATGCCTTGGGGGATTTCATTTCCTTTAGACAAAAAATATGTTGTTTATGTATGGTATGAGGCTCTTTTAAATTATATAACAGGAATTGGTTGGCCTAATGGTAAAAAGTTTAAAGAGTTCTGGCCAGCAGATGTGGAGATTCTTGGAATAGACAATGGTTGGTTTCATTGTGTTATCTGGCCAGCAATGTTATTTTCTGTAGGGATAAAACCCCCAGAAACAATATTGATTAATGGTTTTCTTACTTTTAATAAACAGAAAATAAGTAAGAGCCTTGGGAATGTAATTTCTCCAAAGTATCTCGTTGATAAATATGGTGCAGATTCAATAAGATACTATGTCTGCAGAAACTTTGTTTTTGGAGAAGATGGAGATTTTTCTGAAAAAGTTTTGGTTGAAAGACACAATGGCGAACTAGCAAACAAACTTGGTAATTTAGTTTCAAGAGTTTCTGGATTGATTGAAAAATATGGGGTTGAAAAAACAGAAAATAAATTGGTAAAAAAATTAAATATCAAATTGATTGATAAAAAAATGGAAAATTATGAATTTGATAAAGCTCTTAATGAAATTTTTGCATTTATTGATGTTTGTAACGAATATGTTCAAGATAAAAAACCTTGGGAGACAGGAGACAAGAAGATTCTTTATGAACTTAAAGAATCTATTTTAAAAATCGCAGAATTACTTTGGCCTTTTATTCCAGAATCAAGTGAGAAGATTACAAAACAATTTAGTGCAAAGAAAATCAAGAAAGCTGAAGTTTTGTTTAAGAAAATTAACTAATCCTTAAACCTGGTTCTGCATCTGCATCAGGTTGAAGAAGCAAAACTTCTTTTTCACCCTCGCTGACTGCTGCTAAAACCATTCCTTGGCTTTCAACACCACGAATTGTTCGTGGTTCAAGATTTGTAAAGACTATTACTTTTTTCCCTAAAAGATCATCTTCTTTGTAATATTTTTTTAACCCAGAGACAATTGTTCTTTTTTCTGTTCCAAGATCTATAAGAATTTTATAAAGCTGATCAGTCCCTTTAATATCCTCTACTTTGAGAATTTTAGCCACCCTTAAATCAAGCTTTTGCCAATCAGAGAATTTTATGTTTTCTGGGGTTTTTTCCATTTTTTTAATTAAGGTCTTAATCCCAATTTTTTTAGAAGAATTTGAACAACCTTTTCTCTATCTTTTTTAGAATCATATTCAACATCAAGAATTTTAGCAGCAACTTCTTTATATGCACGAGCAGCCTTGCTTTTTGGATATATGTGCACTAGGGCATTTTTCACACTTATTGATTTTTTGACGTGATCATCTTCAGGAATCATTCCAATAATAGGAATTTCAAGCATTTCCTTAACCACTTCTGGTGACAATTCTATTTTATCTTTTCTAACTCTCGTTACAATAACTCCTCTTATCGGTTTTTTCATCTGTTCTGCCATTTTTACTGCTTTTAAGGCATCTGTTATTGCAGGTATTTCTGGATTTGTAACTATAATTAATTCATCTGCCAAATCTATCGCACAGAGAGTTTCATTTCCAAGACCTGCAGCACAATCAACTATTATGTGCTCTGAAATTTTTTTAAACTCTCTTTTAAAATCCTTCATTTTTTCTGGTTTTGTTCTTTGAGATTCCTTTATTGATAGAGAAGCGGGTATTATCTTTATCCCTGATTCGTGTTCATAAACAGCTTCAAAAGGTTCAGCTTTTCCAAGTAAAATATGGTTTAGGTTTATAGGAACTTCTGGAGCATTTAAATGAATTCCAATATTAGGGGTAGAAAGATTTCCATCTATAACTAAAACATCCTTTCCAAAATAATTCATAGCAATAGCTAAATTTATTGCTGTTGTTGTTTTTCCTACACCACCTTTTCCTGAAGTAATAACCATTATTTTTCCCATTTTAAACTAAAATTAAATTTTTTAATTATGATAAAAGAAATTGCTTTGTAGTGCTTATAAATTTTTCTAACATCTCTGCATAAATTTTCAACTGTTCAAGATTTATAGTTATCTCTTCCCCCCTATAGAGAACCTTGAGAGCAACATTTTTTCTGAATTCACCTATCCTTTCCTTTTTTAATTCTTCTACCTTTCTGAACATTTCATACATCTTTATGACTTCTAAAAATTCCTTATCCTTTTTGAAGAGTATTTTTATAGCTTCTATTTTACCGATTGGATTCAATGGAACAGAAGAAATCTTTTTTTTCTTTTTTGCGCGTTCTAAAAGTCCATCAATACCTGTTTCTATCATTTTTCTCCATCTCAAAAGAAGATTCATTATCACATCACAGGTTTTTGTATATTTTAGACTGACATAAAGAAGGTGGTCTGCACTTATTTTTTCTTGTATTAGTTCTTCCACAAAATTTTTTCCCATTTCTAACCTATTAGAATTATAAACCCTAAAGATTATCAGCTTTTTATACTTTACTCAGAAATTTTCTTAAAAGTTTCACGTGTTTTTCTTAGGATATTTTTCACACTAATTAGAAATTCTTTTGTTTTTTCAAGTGTCAATGTTGTTGGTTTTAGTCCGTTTGACAAAATAACGACCTTATCATCTTTTATAAATTCAAAAGGACTATCCTTGTGTTTTTCCATAAAGTCAAAAAGTTCCAGAACTAAATTTATTTCCTCTTTTGTTATATGGTATCTGGGGGCACATTTTTCAATAAATGTTTTGAAATTTGACTTAGGGTCTTTGTAGAGGGTGATCCTTTTGTAAAGATATTCGTATTGAAGAATCGAACTTATACAGTTAGTAGCTGCATTTTTTATTTCTTGAGTGATTTTTAAGAGAAGCCTTCTATCTTTGATTAAGGGAAAAGTAACATAGGCCATGTGGTCTGCTGTCTGAATCTTCTTTTCAGCTATAATGATGTTTTCTAGAAATTTTTCCATTTTGGTTCTTATTTTTTAGGAGTTTAGAATTAAAATAATTGTTGGTGTTAGAAGATACTTATTTATTAAGATAGGAATGTTATTTTATTGTATTATTCATCAATTCTCTTAATTGTTATTTTATATTTAACTTTTTCGCCTGGCTTATATCCCAATTCAATTGCTTCTTCTCCAAGCCTTTTGATAATACTAGTTGGAAAGAAAGGTAAGACATAAAATTTAGGTTCAATGATTGAACCCTGACGGTCCTTCACACCAGTTTTCTGTAAGGTTGCTTCTAAATCAAATTCTAACTTTTGTGTTAGTTTTCTTCCCATTAATCCACAAAATTATTTTTCTATTTAAAGATTTATTTAATATAATATCTACTTCCCTAGCTTCAAAATAGCTTCTGCCAGGTCTCCCTCAGTGCTTTCAAGGGCTTTTTTGGCTTCTTCTTCTGTTGAACCTGTTTTTTCTACCACGGTTTTTATATCTTCTTCAGAAATTCCAGGTTTTTCACTCTCTTCTTTTATGTCTCCTGAAACCTGAAAACTTTCCTGTCCCTGAACACTTATTTTTGTTATAGAAGGATTTTCTATGATAATCTTCGTATTATCTGATTTTTCAATTACAACCCTTAAAGCATCAATCTCTTCCTGATCCATGCCAAGCTGTTTCATCATTGCTTGCATTTTTTTTGGGCTTAAGCCACCTAAACCGCCTATCATTTTAGTATATAAAGGTCAGAATTATTCTAAAGACCATTATTAAAATTACAAGTCCGATTACATGAATCGGTTTTATCATGATTTTGCTTTTAAATTCTTCATCAAATCTCATCAGCCCGCCAAATCCAGCAGGCATCTGAATCTTATTATCGCTTGCCATGTTTTAGCTAAATTCAAATAGTTTTTAAAAGTTATTATATTATCAATATTGATGAAACACTACGACGCGCAAGAAGTTGAAGAAAAAATTAGAAAATTCTGGGATAAAGAAAAAATCTATAAATTTGATGGTAAGAAGAAGGGAAAAATCTATAGTATAGATACTCCACCGCCTTATGCATCTGCAGGACATTTGCATGTTGGGCATGCCTTAAGTTATACTCAATTTGAAATAATTGCTAGAATTATGAGGCAAATGGGAAGAAATGTTTATTTCCCTCCTGGATATGATGATAATGGTCTTCCTACTGAAAAATATGTTGAAGAAAAATTAGGAATTCAAAAATCTAAGACAAATAGGGCTGAGTTTAGAAAGATTTGTTTAAAAGAAAGTGAAAAAATTGAAAAAGTTTATACTGAAAATGTATTTAAGAAATTAGGGCATAGTTATGATTGGGATTTATTGTATACAACTATTTCTCCAGAAGCGCAAAAAGTTTCACAAACAGCTTTTTTGAAATTAGTTAAAAAAGGAGATTGTTATAGATCTAAAGAGCCTGTTATTTGGTGCCCTCATCATGAAACAGCATTAGCTCAAGCAGAAGTTGAAGATCTTGGAAGAAAAACCAAGATTAATTATATTGATTTTGATCTTGCTGAAGGAGGAAAGATAAATATTGCTACAACTAGGCCTGAATTTCTTCCTGCATGTGTTGCCATTTTTGTTAATCCTAAGGATAAGAAAAATAAATCTTTAATTGGAAAAGAAGTTCTTGTTCCTTTATTTAATTATAAAGTTAAAGTTATGGCTGATGAAAGTGTTGACCCTGAATTTGGGACAGGTACTATGATGGTTTGTACTTTTGGGGATAATGCAGATATAGAGAAATGGAAAAGGTATAAGTTAGAACTTAGAAATATTTTGAATAAAGATGGAACCTTGAATGAAAATACAGATGAATATGAAGGAATGAAGCTTGAAGAAGCTAGGGCAAGAATTATTACAAATTTAAAAGAAACAGGTCGGTTGAAAAAACAAGAACCTTCAGAACAAACTGTTGGAAGTTGTTGGAGATGTGGAACTCCTGTTGAATATATTATTGCGAAACAATGGTTTATCAAGACTTTGAAATATAAAAAAGATTTAATTAAAAGGGGAAGGGAGATTAAATGGTATCCTGATTTTATGAGGAAAAGATTTGAAAATTGGACAGAGAATCTTGGTTGGGATTGGATTATTTCTCGGCAAAGATTTTATGGTGTTCCTATTCCTGTTTGGTATTGTGAAGATTGTGATAAAATAATTCTTCCTGATGAAAAAGAATTACCTCTTGATCCTATGGAAAAAGCTAAGAAATGTGGTAAATGTGGAAAAGAAACCATTCCTGATACAGATGTTTTAGATACTTGGATGACTTCTAGCAATACTCCTGAAGTTTCAAGTAGATGGTTAGAAAAACCAAATCTTTACAAAAAAATAGTTCCGATGTCTTTAAGACCACAATCTCATGATATTATCAGAACTTGGGCTTTTTACACTATTTTGAAAAGTCACTTGTTATTCAATAGAATTCCTTGGAAAGATGTTGTGATAAATACTTTTGTTTTAGATGCAAAAGGAAGAGGAATGTCAAAAAGTAAAGGAAATGCTGTTTGGGCTGATGAATTAATTAAAAAATATAATGTAGATGCTTTAAGATATTGGGTTGGAAGTGCTAGTCTTGGAAGTGATTTACCTTTTAATGAAAATGAACTTGTTGCCGGAAAGAAATTTTTGAATAAATTATGGAATGCTTCTAATTTTGTTTTTATGAATGTTGGAAAAACAAAACCTAAAAAACCTAAGAAGTTAGAAGCTGTTGATGAACTCTTTTTACAAGAGACTTTTAATTTAGTTAATGAAGTTAAAGAAAACTTTTCAAAATATAATATTGCCGAGGGTAAAAGAAAAATTGAACATTTTTTCTGGAAGATGTTTTGTGATAATTATTTAGAAATGGTTAAGAAAAGAGTTTATCAAGGGAAAGGTAATGAGAAACTATCTGCTGAATATGCACTTTATGAATCTCTTTTAATGATATTAAAATTGATTTCCCCTATAACACCTTTTATCACAGAGGAACTTTATCAAACACATTATAAAAGTCATGAAAAAACAAAAAGTATTCATTTATGTGAATGGCCTGAATCTATAAAAATGAAAAAAGGTAAAGAATGGGACTCTTTTATTAAAATTATTTCTAAGATAAGACAAGAGAAAACAAAAGCTAAAAAATCAATGAATGCAGAATGTATTGTTACGTTGTCTGATGCAGATTATACTCTTTTGAAAACAGCATTTTTTGATGATTTGAAAGCTGTTACAAATGCTAAAGAAATAAAAACAGGGAAGTTTAAGGTTGAATTTATATGACAGAAATGAGTAGAACAGAACTTGTAGAGATTTTAGAAAAACTCGAGGAATATAAGGGAAGACATACCGAGCTTGTTACAGTTTATATTCCTGCAGGATATGATGTGAATTCTGTGCAAAGACAACTCGAGGCAGAAAAATCAACTGCAAAAAATATTAAATCCAGCGCAACTAAGAAAAATGTTATTGATGCTTTGGAAAAACTCATTCGCGAACTTAAAACTCTAAAAAGAACTCCTGAAAATGGGCTTGCTCTTTTTTCTGGAAATATCTCAAAAATAGAAGGGCAACAAGACCTGCAGTTGTGGGCTATAGAACCTCTTTCACCTATAAAAAGCAGACTTTATAGATGTGATAAAGAATTTGTGCTTGATCCTTTGAGGGAAATGCTTGAGGTTTCTGAAGTATTTGGTCTTTTGGTTATGGATAGAAAAGAAGCGACTCTTGGGGTTCTTGAAGGAAAAAGAATAGAAACTCTTCAAAAAATGACCTCTGGAATTCCTAGTAAGGTAAGGGCAGGAGGTCAGTCTAGCCAGAGATTTCATAGAATTACAGAAGGCCTTACGAAAGATTTTTATAAAAGAATTGCAGAAGAGATGAAAAAAATATTTTTTAATATGCCTAAGTTAAAAGGGATTATTATCGGAGGACCTGTGCCAACGAAAGACGAATTTTTAGAAGGAGAATATATGCTTGCAAGACTCAGAGAAAAAGTCCTTGGGAAAATTGATATAGGGGATGCTTCAGAATCAGGTTTTAAAGAACTTGTTGAAAAATCACAAGACCTTTTGGTAAATCATGAGAGAACGTTGGAAAAAAAAGATATTGAAAAATTTTTCCAACATCTTGGGGAAAATCCTGAGAAAACCTTTCTTGGAGAGAGGAACAGTATAAGGGCTCTTGAGGTAGGGGCTGTAGAAATTCTTTATTTATCTATAAAACTTTTAAAGCCTCTTGTAAAAAAACTAACAGAAATGGCTGAAAATACAGGTGCTGAAGTAAAAACAATCTCAATAGAAACTTCTGAAGGGGAGCAGTTTTACAATATGGGCGGAATTGGTTCTATTTTGAGATTTAAGGTTTGAAAATGAGTGACGAGAGAGAAGACTTGAAAAAAATAGAAGCAGTACTTTTTATTTCAGGAAGATTTCTCAATATGCAGGATTTAATCTCGTTTTCTGATTTAAATCCAGTTGTAATAAGAGATTTGTTAGAGCAGCTTGAGAAAAAATATAATGGTGCTGATTCTGCAATTCGGATTATTGAAAAAAATGATATGTGGAAAATGGATGTTAAACAGGAATATTATTATTTGATTAACAAGCTAGCAACAGGGTCTCCTGAATTTTCAAAAGCAGAACAGGAAACTCTTGCAATAGTTGCTCTTAAACAGCCAATAAAGCAATCTGTGATGGTAAAGATAAGAGGAAACAAGGCCTATGAACACATAAAAAAATTCTCTGAACTGGGACTATTAAGAAAGAAAAAAACAGGACGTACTTATGAATTAAGTTTAAATACAGATTTTTACAATTATTTCAATATTTCTGAGGGAGGAGCTTTAAACAAAAATGCCTGAATTATTAACAATAATTTACCTTGTTTATTCATTTATAGCTTTTTATCTTCTTTTTCTTTTTCTTTTGATTTATGTACAAAACAGAAAAAGTTTTTATTCTATTCCAGAAATAACCAAGAACTATTCTTTGAGTATAGTAATTCCGTGTTATAATGAAGGAGAAGATATAGGCGGAACAATTGAGGCTGTTCTTAATTCAGATTATAAGGGACTTAAAAAAATAATTGTGGTTGATGATTGTAGTACTGATAATTCTTATGAAATTATAAAGGGATATGCAAAAAAATATGAGAAGGTCATGGCTCTGAAAACTCCAAAAAATACAGGAAAGGCTAGTGGATCAAAAAATTATGGGGCAAAATTTGTAGATACAGACCTTATTGGTTTTGTTGATGCAGATTCTTATCCTAAAAAAGATGCTATAAGGAATATGATAGGTTTTTTTGATGATAAAAAAATGGCTTCTGTAACATCTTCTATTCTTGTTAAAAAAGGAAAAACGTTTATTGAGAAATTGCAGTCAATAGAATATAGGATAATTGCATTTACAAGAAAACTTTTGGGATTTATAGGTGCGATTTATGTCACTCCAGGACCTTTAGCAATATATAGAAAAAGTGCTTTTGATGATGTGGGAAGGTTTGATGAGGCCAATCTTACAGAAGATATTGAAATAACATGGCACTTTCTTTTTAAAGGATATAAAATTGAAATGAGTGTTCCTTCAAAAACACACACAGTTGCGCCTAGCAGGTTTAAGATGTGGTTTGCTCAGAGAATAAGATGGAACATAGGTGGTATTCAAACCATAACTAAATACAAAAAAACCTTTGCGAAAAAAGGAATTCTAGGGAGTTTTGTTTTACCCTTTTTCATAGTGTCTTGGATACTTGGACTTTTGGGAATAGGAATTTTGGTTTATAGGGGAATAAGATTATTCATTGTTCATTTTCTTATCACGAAATATTCTATAGGGGCACAAACAGCTATTCTGACTTTAAGAGAGATAAATCTTACTCCTAATATCCTTATATTTTTTGGAACCTCAATTCTTCTTCTTAGTCTAACCTTCACACTTTTGGCACTCTCATCTATAAAAGAAAAAGAATTTAAAAGGCTCAACCTACTTAACATTTTGATATATTCGTTTGTTTATTTGCTCGCTTATCCTTTTATTTTGATAACATCAATATTTAAATATTTGAAAAAAGAAAGATCTTGGTAAGATGAAAAAAAATACGAAAAGCGTCTTTTGGCAGGCATTGATTTTAACAGTAGTTGTTTTTGTGGCAGGAATTTTTTTAGGAATCTTATATGAAGGGGGAAAATTGGATGAAGTTAATGATTATTATGTCATGTCAGAGGTTTTTCTTATGGATTCTTTTGCCCTTACTAAACTCACAGATATTATGGGTACAGGTTCTATTGACTGCGAAGTTCTTATAGATCAAAATATAGAATTCGCAAATAGGATCTATGAAGAAGCATATGTGCTTGAAAAATATGAGGAGTCAGGGAAGTTAACCGAAGCCTTAAAAGTTATGCATAAGAAATACGATCTTTTGAGAACTCTCCTTTGGATAAATTTTATAAATATTCCTAATAAATGTAAAGAGAATGTTTCTTCTGTAATCTATCTTTATGAATATGAAACAGAGGATCTTACAATAAAAGCAACCAATAGAGTATGGGAAAAAATTCTTTTTGATCTAAAACAAGACATGCAAGATAAAATTATCCTCATTCCGATAGCTGCAGATAGCGATTTAACATCCCTGAACATTTTACTTTCAATGTATGACATTCAGAAATATCCTGTAGTGATTATTGATGAAACAGTTATTTCACAAATCGGTTCTGTGGATGATTTAAGAAAATATTTTGAATAGAAAACAAAAATCTCTTAATTTTAAAATATATCTTTTTTAATACAAATATTAAAAAGCAAATTGTGGCTTAGATTTTTATGGAATGCTCTGTTTGTGGATTATCTGAAAGGAATGTAAGGCTCTTGGACGTCATATCTTTAAAAGAAATTGTAAAGGTTTGTGAGGCTTGTTCTGAAAAAGAAGATATGCCTATTTTGAGAAGACCAACCACCTTTCAACTTAAGGAATCTGAAAAAAGACCAATAATTATTTACCCCAGAGAACCTGAAAAAAATCCTGAAGAAACCAAAATAGAGACTACTTTAAAGGAAATTGCAGACAGAAATTATGAAAGAAGAGTTTCTCAGGAAACAAAGCCAAGGCCTGACCTTGTTGATAATTTTCACTGGATTCTTATGAGGGCAAGAAGACTAAAAAAAATAACCCAAGAGCAATTGGCAGAGGAAATTTCAGAATCAACAGCTGCAATAAAAATGGCAGAAAAAGGAATTCTTCCAGAGGACGACTACAGGCTTGTGAATAAACTTGAGAGCTTTCTCGGAATAAAAATAATAAAAGACAGGACTAAAGCCAAAATTCTGGAAATTCAGGAAAAGTCTCCTGCAAGAATACTAAAATTTGACGCGAAAATGCTGCAGGATTTAACAATATCTGACTTAAAAAAGATTAAAGAAGAGAGTGAAAAACCAAGCGAAGATTTAGAAGAAAATCAGAAAAAAGATGCAGAAGAAGCAGAAGTTTTATAAATCAAAATAATAAATTCTTATTATGGAAATAGATGTTTTAAAAAGTTCAAAAGACGAAATTGAGATGCATATCGGAAATCTCACAACAACAGAACTTCTTAGGGTTTATCTCAACAAAGACCCTTCAGTCACTTTTGCAGCATGGAAAAGAGAACACCCTTCAGAAAAAGCAATACTCAACGTGAAAGTAAAGGGAAAGACAGTAAAAAAAGCGATTAGTGATGCAATTACAGCAATTACAAAAGATTTAGATAAAATTGAGAAAGATTTTTCAGCTATGAAATAATCTTAAAAATATATTTCTGACAATAGGTTTATTTTTAAATGGTTATTTAGTATTCTCTTTATGATTAGGTATTTTAATTTGGAGGAAGGTGAAAAATTTGGAAGAGTTATAAAAGTAAATACTTCTTTTAGGGGGCTTGAAAAATTGAGCACTCCTTACAGAGACGTGGTTCTTAATCCATATACTTTTAAACATGCTGGAGTTGAAAACGAAGAAAATATTTATGAGGTCCATATGCCTAATCAAAGTGCTGTTAATTTAAAACTAATCCTTAATGAAGAAGGTGAACTTAGACTTCATGATTCTGAACAAAAAAGCTTTCATCTTATTGAAATATCAACAGAAGAAGCAAGACAACGTATGGAACTTGAAAAAAGCTGGGCACTTCAAAAATTTTATATTTTTGAATAATCCTTATCACAATAATCCTTATTAATTTTAAAATTTTGTAATTTTTATAAAATGCACATTGAAAAAATTTCTGCAGGAAGCTTTGACCTGAATAAGTGGCTTTATGGAGGATATGAAAAAGGAATAATAACTATGATTGCAGGCCCTCCTGGAAGTGGAAAAACGAATTTTGTTCTTTTAGCTTCATGTAGCCAGGCCAAAAAAGAAAAAAAAGTTATTTTTATAGATACAGAAGGTGGTTTTTCTCCTGAAAGAGTTCGGCAAATCGCTGGTGAAGAATATGAAAATACACTGAAGAACATTTTACTCTTAAATCCTACAAGTTTCGATGAACAAAAAAAGACCTTCATTACACTTCTTAATAAAGTGAAAAAAGGAAATATTGGATTAATAGTTGTGGATGGAATGGCTATGCTTTATCGATTAGAACTTGGTGATGCAGTTAAGTCCAAAGATGAGGATAAAATTAAAGAAGTTAACAGAGAAGTTGCAAAACAAATGAGGGTTCTTGCGGAAATTTCCAGAAAACAGAACATCCCTATTTTAATCACAAATCAGGTTTATCATGGGTTTTTGTCAGAAGAGGAATGGAAAAAGAAAATTAAACCAGAAGCAAATATTGTGGGGGGAGATTTATTTAAATATTGGAGCAAAACAATAATTGAATTGAAAAACGAAAACGGTAAAAAAAGGGCAATTCTCCTAAAACACAGAAGTATGCCTCAAAAAGAATTAATTTTTGAAATTAGAGATAAGGGCATATTTAAAAAACGCTGGTTTTGATTGCTAAAAACTGAGCAACTTTGTGGTGGTTCTTAAATAATATAAACTTCTGTTTCTTAGAGTTTTTATGGCAGATATCAGGTTTGAAGTTATAAAAAAGATAGCGGAGATAAAATTTAAGTATAAGGACCTTGATAAAATCTCAGAACTGAATACAAATTCTCCACCAAGTGTATTTGTTGGTTCTAAACTGAAATATCCTTTGGTAAATGTTGGAATTTTAAGTCCGCTTGAAAAAGATGAGAATGCATGGGTTTATGATGACTCAAA
>Ga0307376_10003353_pt1 | contig 15006 bp, 15 predicted proteins | sample TR2MG_FD_202536 | JGI IMG/M metagenome (GOLD analysis project Ga0307376, IMG submission 202536) | Soil microbial communities from Risofladan, Vaasa, Finland - TR-2 | ecosystem: Environmental > Terrestrial > Soil > Coastal area > Acid sulfate soil | place: Finland: Risofladan, Vaasa | collected...
GGCGTTCGCTGCATACCCGGTGAAACTAATTTTCAATTCGTCCATCGCCCTGCCAATGGTACTATTCAAAACATAAAAAATTACGGTGGCTGCTCCGAGATAGAGAATCGACACAATCAGCCGTTGCGTTGCCATTTTTATACCACCCCCCGCTTTTCTCTTAATGTGACTGCAATGTACCCGATTATGAACAGGAGCACCGCAACTATCGGATAAGCAAAGTACACCATCTGTATTTCGCTCATACTATCCTGATATTCTTCTGACGGTGGGGTTAGCGTGCTCAATGTATTATGAGCATCGGTAATATTCAACATTATCGGGGTAAATACCATCAGGCAGAAGAACACAAGAAAAACAATACCGACAACAAGATGGAATAGCGATGAAACCGATGCGTCATCGTTTTTATGAGTGGTATGCATATCACCTTATAGCACATAAGATATGATAAAGGTTTTGATACAATTGTAGAAAAATTTCGGTTGTTTTCTTATTGGCTGCTGGTCAGTTTCTATACAAATGGGTTAAAAAATTATCCGAATAGTCCTCGTATCCATTTCCCGGTTTTATTGGAGGAGGAACCTTTCTTTGGCTTGGAAGTACGCTTCCCACTAATCAGCTCCACGACATCCGTTGCCGTGGCTCTCCGTTCCAGTATCTTTGTCCCTTCCCGTTTCGCCGGGGTTCGGTAAAACATCTTCCCAAGCCCGGTTGCCTCGTTGACTGCATCCGTCGCACTCGCAACATAATCCGGGTCTGCCCGGTGTGCGGGGGCTTTGGATTTGGGAGTAAGCCGTTCTACCAATCCCTTACCGGCAAGCCGGTAGAACTTTTTTGGGTTCATGGAGATCCCCAGAATTTCCTGCGGTGTCAGTGTCGGGCTGATTTCATGGAAGGAATATGTCCGTTCCCAAATACTACTTTGCCATCCACCTGCTCCACCGCCACCGATACCTGCTGGTGGTGTTACAATCTTCGGGACAATGTCCCTCCACGTCATCTGGTCTTGGAGTTGCTTTGTAACCTGCCGGGTAAGCTGCCGGGTGGTCTGCATCGGAATAACGTCCTGTAGTACCATAGTATCAAGTATCCTGCGCTGGTCTTGCACCGGCACTTGACCCACTATCTGTTTAACCGTCTGGTCGGGTGTTTGTGCAACCTTCTGCACGAACCCCTGAACTGACATTAGCCCGTATCGCTGCCGTTCCGTCTGGAACATATCCTGCATCTGCTCTTGGAACAGTCCTGACTTCTGGACTGATAGAACCGTCTGGTCACTGTACCGCTCCTGTAACTGGGCAAACTGCTGGCGTTGTGCTTCTCTGTAAACCTGTGATAGTTCAACCCGGTGTAAATTCTGTAGTGTAGTATCAGGATGAATTGCAAATGCGGGGAGAACTTCGTGCATAAACTCTACTTGGTTTGCAACTTCCTGTGGCTGAACTCTTGGCAACTGCTCCTGCGGATACAACATTGCCGATTGGGTTGTTTTCATCGGCTTCATAGTACCACGGGGTTGCCCCCGGTAATCTACGGAACGCCCGGTCAGGAACGACGTTTGTTTCGTCCCGCTACCGGATGAAACTGCCACGTCTGAAATACCCATTGATTTCAAACTACGCTCCGGTGTAAGTCCCGATACCTGCCTCCCGCCAACCGTCTTTGTCCCAATACGGGGAAGTGGTGATGTTGCTGCGGGAACCACCGGCTGCATATAATCCGGCACAACTGGCTTTCCAGAAGCAATCGGTTTCAGTGGTGCATACTTCCCGTATCCTAATGCCTGATAATAAGCACCATACATCTCGGACATGGCATTTGCTGCGGTAATGCGAAGGTTCGGTTCTGCCATTACCTTTGCATTGACATAGGTAATCATGGCACCTTCACCGAACTGTGCAGCTCTCCCGTAGGTTTCGGCACCGAACTTCTGCATCCGGTACGATGCGTAATCAGCAGGCGTGTACTTAATCTCACCAAGTGCTGCCCGTCCCGTAGTGGGGATGTTTGCCAGGTTCTGTGCTTTTGCTTCCTGTCGCATTGCAAGATAATCTATCCGGGTTAACTGTGCAGTTTTATGCGCACCGGACACAATATCCCCGCCCATACCGAAACCCATTGCCATCGGGACAGCTTCCTGTATAAACAGCCCTTTGGATTTCGTGACAACGTATTCGGGTTCAAACGTGGTGAACCCCTTGGTTGACCGGGATGCAACATTAACACCGTATGCCCCGGCAAGTACCCACGGTGCGTACTTCATAGCAGCAGTCCCGCCACGTTCCGCAACTCGCCATATACCACCCTGTGAGATCACCTTTTCTGCGGTTGCTACCCGCATAAGGTTAGTACCACCCTGCAGGGTTTTCCACCCGGCACCAAACACGGCACCAGTAGCATAACTCGCCGGTACAAGCAACGGCTGTTCATAGAACTGGGTATACTGACCACGCAGCCCAACGAGTGCTTCAACTGCCCGTGCTGCTGGTGCGCCTTTCGGGTTGAACTTTTCAGTTATCATACTGGTTACAACCGGCGCAACATTAAACGGGTTGGTGAGAGATGCATACCGTACCATCCGTTCCCCTTTCTCTGGGGGTGGAAGGTTCAGGGTAGTCCGTACCTGCTGGTTTATCTTCTCGTATCCACTGGCACCGGATACCGCAGATACCGTTATCGGTGTCACCACCTGTTTTGATATATCATATTGTTCAACCAACTGGGTTGATGTTCTGTCGTACTCCTGCGTGGATAGGGTTTCCATTCTCCCGGTTTCCATGTTATACCGGGTGGTAATCACCGGAGCACCAACAGCAACGGGTTCTGATACCACCGGCTTCCCTATCTTGATTTCACCCTTTGACGGAACCCACGGAGCTTCGTTCAGTTTGTCCATGCTGGTTGCAAGTTTATACTGGAAATCTTCTTTCCCTGCCATCCGTGCAGAAACGGTTTCCCCAACGAACGGTACTCCCCGTTCCGTTGTCCTGATTGTGGGTGGCTGGAAAAATGCAAGAATATCACCGACGACAGGTACCCTGCCAAGAAAGGGTATTTCCCCGGTTGGGGCTATCGTGGTAACAGTGGTATCGCCAAGAGCTGTGGAAATAAACGGGGTCTTGAACCCCCCGCCAACATTCACCACTCCTGCATACACGGTCTTTACACCAGTGCTTGCAATCTGTGTAGACGGAACAACGGTCTTTGTTATCACTGGCTTTGCAACATCCTTTATCCCGCCAGCCAAGTTCCCGTATACCCCCTGCCGCCCCATCATCGTAGCCATATAATCAACGGCAGGCATATAGTCAGCACGATCCTGTCGCCCGGTGGCTGCTTCCCGCCATGATGCTTCCTGCAGCCCAACTGGTGAACCCATCTGGTCAGTTGGCAGGGTCATCATGAACTCACCAACGTCCCGGTTGAACCCGTAGTCCCGTGCAAAGTTCTCCTTGACATTCCCGGCTTTCTCAAAGGCAAGTGCCATGTCACCGACGTTCTCATACGGGTTAGCAGCTATGGGTGTACCCACCTTCATCCCGTATGCGTGATACCCGCCACTCCGTTCAATGAACTGTGCATTCCAGAGATCAAGCTGGTCTTTAAAGTACCTGTCATCCCGCAGGGTGGGGGTTGCGTAGGCTTCCTGCCGTTGCTGTTCCAGAACTCTTCCCAGTGCAACATCCCGGCTTACCCCGGCTGCTACCATCATGTTTACCCGGCGTTGTGTCTTGGAATCTCCCAGATTTCCCGGTGCGACATACCGGGGTCGGGACGCAATGGTTTCCTGGATACCGGGTGTTGCACCCGGTGCCCGGTATGAATCCGGCACTGGGTTCCTTAAAGCATATTTATCCGCAGGATCTATCGGTGCTCCGGTTGTTGCCGAGTATCTTTCATTATCTGCCCCAATAAGTATAGGAGTCCACGACGGCTTGCCAGACTCATGTATTTGTGTTTCCCGCACCGACTGGTATTTGGGTGGGGCTGGTTGCTGTTGCTGCTGTTGCTGTACCTGTTCGGGTTGCTTTTCCCAGTATGATAAACCAACCCTTGCCCGGTTTGCATTCCGTATGACATTCTGCTGGTCGGCTTCCTGTAAGGTTGACGGTCTGATATCGTCCGGTGGTGGGTTCGGATTATAGCCACCCATACTACATCATCTCCGGGCAGTTGTCCTTATTGATAATCAGTGGTGTCCATGCTGCCTGCCCCGATACATAGTACCCTTCCGGTATAACAACCGGGGAACAAGTAGGGGGTACAGGTATCGCAACCAATGCCCCACCCCCTATCATCCCAACCATAAGGATAAGGACAAGTCCTGCTGCAATCACCTTGTCCATATTACTTCCCCTCCCGTGCATCCCGCATCAGTTTCCTGATGGCATCCGCATAGCTCTCATCAAGTTGCCGCATCTGACCAATCGCATCGTGCAGTGGCCTATCAATCCTGATGGTTGTGTCCCTGCTCTTATCATTTCGTTCCATAAGCAGAGTATACAGTGTATACAATGATAAAGATATGCCTTATTCGATATATTCCGATACCAAAAAATCTCCACCAATCATAATTCTGGACCAGAACTGTAGAATGAGCAACTGAAACGGCTTGAGCCTGTGATAATAGAGTATCTTGTATAGAACAGAGGCATCCTAAACACCTTCCTGCCACTATTGGAAAATAGTGGTGGATCATACCTATACACGCAGATGTCTCATACAATTTACCGGGTGGCGGGGATAGCGTCTTTCTCTCGGTACCTAGTGTGGGTTTACCCCGTGACAAGCACAACAGGTAGGTTTATATATAAGGTATTTGGGCTATGCATAGCAGTCATATAGAGATATACAGATTATTACTGTGAGATATAGAGATATAACCAGCAGTAATAATCATATCCAGTGAATATACAGAATACAGTATAATATTACTGATAGTAGTAAACAGTACTATTCAATATATCTTATTCGATATAATCACGCATGGTTGTACCGTCGTAAGAAGTACTTGTATGGCAGCCGATCTACCTCATAACCATCCTTTGATACAGATACAAGCCAATCGTCACTGATAGGCAACGATGTCACTTCGACTGATGTGATACGGACACGCTTGGGCAATACCAAGCGATATGAATAGATTGTCATACACAGTAATAGGTAATGTTAGATATATAACTAACCCAATTGTAGAGTGGCTGTGACCAGTTATTCTACTATTGTGCCATTAAAAACAATGTTACACAGGGTTCGTTGGGAGAGTACCATATCCGTGAAATTGTAAGTGGTGTTACATGTGTAACACTGGAACCATGGCTTACCGCCGAACAGACATTGTGGCAACATTGCCACGAAGTGAAATTGGAAAAACCTATGCAAAAGGAAGATTGGTTGGTTCTTACATAACTATGTATTTAGTTATATACATATATAACTAATATTTCTACAATTGTCCAGTTATTCTACAATTGTCCAACAATTGTCCAAGTTAGTTATATATGTAAATATATAGTTAACTCACACAACTCCCACCCCCCATTAGTGACATCCTGCACTCCTGCTGTCGTGCAGGCAGGGGGCTCTGCCCCCTAGCACCCCCGTTGGGCTTTGGACTAGAAAAACATAGTTAACTAACTTACACAACCAATTCACCCCGTATCAGGCGTAAACGTGTAGGGTAGTGTAGGGTTCCGGGAAACTATTTTATTTTTACATATTCAGGGACTTTGCGGGAACCCTACACAAGCCTGCATTGTCCGATTGTCCGATTGTCCCAGTTAGTTAACTAGTTAAAAATTATTTGATCTATTTCATTATTTTACAATAAATGCACTTTACGTCGGAGAAACCCTATTTCGTGTGCTTGGGTCGGTTCCAGTACAAGTACTGTACAGTAACAGAGCAGTACTATAATATACTCAAGTTTGAGTTGCTACTCACGTTTGGAGGAACCCCGAAGTTATAACGTAAATTAAAGGCTCTCCAAAGTTCCGTTGTTCCGTTGTTCCGTTATTCCAATTCAACCCCGAATCATAAAATAGAGCACGTAGAGGGGTTGAATAGGGTCATTGTTCCGTTTTACTACGTATAGTACAAGGAGCCGTATCAGAATTGGAATCTTTGAGAAATTTCTCACTATGTTCTTTGAACCGTTGAACCACGTTTGCATAGTACGTGGCATCTTCGGGTAGTTCTCCCCATAATTCAATCCCGTGGCAGAGAATCACCTGTGCCATGTCAGAAGCACTCAAATTGAAGTATTCTGCAAGATTTCCGATTGGGGCAAGCACATTATGCTTGTTTCCGAATATATCCATACGTTTCCGTCCACCGGGCTCCCTGTCGAAGAAATGGACACACTTCCCGTACAATCTGACGGTTTCGGCGAATTTGCCGCCAAAGAACCCCTGTGTCCGATTATTCTTCAGGGTTTTGAAGTCCTGACCGTATTTGTGCTGGAACACGGATAATGAGAACTTTGCAAGCGTAGCAACCCCGTCACGCTGGTTCATGTCATATTTCCGTACAATTTCCTTAACGGCTATCCGAATCTCCGGCACGACACTTAAATCAATTCGTCCGGTGTAACTTGGTTTCACCAGTTCCTGCTCGGTGATTGTGACTCGCCCGGTTGTCATTCCCATCTCAAAATCGTAATCATACAGTCGTGCCGGGGCAGTGGGAATTTGCAGGGTATTCACATCGAATGTCGCTTTGGCGTTCATTTTCGTTCACCCCGCAGAGGACAGAACATTTTTCGAAAATCCCATCGCAGCCTGATACAGACCGGGCATAGCCATATTCCGAGATAAAACGGACATTCAGGACGCTGGTTCCATACCCATTTTCGCGGTAGCGTCGTGGGGGTCGTATAGGGGGCATCAGCCCCCTTATCCGAAGTGACGCAAGGAGCGAAGGTTGTCATACCAGTTTGTGTCATGGTGGTGCTCCGTTGTATGGTGGTTCGTGATACCGCTCAAACCCGGGATTTACAAGTAGAAGGCTCATTGTTTCTTGTTCCAGTTTTTCAATTTCCAGCTCACGTTTCCATTCGTTGCCGCTGATATGTCGTGCAATGTTTGACTCTACAAGTTCGCGGATAGTGTGCGGTGCCATTGCGTCGATTTCTACACTATCGCCTTCAAATTTCCCTGATCTGGGGTCTGATTTTTTTGTTGGTCGTGTTGGCAGGTTGTATTGTTTTATCTGTTCTTGGGTGACTGCGATGCGGTGAAAGTTAAATTCGACATTGTGATCTTTTTCAAGGTTTCTGACAATGCTTTCGTCAATACATCTGCCGGATGGGTCGTGGTCGCCGAGATAATAGATATACACCTCTTTCCCGACTGATTGGTAGTACTTTAGTTGTTGTGCTATCATGAAAAGTGCCGAACCGGACGCAAACCCTTTCATCGGGAATACCGGGACTCCGAATGGTTCTGCTGCCTGTTGCACTATAGCGGCGATTGCTTCTTTCTCCGTCCATATCTCGACATAGGCGTTTTGGGATTGCCAGAGGTTCCGGCGATAGCATTTCTTTGAATTTTCCAGAGATTCGGATAGGTTATCAAATGTCCGAGCACCATGATACCATCGGGTGCTGTCCACAAATGCATCCCATGGGATAGAACCGAGCCGTCGCCATTTCATTGTGTACCCGGATAATTTTGCGTAGTCGGTTTCAGTTTTGTTGATAAATCCGAGTGATGATACCCGGTAAAACAGGTGTCGCAGGGTAACGGTTGTTTCCTCGTCAATGATAGATAAACACGCGTCAAGGATTTCAGAAAGGTTCTCGCTTGTACGGCGAATGCGTTTTATCGAACATGTTGGATAAGATTCGTTACCCGTGGTTCTTTCATCCCTTTCAGGCACGGTACTCACGCCTGTCGACATGGCAATCTCCTCTTAATTGCTTCTTTGAGCTTATCTTTTCGGGTTTTTGAGATAATATCAATCAGGAACTCCCCGGATAGTCGCTGCTTGTCGTGTGCCAAATCAATTTCGTGCTGGTGGACGCTTGACAGGACATTCGTGTTGAAGCTGACCTTCTGGTTCTTTTTTCGCCGGGCGATGCGGGTTACGGTTGATTTTTCTCGTCCTCGGTAAGTTTCCATCATCATCACCCGAATAAATCTTCTGGATAAGTTATCCCGATGTGAACGAGCTGTTTGCGGTACTTGTAGATCATCAGGACGGTTGTTTTCAGGTATACTCCTCCGGCGTGAGTGTTTACCTTAAGGTACTGCCGGCAATTCAATGCGTGAATATAATCACGGGTAGATAGCCCTTTTCGATCATATCCACCGTAATCGACCCCGCCAACGACGTGAGTATTGAATATCAGGAAATCAAGCGCATCCTCAATGATTTTCCGGTTCTCCGGCAGATTGCCGAGGCATTTCCATCCATCAGGGGCAATGTTGTGAAGGATGTTGCGATCAAAGGGAACTTTTATATCCTTTGACTTGCAATCGGTGATTGGAGTGGCGTTGGGTTGACCTACATCCCTGTCATCACCACTTCCATTTTTTTGCATCATTTTAATCCTCCGGGGGTATCCTTGCGGAGTTTCTTGATTAGTTCCATCTTTCTCTTTTCAAGTGCTGCTTTCAGGACGGGTCTGGTTGTTTCGGCAATATTTACCCCGTAGAATTTTAGATCGGTGTAGAGTTTCATCGGAACCCAGACTTCAACAACGTGGGCAGTTCCATCCGGCGTTTGTCTCATGCAAACACCCGCTTGTTTACAACCATATCGTTCAGGTAGTCTGTTGGTTGCATGTTCATCATCTGTGCGTTACGAACCACCAATTCCCTGAATTTTGTGGGAACTTTCATTGTGGTTATTTTGAATGGCTTACATGGTCTTGCCATAATCAGTAATGGTAATCGTTACTCTATATAAACCTTCCGAACCAATCGGGACTTATATAGTTAACTAAATAAGAATCGGGGTTCAATTTGAGGTTATTAGTTAACTAACTAACTAAATAGTTACATATATAGTTATCTATGTGTCTACAACTGGATAAAAAAAGACTTAAAAGTGATACAAAAGGAGAAAATAGATAACTAACTAACCAGCGCAAAACCTCTGGTGTGCTTCAAGTGTGCCCCGGTCGGCACACAAACACTTGCAGGTGCGGCATCTAAACTGTACCACCCCCGCGTCCGTTACATCCACGCCAATTCTCCGGCGATACGCCTGTTCAATTGGTGTCTGCCGCCGTTTCGCGGTGTAATGTGCACTTGGCATTATTTCTTCATCTCCTTTCCGGATAATACTTCTTTCCCTGCCCGGCGTTCGTGCAGCATTGTCAGGATATCCAATCTGTCCTGCTCGCTGAATGTTGCCTCAACAATTCCCCACGCACCGGGGTTATGCGCTTCAAGTATCTGTACCCGTTCTTTCAGCTCGGCATTTTTACGGGTCAGTTCGTCCAGCTTGCCTCCCTGTATCCTGTGGTCGGGACGGGTAACATACAACGCCGCTTCACCTGCTTTGAACTGCTGGTACTTCTCTGCATCGCCCAGCCGGTAATATGTGCTGTCAAGATATCCGGTTTGCCTCATCAGTCCGGTAACAAGATCCGGGTGCATGGTTTGAGCTGCATGAGTACGGAAATACTTCCTGCAGGAGTGTATCGTGCATTCCCGGTGATACTTTCCCCTGCTACCGTCAACCTTGTCGTACAGCCTGCTGAACATCTTATGTGCGCTTGCATAACTCATTCCGAATAACCGGTTATCGTGCTTCGGTCTGATAGCACCAATCTTTTCCAGCCCGACTGCCCGCCTGTCCACCAGACTGATATATGTATCCCGTTCCTTCAGCCACTGGGTAATATACTCCTGTGCCTCTGCGGTCAGGTAAACTCTGCCACCAATCTTGTTCTTGGCAATCTCGTTCCTGATATTCACACAATCCCCGTGAACATCAGATAGAAGAACATTGCACGCTTCATCAGCCCGGCACCCGGTACTGATTAAGAAACTCAAAAATGCTTTCCCGTGGGTATCGGTCAGGTCAAACATCTTCTGCAAGGTTCCAAGTTCTAACGCTTTATCATTATGCTCCTTCGTTACCTTCGGTTTCATTGCATTATATTGGAGCTCATCAAACACCACGCCATTCAGGGTGAAGTACCGATGAAGGATCGATAGGGTTGTTTTTCTGCCTTCATCTGACCGCTTTGAAATAGATGTAGCATATTTCAAGAGGTTTGACACAGACAAGTGATTATGGAGATCATCAATAGGTACATCCAGGAACTTCGCAAGTGCTTTCAGGTGCTTGCGGTACCCGGTTATCGTGACTTCACTGCGCTTGGACAATCGCAGCAGGTCAAGATATTCATTGACAGGATATGTTGCCATACAGATACATTGTCATTGGGGTATTTGTAGTTATGCGTGACACTATTGATTATTACGATTATCTAAAGGGTGACACCTAAAAATCAAATAGTCTTTTTTTGAACCCTGCCAGCTTCTGTGTCCGATTACCTTTATCTATTTTAAAGTTGTATACATCTATTATGCCAGACATCAAGCATCCAAAATGTGAACACCCAAAATGCGGAGCTAAAATGCAACGAGCGTACAAAAGGGTTCGTTCTACTTTCGTACAATGCGGTTGGTTGTGTGTTGACTGTGGACTGTTCAAAAAAGACTGATTGGGGGATACAATCACACACGATGTCCTGTTAACTGCCAAAAAAAGGGGCGTGGTGACCGTTTACTGTCTGTCACCCCGTTCACCCACCTGTCTTTCGGTTAATCAGGTGATATCCAACCCCGGCAATCGGTAAGAGGACAAACAGTACGAGAACCACGTTTCCCCACGCCACAGGCACAAATTTTCCCCAGTAGAAGAATTGCCCGGCGATAAACAGGAGGAACGATGGAATTAGAACGCTTTCCTGCCGGATGGCAATTCCAGTTAGAATTGTGATTAAGATGGCAGTGTAAATAATCAGTAGCCCGCCAGTACCCAGCCGGTCGGTAAATATGGTCAACCCGATTGGAAGCATCTTCTGGAAGTCCCATGTGGCATTTTCCATCTCTGCGCCCCGTGTACCATCATAGGTTGGTAATGGTGCCGGAGCTGCTGCTGCCATTGATACCATCGCCAGTAACAGGATACCAATTATTACGATGCGAATATAGCGTGTCATTTCGTACCACCCCATGTCTGCTTGCTGACAATCTGGATTACTGCCACGACAAGCGCAACATAGATGATAACCTGGATTATTGCCGTAAATTCTATTGGTATTCCCGGGAATATTGCATTGATTATTGGTATTGCGAATAGCAGGACAGAAAGCAGGGTTATAGCCCATACAAGGCTCATCCACAAAAGCTGGAATGCCATTCTGCCATAATCCAGCAAGGATGGGTCATCTGTACCCAGAAAGGTAAGTTGTGGGGTCAAACCAGATACCTGCATTTTCGCAATTGTATTTATATCACCCGTGGCTTCAGGAGTTAAATCAAATCCGTTCCCGTTGTTGAAACCCGGGAACAAGATTGGAATTGTCCCGGTGACTGCTGCAATACAGACAACAAATATTACAATATCCAGTGCTCTCATGACTTGCCCTCCCGATTGAGAATATAAGTAAGTACGGCTATGAATCCCATTCCTGCCAGCCCGGCAGACAATGCAGCAACCCCGTAAACAGGTTGTAACCACCCGATACCGAGCGGGCTAAAGAATGCAGTTAACCCGACAAGGACAATCATACCGACCGGAACCGATGACCGGCTGAACATAGCACCAAGTATGACAATCAATCCGAAGGCAATCCATTGCTCAATCCATGTCCAACTTCCTAAATCTGTCAACGCCCAGAAATTCCCGAAGGCAACGACGTTAGATTGGGATACTTCACCCAAAACAGTTTGATTGACAACCAGCCCATACTGGATGGAACCCCCGTTCGGATTGGTAAGGAGATAACTGAAGCTTGCAGTATTTGCGCCAGCCCCGGCAGTGAATGTTGTATAACTGATATTCCCGTCACTTGCGTTGGTAACGAAGAACGTGGCGTTGTCTGTCCCGGCTGTCGGGTCGGTATAGCTCACGTTCAACCACTGGTGACTAGAATTAATACTCTGGTTGGTCATCGTGAACGAAATCGCATTTTCTGCAGGAGTTTCCGGGAGGATGCCGGTGAGTTGGTCTGTCGGGATGGTAAACAGGTAGTCGCTTGATGCAGGATACATGGTGAAGGCAAACGGTGATACAATCCTGCCATTCTTTGTTGTCCCGAATATAGACAAGTTGTATTCGACGGATTGCAACATCGGGAATGAAATTGACCCGTCGGTTCCGGTGATACCGGATACCATCGTGTCGGTGATATTGACATCGGGCTGGATACCGAGCAACAGTTGTGCCCAGTCGTCCGGTGCCGTAAAGTTTAGCGGGGTTGCACTCATCTGGATGCTATCAAGTGGTCGCATGTTAAAATCTACCAAGCTGAATCTGACTTGCGACGGGGTGAACCAAAGATTGTCCGGTGCGGTTACGATGTTGATATATGACAGTTTGGTTTCGGTCTGCTCCCCGGTGGTGGTTGACAGGGTGAGTGCTACATCATAACTCCCGGTATAAGAGAATACGTGAAGTGCATCTCCAAATGCCGATGAATATGTCCCGTCACCCCACGACCAGTTATATACCAACCCTGACCCATCTACAATGCTTGACAGGTCGGTGAAATGAACTAACGTCCCGGGATATCCGGTTGTGGTATCTGCCACAAAATCCGGTAGGTTCCCGGAACCATACCCGTATTGTGTGATGATGAGTTGCCCGTCAGCACCTTTCCCGCCGTGATACGACCCGTCGGCAGTAGCCGATGCCGCACCGCCGCCGCCTGCACCGTTGCCCAGACCAGCGATACCGCCGGTACGTGTCGGGGAATCCGTCCCATTCACAGCTAGAGGAGTGGTTCCCCACCCGGTATCTCCGTCGCCACCATCAGAGTTATACATACCACCGGGTAACCCACCAGCACCACCATCGGCGGAATATCCAAACGCCGATGACGACGCACCCGGATGGGTTTCACCAGTTGAATATGGTGCACCAACCGCAGTTTCCCCACCAAGCCCAACAACAACCGTATAATTTGTTCCCGCTGTCACGGGGATGGATGATACGTTCCGGGCTTCTCCAACAGACCCACCTAATCCTGCTGCATATCCCCCGGCACCGAAATACCAAGCTGACCGACCAGAACCACCGCCGCCCAACATATTCAAGGTGATGTGATCAATATCGTCCGGGCAGACCCAGTAAAAAGTTCCGGCTGTTGAATAAGTCCAGGATGTTTGATATTCCCGGGTGGGGGGTGTGAAGTTGCCTGTCCACCGTGCCACGCCCTTCGATAAACGTGCTTCATCTATTCTCCCGCTGTAATACTCCGCCGTTGATGCCCGCCCGCCCAGTGCCGGGTTCTGCCCTTTCGTTGACAGGGTTGATACGGATGAGTTTACAAACGTGCCGCCAAGCGTCCCGCCCTTATATCCCGATATTGTCCCGTTTGACCGGACAAGCGCAACGTGCGTCCATGTATTCAGGGGAATTGCACCAAAAGATAAACTCCATGTATTTGATGTGCCGTCGTGTGACCCCATCGCAGCCAGTGTGGTATCACTATCGAAATACAGTGTCCACGCCCCGTACGAATTGTTATAGCTTGCAGTTGCCGCTACTTGCATAGTCGTTGGTGCTGCTGACATATACATCCAGTAATCTACCGTCCAGTCACCGGAACTGTAATTGAAATCACTCCCGCTTGGTGCGTAGATGTACTGGTTTGAAACACGCACGAAGTTCGCTGAACCAGTCCCGAACTTATATGTTGTCGGACTGATTGTCGGTGTATTAACTGCCGTCCATGTCTTGCCGGATTCGTCCGTCCACCCGCCATTAAAATGTAACAAAGATTTTGTGAACGCATCGTCTACAGCGGCATTGGCTACCCCAACCAGTAGGATCAGAGTAATGAACAGGACAACATATCGCTTCATACATACCCCTTCTCACACTGAACCCAAAAATCCGTCCCGTACTGGAACTGCCCGACGCAATACCCGTGAACATCCATATCCACAAACTTTGAATTAGGCGGGATGACTGCCAGCATTGTATCTTCTGACATTACAGCAACAGGGGGAATGCCCTTATCAATCAACCCAAGAAAAGTCCCAATAGCCTCTACAATGCTTTTTGAGAAATCAATCGGTTTGTATTTTATCTGCAATGGCGTATCGTCAATCCGGGCGGGTTTGTTGCCAATAGGTTCAAACATATCAGCCGATACAACAACCGGCAGTAAAAAAAGGACCAGAACCATTACTCCAACCAACTTCCACGGTATCATTTCACCCTCACCTGCATTTTTGTTTCACGGGAATACAGCATCAGGTACACACCAGCAATCATCAACGTGCACGCAACACAACCGATGATGAACGATTCGTTAAATGAAAGTCCAACCGTTACCTTGTAGTATTCAATGATGTACAGGCTGACGAAGATAGAAACCACAAATCCTAATGCTTCGGCAAGGTAGTTCCAGTTCGCATATATCCTGTTGGCGATACGGTGTATCATCCCGGACTTGGTTTCGTCCGGGTCATGAAATGTGCGTGGTTCTTTCATTTTCAAATCCTCCCCAGATAATCCTTCAGGGACTTGTTAATTGCTCGGCTAATCCCGAATGTTCTTCCATCTGCGATATCCCAGACCAGTTCCCGTTTCCGCAGCTCATCCATATTTTCTGCGTCAACCCGGACAACAACCCGGTCAGGGTTTCGCTTGTGTCGTGCCATCAGTATCCCCCTCCCGGTCTGTCGTATTTGGTATCAATGAACGTCGTTTTTGCCGCCCAAATCCCGACGGCGATGAGGACGATAAGGAACGCATCAAAGAACCAGTGCCACGTTCCCAGTTGCGTTGTGATGACAGTACCCCACTCTG
>Ga0307376_10003354_pt1 | contig 15003 bp, 4 predicted proteins | sample TR2MG_FD_202536 | JGI IMG/M metagenome (GOLD analysis project Ga0307376, IMG submission 202536) | Soil microbial communities from Risofladan, Vaasa, Finland - TR-2 | ecosystem: Environmental > Terrestrial > Soil > Coastal area > Acid sulfate soil | place: Finland: Risofladan, Vaasa | collected...
GGATCATCGACGTGAACGGCGTCGCGCACCAGATCGCGAGTCTGGTCGCCGAGGCGATGGCCGCCGAAGCCAAGGACTGGCGTAATTCACCGCAGGACGTCGCCAACGCCGGCTACCGCGCCGCAGACGCCGCAGGTTTTCAGGCCGCGACGCTATTCGACTTCTTCGGTAAGGAGTTCCTGCAGAACAAGAAGGCTAACTACTTGTTCGGCGACACGCGCCTGCACTTCAGCGCAGCCACTTATCGCCAGCGCGGACGCACTCCCTACGGCACGTTCACGCCTGACGTCACCGATCCGGCCATCGCGCTGTACTTGATCAACGCCTACGTCGAGGCCGACGTTCGCGCCGAGGAGACAGCGAGTCCGCTCGCAGAGAATCTCGAACAGCTCCTGCGGAACACGCTCGCCCATGAGATCCGGCACGCCGCCGACTGGGCCTACCAGACTGCTGCCGACCCCGACCAGTTCCGCGGCCGGAACACCGGACCGCAGGTCGGCGACATCTACATGGTGATCGCTGAGGAACTCGGCCCGTTCAGCAGCGACGACTTCGTCGAGGTCGCCAGCGTCGGACGCGGCGGCGTCACGCTCAAGCACAAGTGGAAGAACATGCCGACAGTTACACTGCCGGCTTCTGAGATCGAGGCGCTACAGAACGAGGTCCCCGCGGCGCTGCAGCAGTCCAGCGCAGGCGACGCGCTCACGCGGTACATAAACAAGCCCACCGAACTCCTCTCGTGGGCCGGCAGCATCGCCGAGTGGGTCTGGAGCAAGTACAAATCGGATTGGCGGTCGCTGGGCGGAGACGGGCTGACGCAGTTCGTCGCGGCCACGGAGCAGTACAAGCGCATTCGCCCCGAACAGCGACCTGCGTTCTTGCAGCGGGTCGTGCGCGCCCTGGAGCAGCTCGAGAAGCTGTTTGCGCAGCAGCCCGCCGAGGTGCAGCTCACCGACATGCCGAACGAGCAGCTCGAACTGTTCGAGCGCGCCGGCGCGACCGACGACCGCCAACTCGACATGTTCGACGACGAGCACGAGCTGGTGACGGTGCCGGGCGGCTCTCCGCTGTTCGGCAACAGCCAGCCGACGACCTACGCGCTTCACGGCGTCGGCGAGAACACCGTGACGATCGGGCTCGCCGGGCATAAGGGCTTCGGGGCGCGGTATCCCAAGGAGTCGCTGTCACACTTCGTGAGCGACATGAGCGGTCGGACGCCCGACGACATGACGCCCGACAGCGGCAACGAGTCCGTGGATGCCGTGATCCGAGGCCAGGGCGAGCTTCTGGGCAAGGGCGACGACGGCGTCGTGTGGCGCGTCGGCGACATGGTCGTCAAGATGAGCACGGTCGTGCCCTATCAGCCTCTCAACGGTGGGCGCACACCCGACCAGGCCGCGCAGCAGATGCGTGAGCAGTCTCAGGTCGCCGAGGAGCTGGGAGGTCAGCTCCCGAGCGTGCAAGTGCCTGTGACCGTCGAGCACGGCGACAAGGTCTTCCAGGTCCGCCCGTACGTCGAGATCCCAGAGCAGTTCACGCGCGAGGAGCTGGAGTACGTCTCGGCGCAGCTCGACGCGCTTCACAGCCTCGGCTTCCGAATGGGCGACGAGCTTCAGGTCGGGCGCCAGGCTGACGGGCAGCTCGTCTTCTTCGACATCGGCAAGGCCGCGCCTGGCGAGAAGCCCTTCGACGAGTACCAGAGCTACTTCGACCCGCGTGAGGACGATGAGAGCGCGCTGCGGCGCTTCTACCAGCAGCACGAGACGCCCTATGCGCCGTCCGGGTCATTCTTCGACCGGGCCTGGGCGCGGGTGCTGGAGTACGCCGACCCCGAGCACGCCTGGGCACTCCCCTTCGAGTCCACGATGAAGACCGTCGAGCGCGCACGCGAGCTGGGGCGCCCCGAAGCCGACGACGTCGCCAAGGTGCTCACCGACTTCCGCGCGAAAGAGCAGGCCAAGAAGCGGGACACCGACACCGACACCGACACCGACCGCGAGGCTGCGGTGATCGTGATGGCGTTCAAGGATGTCGAGGTCGGCGACGCGAACAGCACGTGCCGGGAGACAGGGATCATCGGGACGCCGCTGAAGCCGCTCGTCTACAAGAAGCTGCTTGAGCTGGGGAAGGACCGCGCGGGGACGGTGCTCGACTTTGGCGCGGGCCGTGGCGCCGTACACAGCAAGGCGCTCAAGTCGAAGGGCTGGCCGGTGACGGCCTGGGAGTTCGGCGGCAACTTCGACAGGGCGCTCCATGACAAGCGAGCCCTCGACCGCAAGTACGACACCGTGGTGGCGAGCAACGTCCTGAACGTGCAGCAGTCGAAGGGCATGCTGCGCGAGACGCTGGAGCAGTTGACCTCGGCGGTGAAGCCGGGCGGCACCTTGATCTGCAACATGCCCAAGGAGCCGCGACATCACGACGTGCCGGCCGAGGAGGTCGAGCGACTCTTGGGGCGGGCCGGCTTCGAGGTCGAGGAGTCTAAGGGCGGCTCCGCGCCGGTCTGGGTGTTTACGCGCGGCGACGCACGGTCCGCGGCGATCAACGGCGGTGGTACGTGGTGGACGGGGAGCCCGGTCGCGGGCATCGAGCAGTTCAAGACGACGACGCGGCCGCATACCTCTTACGAGCCTGTCGAGGTGCCGATGTTCCTGACGCGTGACAAAGAGTTCGCGCGAGCGCACGCGGTCGGGCCAGAAGGGACGCTCTATCAGGTCGCGTTGACCCCAGGGCTCAACCTCTTCGATTCGGACGACTTATGGCTTGGGGATAGCCAGTACTGGCCGCCCGAGGACGAAGCGCTGACGCCGTTGGGTGTGCAGCTCCGCGACGCGCTCGAAGATGGACTGTTTCCTGACGGGGACGACGACGGCGGCTACCTCGAAGCGGCGCTGAACGCGAACTGGGACTTCATGGAGTCCAACCAGATGATGGGCTGGCTTCGGGAGCAGGGCTTTCAAGGCTTCCGCATCCTGGGCGACCACGGTCCCGAGACGACGTCTATCGCAGTGTTCGACCCGTCGCACTTGCAAATCGTAGGACAAGAGTCTGGACACGCGGACTCAGACGACGACGGCACGTCGGTCAAAGTCGGCGGCACGCGCTCGGCCGCTGGGCTCATCGACGTGAACCCGCTCGTCGACGAGATCGCGGAGCCCTTCGCGGAGGCGATCACGTACGTCGCCAAGCAGTTCAAGGGCGAGGCGCCCGAGGACCTCAGTCAGGGCGCGCAGGTCGTCCTAGAGCACTACAGCAACCAGACCGAGATCCCGCTGTGGACGAGCGGCCGGGTGTCGCTGGACGCCTTCGACAACAGCGAGATCCTCAGCGTGCCCGAGGCGCAGGCGTGGTTCGACAAGACGACCGTCACGTTCTGGATCTCAGGCGACACGAGCTTCACTGCCGACCGCTGGGGGGATGGCGATCAGACCTCACCTCACATCGAGATCAACTTCGGGCAGCCCATGTTCCTGGCCGTTCACGGCAAGGACCCGCTGCCGCTGCTGAAGGAGCTGCTGACGCACGAGATTCGGCACGCCGGAGACTGGGCGTACCGCAAGGCCGCCGGCGTGTCGCAGGAGTTCGACATCGGCAACAAGCAGATGACTGGGCCAGACGCCACCGAAGAAGAGCTGGAGGAGTACTTCAACCAGCCGACCGAGCTGCTGTCCTACGCCGGCAACTTCGCCGACAGGCTGTGGGCCGAGCTGGGCGAAGGCTGGCGGCAGCGCTCCGGCGGAGAACTCGTCGAGCTGCTGCGTCGCTACTATCCCAAGACCATGCGGCGTATCCGCGCTGACAACGTGAACGACTTCCTGTCGCGCGTCGTGAAGGGCCTCGAACAGCTCGAGCTACAGCACGCGCCCCTGGAGATCACAGCCGCCGAAGTCGCCCGCGATGAAGCCGACCTCGCGTTCGTTATCAGCGCAGCCGGCGACCCGTGGCGCGCCGGTGAAGAAGAGCAGCGACGGCTGCGCGCTGACGCGATGGAGGAGTATCGGCTCCCAAACGTGTTCGGTCCTGAAGGCGTAATTCCGGCATCAATGCGCTTTCAAGTCGCGTGGGACGGCTCCGACACAGTGACAATCTACCGCGCCATCCGCGGCGACGTGCCGCCTGATCAAGCTGTCATCCGTCCAGGTGACTGGGTCGCGCTCGATCGAAGCTATGTCGACCTGCACGGCGGCCTCGAAGAGGGCGGACAGGCGCAGATCGCGGAGCTGGTCGTTCCGGCTGACCACGTCGCGTGGGCCGGCACGGACCTCAATGAGTGGTTCTACGCGCCGCGCGCCGCGCGAACGGCACAAGTCGACGGCTCTGAGGTGCCAGACGACGCGGACGAGCCCATCGCCGATGAAGCCGACCTCGCGTACTTGGCCGGTGAGCCAGGAACGCTGCCTCAAATCGGAGAAGAGAAGCCAGGGCAGCTTCCCTGGAGCGCCGAAACAGGTGAGCGGGCTACGACAGGCATCGTGCGGCACGTGTCGCCGCAGGGCAGCTATCGCTACGTCTACATGATGGACGGGCAAGCGGTCTCGGCGTTGCAGGTGATGAAAAACCCGCGCGCCAAGAAGTGGATCGGGCATATCGCGAACGTGTGGACCGATCCGGCGTATCGACGGCAAGGACTGGCTGAGGCGCTACTTGTTCGGGCTCGCGAAGATTTCGACGAGGTGCGGCACAGCGCGCATGACCTGACCAGCGCCGGCGCGGGCTGGAAGTCAAAGGTCGGCAGCGCGGAGCTGCCATTGGCGGGGATGTCGGACGAGGAGCTTGAGGCGCTCGCGACCGCGATCCAACAAGAGATCACCATCGCCGACGCCGCACCCGCCCGCACGGCCGCGAGCCCATTCGACGACAGGTTCAAGCAGTTCCTGGCGAACCGGTCACGGCGAGAGCTGGCGCAGTTGCTGATGGAAGTGCAGCGCGAACTCGGCAATCGCGCGCAGTACGCGGCACGTCCGGCACTCGACCTCCGCGTGCCTGCGAAGCTGAGGGACGTCGCGACGCTCCGACTGGGGCAGGACACCGCCGACTTCTGGCTTCAGCGCAACGGGACGACCGAATCGGTGGGGCGTCCCTCGGACCGCGCCGTGAAGGACTGGTTCGCGGTGACCGTGACGCGCCCAGACCTCATCACACCCGAGGAGCTGAAGGCGCAGCTCTGGCAGCTCTGGGAGCGGCGCTACCTCACGCAGTTCGCCCTCGGTACGCTACAGCTACAGCACATCCGCAAAGACGACCTCATGCGGCTTCCCATCAAGGTCCGAGCTGCACGCACGGCTGGCTTCGACTGGGAGGCTGGGGTGCGTCAGATCCCGGTGGGCAAGGTGCTGCCAGACGCGGTCTACCTGCACAAGTCGGCGCTCAAGGAAGTGCCGGACGTCGTGCGGCGGCGCATCGAAAGTGGACTTGCGAAGGCGACGGGGAGCGATAAGGTCCGAGCTAGGAGAGTACGCGGGTACGGCCCAAGAGACCTATGGGTTGATCCTCAAGGCGTAGAGCACTCACTCGAAGGAATGACGCACCCGCAGTGGGCTGTCGAGCGAGCCGGTGTCAGCGCTGGGACCGACGAAGAAAGCCCCGCCTGGGAACTGCTTCGGGCAGGCTGGCTTCGCGTTTCCTGGGGGAGCGGTGTCGAGGTGCAAACGCTCGACGCCACGACGGCTCGCCGAGTCAAGTCTCTCTTGCGGCGCATGGCCTCCGACAGTGTCGACGGCATGCTCTATGTCGACGCGAGTAATCCAGCGAAGAGCCTGGCGCTGCCAGTCGTAGGCGGGCGTATCATGGGGACGGACCTCGCCAAGATAGCGCAGGCGGCGGGAGGTGTCCTGTCGCGCGCGAGCGGGCGTATCGCCGCGTGGGACGCGCCGCCACTGATGCTCGACGCGGCAGAGAGCTGGTTCGCCAACTGGGCGTCGCCGTCCGAGGTCATCTGGCCGGACTTTCAAGACTGGCCGCTCGCAGAGCGCCTCGGTCTGACGGAGAATCAAGCGCCGCCCATCCGCCTCGTGCGGGGGACTGACTGGGAGAAGCGCTTCGACGCCGAGTTCGACTATGACGAGGAGCCGACGATCACGGTCGGACGGGACGCGAACCCCTCGGTGCTGCGCCATGAGCTGCAGCACTACATTCAGTGGGTCGCGCAAGAGGCGCTGGGCGTTCCGGCGGGCATGCCGTCCGGTGGCGCGCGGCCCTACGAGGAGGACGCGGAGCCGTCGTACGACTACGACGAGCACGACAACATCGGCAGCGAAGACTGGGAACTCTATCTGAGCAGCCCCGAAGAGTTCTGGCCGCAGGTCGAAGACGACCTCAAGAAGTTCACGCAGAGCTATCCGGGGCGGTCCGCCGAGGACTATCGGTACTGGACGCACGCGGCCACGCCGCCGCCAACGAGCGGCCCCCGTCCTGCGCGCCATCGCAGCGAGTTCATGGGCGTGCTGAAGGCTCGACAGCCTGACTGGTGGCAGCGCGCCATCAAGTTCGGGCTCACGCGCACTGCACGAGCGGCCGCCAAGCTGCCTGAGTGGAATGTGTTGAAGCTGAACCGCAAGGAGCCGAAGGCGAGCCTGCTTTGGTATCCGGGGTTTGACTCGGAGCCGTACCCGGCGTTGGCGTCGAGCGTGGGGATCGATCTGGGGAGTGGGGCGCTCGGGAAGGCGCGGGATTATTCGTCGTCGGAGAACCCGCCGATCCTGCACCGCAAGGAGGAGATGCTGGGGGCGAAAGACAAGAGGCGCGAGGCGTGGCGCGAGATGGCTGTGGAGGCCGAGGAGGCTGGGTTGTACGAAGACACGTCGCGCATCGGGTTCAAGCGGAACTGGGAGGAGCTGATCGCCGACAAAGGCCTGAAGCTGACTGAGGAGGGCCGGCTGGTGACAGCGAGCGGCGCCATCGAGGTGACCGCGGCCTGGGTCATTCTGGCCGACCGCATGGACTTCCTGCGCGAGAAGTACCCCGAGGGCGTAACAGGGCCGGGCACGGCGGCGCCGATCACCGTCGATCAGCTCGCGGCCTTCGATCCGACGCGGAACAAGGCGTATCTGCAGTGGCTGATCAAACAAGTGACCGTCGGGCTGCCGATGGACCTCAGGCGCGTCACGGCCCTCCTCGAGCGCTACGAGCGCGGAAAGAGATCACGCCTGATGCCGCGCGAATACAGCGACATCAACCAGCTAACGGTCGCGCAGCTCACAGACGCCGTCGAAGCCGCCGAAGATGCGTGGGCGACGCGCGAGCACGAGAAATACCTGCGTGACCAAGAGACGCTGGCGCAGCGCCGGGAGGAGCAGCAGTTAGAGCGTCAGCGTCAGCTTGAGGAGAAGCACACCCTCGAGCTGGGAGAGAAAGGTGAAGGCCGCAAGCTCGTCGGCGAGAGCGGCGGGTTCCGCTTCTTCCACGTGCCGGACCGCGAGACGATGGTGGAGGAAGGTGACAAGGCCGGCGACAACTGGTGTGTCGGCTGGGAGCGCACCGACGCGCACTGGAACGCCTACATGGAGGAGGAGCGATACGGGCCGAACCCGCAGCTCTTCGTCATCGAGAACCCAGAGTTCAAGGAGTCGCCGTGGCTCCTGTTCAAATCGGACACGAGCGGTGAGCTGGCCGACCGCGGCGACGGGCATAGCGATCAAAAGAATGAGCAGCACCCCATCCACAAGGCCATTCAGAAGGTCGTGGGCGGCGTCGCGTTCAGCGCCGCGCAAACTGAGCAAGAGCGCCTCCGAGAGCGGGCGTATGAATCCGAGGACCCGCGCGAACTGCAGTTCCTGAGCCGGTTCCCCGACTTGCGGTACGCGCTTGGTCGGAACCCTAAAACGCCTGGGAACGTCCTCGCCAGGTTCGTCGACCTGCACCGTCAGAGTCTCGACGCGGATGACCACGGCACGCTCACCCCCTTTCCTAACATTGAACTCATCGAGCATCCGAACCTGCCGGCGGCGACGCTTCTCGACATCATGGACCCAACCCTAGGCGCCTTCGCGACCCTCAAGAACACACATACGCACATGTTCGACGTCGCCCGCGGACACGCGCTCAAGCGCGCAGACACGCGGGAAGCCGCGCTGCAAGAGACCTTAGACCGAATGGAGCACCCGCTCCGACGCCAGCACCAAGAAGACCTGCTGCGGGACATCCTCGTGAGGACGCCTGAGGTGCCGGAGTGGGCCGTTGACGAGGTCTGGCGACGATTCCAACTGCCCGAAGACGCGCGCGGGTCACTCGCCAGCCTCGGCGCGAGCGCAGTTTACGCGTTCGCGGAGCATCCCAATTTGGGGGCTGAGCGGATCGTAGAGCTTTGGGACGCCACCGAGCCGAGCATCATCCAGAACGGGCTGGCGGCGCGCATACTCGAGAATCCCAGCACTTCCGAAGAGCTGATCCGCGAAGCGTACGACACCCGCGTCGCTGCGGGCGACATTCAAGGCACTCTGAGGCTGCTGTCGCGTAACCCAAGGATACCCGACGACGTCCTCAATGAAGGCCTCGCGTATTACGTGTCAAATCCGGGCGCACATGACACCTACGAGTACGCCGCGATGCTGAGGCAGCGGGCCGTGCGGGACAGAATGCAGCCCGACGACTTCCTCGACCGGCTGCTTTTTGGGCGACGCGGAGTCGAGGTAGCGTACGACCACGTACCGACGCACCTGGCGGAAGTCATGACGGCCGCGGACGACGACCCAGAAGAGACGTGGCTTGATGGCGACGCTGAGGAGTATCTCGACGACTACATGCAGCGCCGCGGGCTGATGCTCAGCGACGGCCTGCGAGGCGACAGTCTCATCGTCGATCCGAAAAACCACCCTGCGCGCTCCGACAAGACAGCCACGATCATCCGGGCACCTCGTCACGGCCTCGACCAAGACGCGGCTAGGCGTAAGGGGTTCACCTTGAAAGCGGAGGACGAGGACGCGAAGGCGCGCTTTATGTGGGGCGACCTCGTGATTGCCATTGAACACACTGGAGGGGATGTCCGCCACCCCGGCTCCGAATTTGCGCAGGCTCTGCCTGCCGACTGGATCGGATACGGCTATCTCGAGGGCATGCCCGCGGTCGACGGAGACTCGCTCGACGTGATCGTCGGCGGCGACGGTGATCAATCGGTCGGGTATCTAGCCGTGCAATCGACCCCCGAGGGTGAATTTCAGCAGTTCAAGGTCATGCTGAATTTCGCCGACGAGGCGAGGGCCGAGGCCGGCTTCCTGGCGATGTGGCCTGAGACCATGTTCATGGGCCTGACGCCTATTGAACTCGACGATCTGCGGGAGATCATCCTGCCACGCCTGGTCGTGGACGATGACGAGAGTCCCCCGGAGACAGTGGAAGCCCCAACCACCCCGCAGTCCTTGGAGCCGTCGACACCGCCCCCGGAGGACGCGATGAGAGTGAGGGTGTCGCCCTTCTACTCGCAAGTAGGGGACGCCCCCCGTATTGCAAAGTCAGTGGTAGGGGATACCTGCCCACACTGCGGCGACACTATGTCCGAACGCAGCATCTTTGGGCAGGAAGGGCGCTGGTTCCATCGCTCCTGCACGGACAAGGGGCCTGTGGGCTCAGGTTCGCCTGTCGTCGACGATGGCGGCGATGGGGCTGCGGAGGTGCGGACTGCGTTTACGGGCAGCCAGCGCGAGTGGAGGGCCGGAGAAAAGGCACGTCACGCCAGCGGCGAGACCGTGAAGGTCATCAAGAAGCAGGAGCGCGAGGGCGGCATCTCGGTCTATCAGGTCGAGTTCACCTCTGGCCCGCGCGCTGGCGAGCGCGTGATCGCCACTCCGAGTGCGCTTCTCGACAAGGTAGGAGCGCGCATCGTCATCACGGCCGAGGAGTTTGGCGGGGAGATCGAAGACGCCGAAGACACCGAGGACGCCGAGGAGCTGGAGGACATCGAGCTGGAGATGTCACCAGCGCTGCATCAGCTCTACGCTAAGGGCCAGCAGATCTTCAGCGCGGCTGTCACGGCCGGCGCACAGGAGGTCGCGCCGGGCGTTGTCTCCTTGGGACGCTACGGTGAGCTGTACCATCCCAGGGAGTGGGCGACCTTCAGCGATGAGACCAAGGTCGAGTCCCAGCTCGCCGACATGCAGCGACGCCTAGAGCGCTACGAGGCGCAAGCCGGCGACGGCACTATCGTGATCGGCGCGGCCGACGTGGTGGGTGCCGGCAGCGCTCGGACCGCGCTGCGGGTACGGCGGCGCAAGAAGAACCCGGAGAAGAAGAAGCGCTTCTTCAAGCGCACCTGGTATCTCCGCGAGGGCACCAACGTCGCTTACAGTGCAGACCGAGGGATCTCCCCGACCGACCAGGAGATCACACTCAAGCCCAATTCCAAGGTCCTCGAACTCAGTGAGTCGCAGATCAAGCGAACAGCCGCGGTCAGTTCGGACGCAGAGGCGCTGGCGCGAGCCGTCGAGCAACAGGCCGAGGCCATCAAGAGCCTGACGGCGCTCGTCGAGAAGCTCCTGGCGGCCAACACCGGCGGCTACGACGCTGTGCAAACCGAGGACCGGCTCATCGTACTGAACCCCAAAGCTCTGGAGACGACGCCCAAGCGCAAGCGCTGGCTCGAGCACGGAAGGAGAGCTGCACCATGAAGATGTTCATCAAGAACTGCTTCCATCTGCAGTTCTCAACCGACGTCGAGGACAGCCACGGCGAGATGATCCGCGTGCTGATTCAGCCCGGAGAGACGGCGCGGATCGATAACGTCGATCCGTTCTACATCAATCAGGACAAGCTCTTCCGCGACGAGGTCAAGTTCCTGTGCGAGGGCGTCCAGACCGGCGAGGAGCTTCTCGTTTGGTTCGAGTGCGAGGACACAGACCTCGTCGCCTTCAACGCGAAGATCTGCCTTCCGGGCGGGGTCGCTGAGTGCGGGCAGCTCTTGGTTGCAGACGAGTGCGGCACCTTCCGCCCCATCGGACCAGGAGCTGACGGTGACGTCCTCATCTGGGACGCGGCCGAGCCCAACTGCGTCAAGTTCGGGCCGGCCGCGACGGCGCTCACCATCGAAGATGAAGGCACGCCGATCGGCAGTAAGACCATCCTCGACTTTGTTGGAGCCGGCGTCACTGCTGTCAATGTCGGCGGCGGTCGCGCACGCATCACGATTCCTGGTGGTGGCGCCACGGCTATTGTCGAGTTTGGCGCGGACAGCGTCGGGAGTTCGCCGACTGACCGCTACCTCTACGCAGGCTACGCCGAGCGCCTCGCCGAGGTCGTGCCGCACTTCTGGACGGCGCCGCGCGCGGGCACGCTCCGCAACATGTATGTGCGGCATAACAAGCTCGGCGGGAACGCTAACATCATCACGTACCGCGTGCGCGTGAACACGGTCGCGACCGTGCTCATCGTCACCCTGGCTGCGAACGCAACTGTCGCATTCAACACAACCGATACGGTCGCCGTGGCGGCAGGGGACCGTATCGACCTGCAAGTCGTCAAAACAATCAACGTGGGCTCCTCGCCGCGTAACGTAATCGCAACGATGGAGGTTGCATAACCATGGCTCTAGTGAAGTACCGCTACCGCAAAATCGAACCCGACATCGACCTAGCTCAGCTTCAAGACGAGGTGGACGCTAGCGTCACTATCGACGAGACGCATTCCGGTCAAGTCCAGAACATCAGCGTCGACGACGGCGACGCCAACAACCTCATCGACCTCGACGATGCGATGGCCCTGCAAGGCTACACGCGCATCGGCGCGGCTGTCTCGGCGTACCCGGCCGAGGATGATGAGCTGTCCGGCTGGAAGGAGACGTTGCTCACCATCGACCAGCTCGCGAACGGTGCCTCTGGCGGCATCCTCCAAGGCAAGCTGATCAGCGTCGCGGTGCAGATGGCGGACGGGGACACGTTCATCATCGACGACGGCACGACCACGGAGACGTTCACGTTTCGGACGGTTCCGTCACTGTCGTTCGACGTGTTGATCGGAGGCTCGGCTGCGGCGACGGAAGCCAGCCTCGGTGCGCAGATCAACACCGACTCGACGTTGTGGTCAGCGAGTGTGCTGGCGAACCTGGGCGCGTACTTCTCCGGCGCACCTGCGACGCAGCTCGCCATCTATCGGACGGTGCCCAGCCTCGCGGACGACCGCGTCTATGGCGTGATCGCTGGCGGCCAGGCCAGCATCCAGCAGATCGATTTCAACAGCTCTGAGCTTCAGGAGTACAGCTCAGCAGCCGGCACGCAGGGCGACCTGCCAGCCGCCGACACCGGCATCAAGTGCTTCGGCATGGGGCGCTTGCGGGCGACGCTGCGTACGCTTGAGACGCACTGGCTCAGCGAGTCTGGAACGCCCTACACCTGGGACGAGAACACCGAGACGTGGGTCAGCAAGGTGTCCAGCGACGGTTCGAGTGAGGTCATGTGGGGCGCTGACTCGGTCGGCACGTCGACCACGGCGCGCTACCTGTACCCCGGCTACGCGGAGAAGCTCGCGCAAACTGTGCCGGTTCAGATTCGCGCCTCGCGCGCAGGTACGATTCGGAACCTGCGGGTGCGGCATAACACGCCTGGCGGTTCAGGCAGCGACGCGAACATCACCTATACCGTGCGCAAGAACAACGCGGCGCAGGCGTTGACCGTGGTGATGCTGGCGTCGGCCTCGGATGGCGCAGACACCTCCAACAGCTTTACGGTCGCGGCCGGGGACCTCATCGACATCACGTTGACGAAGGCCGGCAGCACGTCTCCGGCGCCGCGCGACGTGACAGCGACGTACGAGTTCACGACGTAGGTCTAGATGGCGCAGAAGATCTACAGGTTTCGAGCCAAGACGGATGCCGACCTCAGCAGTTTAGATGCTGAGGTCGGCACGCCAGTCAGTGTCGCCGCCTTCACGGGCGGCAAGCTGGCTGACCTCCAGCTCGAAGAGACGTTCGAGGACGACGTCGTCCACGCGATGGAGCTTCGGGGGTACGAGTACCTCGGTTCGGACCCTGTAGATCCCGTCGTTGACGACTTCCTTCCGCAGAGCACTGTGCCGACGGCGGCTTGTGTGGGAGAGGTGCTGTACTCAAAAGACGGTTCGACGTTTGAGCGGTCGCTGCCGATCGTAGCGCACGCGGGCTGGCTCAAGAACAGTAAGGGCATCATGGTGGTCAAATGAGCGGAAGCGGCGAACATAGAGACCAAGACCCAGCCGACGGGCTACACGGCATTGCGCGGTACATCTTCGCCGATGCGACGGATCGCCTTGCGCACACCAACGAGCTGAGCACGGATATTCGGAACAGCGCGGCTCCGACTGCCGCGGACATCGGCGCAGTCGCCAGGCAGAACGACAACGACACCTTCCACGTACTCGTGAGCGTCGGTCCCATCACGTACAAGGACATCACGGCTGGCGCTGGCGGTGGTGGGCAGACAGACACCGTCACAGGCGCTACCGGTATCACCAACACCGGCACCAACGTCAACGCGGTGCTGGAGCCAACCTACGGGACGGCGGCGAATACCATCGCCGAGGGCGACCATACACACCCGGCCGGTGACATCGTCTCAGGTACGTTCGCAGACGCGCGCATTTCGCAATCATCGGTCACGCAGCACGAGGGCGCGCTCAACATTACTGAGTCGCAGATCTCGGACCTGAGCCACGTCGACCCGAACGCCATCCATGACAACGTCGCTGGGGAGATCGGCGCTGTTGCACTGAAGGCCACGCCGGTCAGCGGCGACTTGCTCCTCATTGAGGACAGCGCTGCGGCGGGGGTCAAGAAGCGCATCACGGTCGGCTCGCTGCCGACTGGAGGCGGCGGTGAGGCGAACACGGCGTCCAACGTCAACGTCGGCGGCGTGGGGGTCTTCAAGCAGAAGGCGGGCGTCGACTTGGAGTTCCGCGGTGTGAACGCGGGATCCAACAAGATCAGTGTCGCGCTCGACGCAGGCAACAACGAGATCGACGTCGACATCAACGAGAACAATCTGAGCATCGGCAACATGGGCGGCGTGCTCGCGAGTGATGCCGCGCACGGAACGCGTGGAGGTGGCACGCAGCACGCAGTGGCTACGACCAGCGTCGCCGGCTTCATGTCTGGTGCCGATAAAACCAAGCTGGACGGCGTCGCGACGGGCGCGACAAATACGCCTCTCAGCAACACTGCGCCGGTCAACGTCACCAAGGCTGCGGCTGCCGCGGGGGCCGCGAGCGAAGCAGCACGACAAGACCACAAGCACGACATCACGACTGGTGCGGCGGTTGCGGCGACAGCGGGACAGTCCAACGCTGAGGGTTCGGCAACCAGCCTTGCGCGGTCAGATCACACACACGCGCACGCGGTGGCGGCACCGGTCAGCGTGTCGAAGTCAGCGAACGCGGCGGGAGCGGCGGCGACGTTCAGTCGGTCGGATCATAAGCACGACATTACGACAGGCGCGCCTAGTTCGCTTGCGACCGCCTCGAACGTCGAGGGGACCGCGACGACGCTCGCTCGCTCCGACCACACGCATCGACTGACGGCATTGGCTGAGGCGTTGAATGCCAGCTCGCAGAACATCACGAGCATCAAGGTGCCGACGTTGGTGGTGGTGGCGCTCGGCTCGATGACCGGCGCGGTGAACCTGAACCTTGCGAATGGGGTGTACTACACAGGTACGCTGACCGGGAATGTGACGCTGTCGATCACGGCACCACCCGGACCGTGTCGCTGGACCTTGCAGATGACGCAGGACGCGACGGGCAACCGGACCGTCACCCTGCCTGCCGGTGTGTACACACGCAACGGACTGCAACCAAGCCTGTCAAACCAAGCCCTCCGCCGCACGGTGTGGACGGGGGTCTATGACGGGAGCACTCACACCGTAGCAGCGGTCGATAGCTTCCAGGCTATACCGTAAGGGGAAGAAAGACATGGCACACGATAACCAAGACAGCGTAATGGCCTTCATCGCGAAGATTGGCTCAGGCGTTCCGAACGGTTGGACCGACGTAGGCGACAATGTCCTCGCCCGGCGGGTCTCGTACAGCGACTTCAAGAAGTTGCACATCAAC
>Ga0307376_10003355_pt1 | contig 14999 bp, 6 predicted proteins | sample TR2MG_FD_202536 | JGI IMG/M metagenome (GOLD analysis project Ga0307376, IMG submission 202536) | Soil microbial communities from Risofladan, Vaasa, Finland - TR-2 | ecosystem: Environmental > Terrestrial > Soil > Coastal area > Acid sulfate soil | place: Finland: Risofladan, Vaasa | collected...
CCTTATATCAGAAGTAGGCCCCGGAGCAATAGATATAATAAAAACAGGAAATTTTTATGGAATGCCAAGCAGTTCTATCCTCTTTCCTGTTATTCTGTTGTACAATGCTACAGGAAAAACCAAATACCTTGAGTACGCAGAGTATATAGTTGAACAATGGACAAAACATCCTGAGGGGTTACCTGATATCTTGAATAAAGGGCTAAGCGAAGCTCCTGTTCATGAATGGTTTCCCGATGCATATAGCTGGGCAAAAGGATATGAACTTACCTCATGTGTGGAAGGATTGGTAGAGCTTTATAAAGCTACCGGAAAAAACAGGTATTTTGAGACAGCGAAAAAAATACATGAAGCTCTTGTAATATGGGAACGTTCACCGGTAGGGAGCTTAGGTTTCAATGATAAATTTGTCGGTGCTGCAGGATTGATAAATACTGTTTCAGAAATTTGTGATGCTGTATATTGGAACAGACTATCATACTCATTATTTCAAATTACCGGAGATGAAAAATACATTGAAGAAATAGAACGAACACTATACAATTCTTTGCTATGCTCATTTAAAACCGATGGTACATGGGGTTTAAGACGATTAAGAATGTCTCATATACATGTTCCTGCCCATAATCACTTTTTGCAGCATCATCAGTGTTGTACTGATAATCTTCCCAGAGGACTATTTCAGTCTGCAGAGGCTGCCTTAAGCACAAAAAATGGCAATGTGTATCTTTCTCTTTTTAATGAAGGAGAAGGAGATGTTGTTCTTTCATCAGGAAGCAAAGCTCACATATCTCTCTGTGAAGATTTTCTTAGTACGTCTATGGTTAAGACAATCATTAAAATGGATAAGCCAGAGAGGTTTAACCTTATTATCAGGATGCCAAAATGGAGTTCAAAAACTGAAATTAAAATAAATAACCACATCCATAAAGTCACGTTGGCAGAAAACTGGATTACAATTAATCGCAGATGGGAAGATGGTGATGAAATTGAAATATCATTTAAACTAGGAGCCAGGTTGGAATTATTTGATACTGGGAAAATTAGAACAACCAACTACACTTTGGATTTTTTCAATAAAACATGGGCATCATTTACTTTTATTAAAGGAAGTAATGATAGCCTTAACAGAATGTATAAAAATCTTTTGCCCCTGAGGCCGGAGGATGCCTTACCCCAAAAGAATGCATTTACCTTGTTTTATGGTCCACTTGCTCTAGCCCGTGATATTAGGATTACAGGTCCTGATCTGTTTTCTACTATTGATGAACCTTCAGATGCGAACAATATAATTATAAAGCCTATAAAGGCACCTCAGGGAATATGGAAAGCTTATGAGGTTAATTTTTCAAATGGCCAAAGTACTAATTTTTGTGACTTCTCCTCGGCAGGAAATACCTGGAGTGATGCTTCTCTTTTCAATACCTGGTGCATAACTGAAGATTAATTTTATGTTTTAAGGATACTTCAGCCACAAATAGCAGGGTATTTTACTCATACTTATAATTAGTAAAACTATATATATTTGTAGACCAATAAATATATGAAGATCAATATATTTTGGTTCAGAAGGGACCTGCGGCTTAATGATAATACCGGATTAATCAAAGCATTAAATTCAGGCTTGCCTGTATTACCTCTGTTTATTTTTGACACCAATATCACTGATGAGCTTAAGCATGATGATCCAAGAATCAGCTTTATTTTTGAAACCCTCTCTTCCATTAATAACGAGCTTATCAAATTGGGAAGTTCTCTGTTGATTTTGAAGGGCAACCCCACAGCAATTTGGAAAGAATTGATAGCATCATTTGATATTAATGAGGTCTACATTAATAAAGATTACGAACCGTATGCCATTCGGAGGGATGATGCAATTGAAGATTTTCTTGGAAAAAACCGGATTTCACTTTACAGATTTAAAGACCATGTAATATATGAAGAGCGGGAAATTCTCAAATCCGATAACAGTCCGTATACAATTTTTACTCCTTATAAAAACCAATGGCTTAAAAAACTTCCCAAATTTTTATATGTACATCATGAAACTTCTAAAAATTATTACCAATGTCGGTTTGATTTTCCTTCCATCGAAAAAACAGGATTCAGTTATAGCCTGATCAAGGTTAGGCCATATGATCTTTCTGCAATTAAAAACTATGATAAATATCGGGATTTCCCAGCTGCTGATCTGACCAGCTATCTATCACCACATCTAAGATTCGGAACCGTTAGCACTCGTAACATTGTCAATATTGCTCTAAAAGAAAATCAAATCTTTTTAAGTGAGTTGATCTGGAGGGAATTCTTTATGCAGATCCTTTTCAATTTCCCTCATATTGTTACAGCCAATTTTAAAACAAAATACGATAACATCTCCTGGAGAAATAATGAGAATGAATTTGACAGATGGTGTCATGGAGAGACAGGTTATCCTATTGTTGATGCAGGTATGAGACAGCTCAATGAGACAGGTTATATGCATAACAGGGTAAGGATGATAACATCTGGATTCCTTTGCAAGCACCTTATCATTGACTGGCGGTGGGGTGAAGCATACTTTGCCAGCAAACTGCTTGATTATGAACTCTCTTCAAACAATGGCAACTGGCAATGGGCTGCCGGGACAGGATGTGATGCCGCTCCCTATTTTCGTATCTTTAACCCCGAGACCCAACAGAAAAAATTCGATAAGAACAATATATATACAAATAGATGGTACCCTGATTATATTAGGTCCGGATACTCCAAACCTATTGTTGATCATGATTTTGCTCGGAAAAGAGCAATAGAAACTTACAAAATCTCAAGCTTAAAACAATAATGATTTCCAGGTGTTAGTATTCATAAATTGAGCTTTTGCTGTTAAAAGAATTAAAATAACTACCTTTGTAAAACATTTTTAAGCTACCGACATATGACATTAGTTGCTGCTGTACCGCTTAATGAAATGGACGGGCGAAGGCTATATTACACATTTATAGCAGGAGCCAGGAAGGTTATTGAACATCAGGTTGAACTCAATAAGATCAATGTATTTCCTGTGAATGATGGCGATACCGGTACTAACCTTGCCTCAACCATCAGAGCCGTAATTGATTCTCTTCATCCACATAGATCATACAAAGTTACAGCAGACAGGATTGCCGAGACCACACTTGTTAATGCCCGTGGAAATTCCGGAATCATATTTGCCCAATTCCTTTACGGAATGAGCACTGAAACAGGTAACTTTAAAACAATTACCATCAGCCAGTTTGCTGAGAGTATTAAAAACTCGGTTCGTTATATATATGAAGCTGTAGCAAATCCTGTTGAAGGAACTATGCTTACAGTAATAAAAGACTGGGCCAATTATATCTACGATAACAGGTTCAGGATATCCGATTTCAATGAATTGTTTTTAAGCTCTCTCTCCGTACTTAATAAATCCCTTATTGAGACAAAATCAAAACTTGCAGTACTGAAAAAGGCAAATGTTGTAGATGCAGGAGCTCGGGGTTTTGTATTTTTTGTTGAAGGCATTATCGATTTTATAACTAATCGCAATCTGAAAGAGCTTATTCAGGCAAAAGCCGAAACAGGTCTGTTTGAAAGAATAGAGGAGACGATCCCTGAGAAGGTTGAGTTCAGATTCTGCACCGAAGCACTTATCAAGAACAGCTCTATTGATAATAAAACATTATTGTCAGTCCTGGAAAAATTCGGAAATTCCATTGTAATTGCAGGATCTGATAGAATGAGACGCTTACATGTGCATACCAATACTCCGGCAGAGCTTTTTAATGAGTTAAGGGATACTGGGACTCTTGCTTTCCAGAAAGCAGACGATATGATCCGCCAGAGTGATATCGTTTATAACAGAAAATGGAAAATTGCCCTGGTTACAGACTCAACATGTGACCTCGATCAGGACATAATAGACAATTATCAGGTTAATATGCTACCTGTTAATATTAATTTTGGAGATAACCATTATCTCGATAAAATTACTATCCAGCCGGAACAATTTTATAAATTGTTAAAGGAAAATATCGATTCCCCAAAATCATCTCAGGTAAATGAAAAGAGTTTCACCAACCTCTATTCACATCTGGCTTCACATTATGATTCTGTAATAGCAATTCACCTTAGTGATAAATTAAGCGGTACATTTAACAGCAGCCAGAAAGCTGCCCAGGATATCAGCAAGGAATTCAATAAGCCAATTTCGGTGATAAATTCTAAAAATCTTTCGGGTGCTCTTGGTTTGATAGTATTGAAGGCAGCGCAGGCTATTGAGTCTGGATATTCTCATGAACAGATCGTTACTATGGCCCAACACTGGACTAAAAATGTACGGATATTTGTTAGCGTAAGGGATATTAAATACTTGATCCGCGGCGGACGTCTTTCTGCAACTAAGGGACTAATTGCCAGAATATTAAATATTAACCCAATTGTATCCATCGATGAGTCAGGAAAGGCTATTGTCTTTGATAAGTCTTTCAACCAGAAAGCCAATATGGAGAAAGTGATGGGACACATCAGCAAGATCAACGAAAAAGATTCAATAGGTGATTACATTGTCCTCCATGCAAACAATGATGAAGCAGCAAATTGGTACATCAAAGAAATGCAAACACTCACCATGAAGGATCCTGTTTCAGTTGTAAATATCTCTCCTATTATTGGTGCAAATGTTGGTATTGGAGCCGCTGCAGTAGCACTAGTAGTTGACTAACATTATAGTATATGAGTTTTTTTCAGATTTATATTCAGGCTCTCCTGGTTATTATGATTTTAATGACCATCCTGTGGATAATAAGCGTAATAATAAAAAATGTAAGTGTTGTCGACCTTTTCTGGGGATTCGGATTTGTTCTGGCTGCCGGATTCTATTTTCTCAAGACAGAGGGTTCTGATCCAAGAAAAATTGTTATAATGACCCTGGTATCTATATGGGGCCTTCGTCTTACTGTTTACCTGGCATGGCGAAATATTGGAAAAGGTGAAGATTTTCGCTACAAAGAATTCCGAAGGAAGTATGGAGAAAAACGCTATTGGTGGATAAGCTTCTTTCAGACTTTCCTCCTGCAGGGAGTCCTTATGTGGCTTATCTCTGCCCCACTTCTTGGAGCCCAGTATTATGGGGCCTCAAATACCCTCGGGATCCTTGATTATGTCGGCATTTCTTTGTGGATTATTGGTTTTAGTTTTGAAGCAGGAGGCGACTTTCAGCTGGCTGTTTTCAAATCTGATCCGTCAAATAAGGGAAGAGTATTGGATAAAGGATTCTGGCACTATACACGTCATCCCAATTATTTTGGTGACTCAGCTGTATGGTGGGGATATGGCTTTATTTGCCTCGCTACCGGCAGCTATCTTCCTTTGCTAGGATCAATTATTATGACAGTCCTGCTGATAAAAATTTCCGGAGTTGCATTGCTGGAAAAAAGCCTTACGGAGCAGAAACCCGGGTATAATGAATACATTGAAAAGACAAGTTCATTCATCCCATGGTTCCCAGGGAAATAGATTTCTCTGAAAAAGATATGATATTAGCAGCTTTTTCCCTAATTTTAGGAGTATTGAAGGCCAGAGAAAAAGCAAATGACCATGCCCAACCGGAAAAAAGCTATTAGTTTATTTCTGTTCATATTTTCACTGACTACATTCTCTCAGGAAAGAATTGATACCACATATATTAATACCCAGACAAGGGATGCATTAATCGGTGCAAGAAGAAATCCCGATATTTCTATTTACCTGGCCCACCAGGCTATGGAAGAATCAACCAAAATGAAATACAAAAAGGGAATTGCTGATGCTTCTCTTGCATTGGGTTCAGCATACCTCGCCAAATACAATAAAAACGACAGTGCTTCCTTCTACAATAAGCTGGCTTTTGATATTTACAGTGAATTGAATGACAGTCGCGGTAAAGCAAGGGCCTGTTATGGTTTGGCATACGTCTTTAGTTTTAAAGGTGACCTTGCCGAATCAGAGAGATATGGAGCTCTCAGTCTCAATTTCTTTGAGCAGGCCGGTGATAAGCGAGGAATGGTTAATGCATACAACGCGCTTTCATACCTGGCAAAACAGAAAAAAGATTTTGATAACGCCCGTGACCTAATACAGCAGGCTATTGAGACTGCCCGCTCGATAAAAGACACCTTGCCACTTGCCGATGCAATAAACAGTCTTGGAAATATCTATAAAGATATGGCTCTCTTCAGTCAGGCTATTGACTCATACTTTGAGGCACTTCACCTATGGGAACTTAAAGGCGATTCCAATGGAATTTCTATTGCTTATGGAAGCATCGGGCTGATGTATTACTATCAAAAAAACTGGGGAAAAGCACTGGAATTCAATTTCAGAAAAATGCCGGTTTCAGAAGCTGCCGGTGATCTGTGGGAAGTCAGTAAAACCTGTAACACTATCGCGCAAATATATAACTCAAAAGGGGAACACGACAGTGCACTATTATATCTCAGGAAAAGCCTTAAACTTAATAATGAAATGAATTTCCCGTCTGGCATCGCTGCAGCATATCATAACCTGGCTTCCACATTCCTGCTTGATCAGGAAACAGATTCTGCATATTATTATATCACAAGTGCCGTTGAATTAGCAAAAAAGATAGATGACCCGGCTTTGCTAAATTATTATGTTACTCTCGGAAATGTTCAGAAGGAGGAAGGAAACTATCCCAAGGCATTAAAAAATACACTTGCAGCTTACAAAATGGGAAAAGAGCAACAGCTGCCAATGGCAATCTCTGAGTCATCCGCACTACTTAGCGATATTTACAGTCTAATGAATCGCAATGATCTGGCTTATAGCTATCTGAAAGAGCATTATCAGCTTCGCGACAGCATAAGTAATGATGAGTTCCTCAGTAGAGTCACTCGGCTTGAAATTCAGTATGAATACGATAAGAAACAAAGAGTTGCTGAGTTTGCACAGTTGGAAGAACGGATGATCAGGGATAACAAGATAAAACAGCAAAAGCAGTATGTCAAAGGATTACTTGTTCTGCTGTTTCTTGTAGCTCTTATCTCACTTCTTTACATCCGACATAATCAGCTTCGCGCAAAATATGCGCAGATTGATCTTGAGCAAAGGCTCTTAAGAGCCCAGATGAATCCACACTTCATATTTAATTCACTCTGCGCTGTTCAGGATTTTATCCTTGCCGGCAAGCCACAAAAAGCCAATACATTTCTTACAAAGATAGCACGATTGATGCGCAACATACTTGAGAATTCAAGGGAAGAGTTCATATCCCTCGAAAAGGAGATTGAGACACTCAGGCTATATCTTGACGTGCAGCAATTGAGATTCGAGACTGAATTTGAATATAATATCCAGCTCGATGAATTAATAGACCAGGAAAACTATTCTGTACCTCCTATGCTGACCCAGCCTTGCGTGGAAAACTCTATTGAACACGGGCTGCTTCCAGGAAACAAAAAGGGTCTCCTGAATATTGAATACATCCTTAATAATGGCCTTATTAGACTTGAGGTGACTGACAATGGTATTGGAAGGGAGCAGGCTGCCGCAATGACTGAAGAAAAGCGGAAAAAAATATCTGTTTCCACGAAGCTGACATCTGAACGACTTGATCGCTTCAGAAAAACAATGCATAATAAAGGTATTAGTTACGAAATTGTAGATCTTTATGATGATGGAAAAGCATCCGGAACAAAGGTTATAATGATGCTGCCTTACAGGAAGATTTATGCCTGATAATCATTCACATTCTAACCTTTCAGATATGAAAGTAATAATTGTTGATGACGAGTCCACTGTAAGAAATGCCATCAGATCTCTTCTGACGGAACATTTTCCGGATATAAAGATCGTATCATCTGTTGGAACCGTTGAAGAGGGATTTAATGCCATTTCTGATCTCTCTCCCGAACTGCTTTTTCTGGACGTTGAACTGCCTGATGGAAATGGTTTTGATCTTCTGAAAAGAATATCCCATGTGGATTTTAAGGTGATTTTCATAACAGGCCATCAGGAGTATGCTCTTGATGCGATTAAAGTAAGTGCGCTCGATTACATTTTAAAGCCATTCGATACTGACGAACTCCGTGGTGCAATAGAAAAGGCAAGGGAGTTAATTAATCATGATGAACAACAGCTTAAACTACAAACTCTTAATGAGAACCTTCAAAATAAAAAAACACTTAAAAGGATTATTCTGCCAACATCTGAGGACCTTCATATTGTATCAATCAATGATATTATCCGTGCCGAAGCTGATAGCAATTACACTACTTTCTGGCTTACAGGAGGCAAAAGGATAATGGTTTCCCGCACCATAAAAGAATATGCTGGAATGCTTTCCGGATCAGGAATGATCAGGGTACACCAGTCACATTTAGTTAACCTGACCTTTATCGAAAAGTTTGTAAAACGAGACGGTGGCTATCTCGAACTAAAAGATGGATCAAAAATTCCTGTCTCTGCTAATCTTAAGAAACAGGTGCTGCAGGCCATAAAAGATCACCTGTACGATTAATTTCCATGTTTTTCTTCCTTCCAATAGCCGATTCTAATTGAAACGGCCTGTTGGCTCATTTACCCTTGTTCGTAATACCACAATATTCTAAATTTATTGGGAGAGGTGGATAAGCCTATAATTAAAAATATATGCCATCCTTCTCATTTGCGATCAGCCTCAGAGTATAATTATTTTTATTCTATTACTAAATATTTCTAATTATGAGAAAATGTGTACCAAAACTTATTCTTATTATTCTCGCTATCCTATCAGGAGCTTCACATTTACAGGCGCAATTCAGCGCTGAACTGTCCGATGTCACAAGGGGAAAGAAAAAATTATACCATTTGCAATCTGATGGCTCCAGGTACCGCTATGATTTCGATGAAAGTGGCATGAAGGGTATTGTGATTGTGGATCCTTCCAATAATAAAACCGCCATCCTCCTGCCGGATGAAAAATTTGTTCATTACACTGAGCTCACCTCACAAATGAGCCTTATGAATGATCCCTACCAGGCTTTCAGGTATGCACAGGAAAGATATACTGAAAAACCCGTTGGAAAAGAAAAAATAACAGGTTTCGATACTGAAAAGACGGAGCTGTATGCTGCCGATCAGCTCGTTTATACAGCTTGGTTTTCTGATGATCTCAATTTTCTGGTGAAGATGGTAAATAACATGGCCAGTGATACATATATGGAACTGACTAACATCAAAAAAGTAAAAATAGATCCTGGAATTTTTAAAATCCCCGAAGATTATACAGAGGTTGACGACCGCATGCGACCTGTAATCCCTGAACCTCCTCCACCCTCTTCATGGAAGACAATTAAAGCCACAATTCCCCTGAAAGGTGAATTCAGTAGAGGAGACCTGGTTTCCTTTAAAGTACCTGAAAGTAAGAATTATAAAATAATCCTGAAGAATGAGACCACTGACCCAACCAAGGTTATCAGGATAGCCATGAGAGATGGGAAAGAACTTGACAACAATGAACAGGGGCCGATAAGTTACCGCACCAGCCGTCTTTTTAGTGAGGAGTCAACTACAAATACGTACAGCTGGAAAGCAGGAGACGAAAAGATATTACAGGTTCATGAAGGAATCCTTTTAATAGAAATTATACCTGAGTAGAGGTAATCCAGGGGATTTCTTTCATAATTCCTGTTACAAACAAAAATATGAATGATATGAAGTCAGTAAAGATTTTGCAATTCGGAGCTGCTGCAATGTTTCTCTTTTTCGCAGCCTCATCTGCCATTGGCCAGGAACGACCCGGTATTGAGTGTGGCTGCAATAAATATGAAGACTATGTACCACCTGCCTGTAAGAACCTGCTTGTAGAGGAAGGAGAGGTATTTAAGGAAGGCTTTTCTGCAAAAACAAATCCCAGATACAGGTTGTTTTTTGAGCCTGCAGCACCTCCTAATCTGGTTCATTTATCAGTTTTTAAGGACGAAGATCTGATATACGATGTAATAAACATGGCTGTAGGTTGGGGCTTCAGCCCTGATCAGGATAGGTTTGCCATGTATGGTACTGATCAGTCAGGAAATCATTGGTGTTCACTCATGGATCTTAATCCTGATCCTTCCCAGGAAGGAGAATGGGCCAGCAATATCCTGGATTATTCACAGGGGAACGTATCTTCAGCAAATATCTGCTTCAGTCCACATGGCAAATATCTTGTTTATGCAGCCATAAATGCAACCACTGGTGGACTTAACCTCAAGGTCTTTGATACAAATGTAGGATCAGAGGTTTACCAATTTACTGTAAACCATATTGTTGGTGCTGCAAGAGGGAAGCATACTGTCGGCTGGGGATTCAGTCCTGATGTCAAGGATGCCACCTTCCTTCACTCATTCCTCGTGGATATAAACAGGTATGCCCTCTATGTAGTTAACCTCACAAAAGATCCATACGAATATGTATTTAGTGCTCCATCTCTTGATAACAGTTACGGGTTTGCGCAGTTTTTATTCAGTCCATGCGGCGATTATTTTGCATGGAGATATGATAACGATTTCACCCTGCCAAGCTGCAGGCTTTACAGAACTGATCTGTCAGGCGAAATTGGTCCGATAAATGCAGATAATTTCGTAAAGCTTTATACTGCAAGCGATGGACATTACATGAAATATCTGGATGGTACTTACGTAAAAATAGTAGATGATAATACTGCAGATAATGCCTGCTCTGATAATGTAAACCCCACCTGGGGAGCAGGGAAATCCCTGAGTACAGGTGTTGTTGAAGGTGTGAAGATGGAACTGATCTGGGATGGCGCTTCTGATGCCTCCGGAGTGACAGGCTACAGGATTTTTAAAGTTCTACCGGGAAATGTTGAATTGTTAAAGGAAATTGAAGCGGTCAACAGTTGTTATGTTACAGGGCTTTCACCCTCAACGCCATACACTTTCAGGATTGAAGCAGGAGATGAGACAGGCAATTGGAGTACCGATGGGCCTGAAGAAACCTTTAACACCGCAAATGATAACGAACCGTATTGGAATGATTTATATCTTGATTTCAGCCTGAGAACTGAGACTAATATCACATTGAACTGGCACGAGGCAGGAGACGATTTTGGAATTAAGTACTACAGGATAATGGAAGATGGGGAAGAACTGTGCAGGGTTGGGAAAGATACCCTGAAGTGCCGGATTAAAGGTCTCACAGCCAGCAATACTTACAATTTCACAGTAGAAGCCGGAGATGAATCCAATCAGCGGACACCTGGCGGTCAGCTTACAACAACAATGCCGTCTCCGGTAGATCCGGAATGGGGCGCCGGAGCAGCACTTTCGGACTCTGCAGTAACAGAAACATCGCTAATAGTAAAATGGCCTGTAGCAGAAGATAACTTCAATTCAATTAAAGGATATTCACTGTCGATGGATGGAGATACCCTAATTAACACTTGGCAGTACACAAGCGAGTATCAGATCAGTGATCTTGAAGCCGGAACAATATATTCATTTGAGGTGACTGCTTACGATGAATCAGGTAATGCCACCGATCCGCCCCTTACAGCTGATTTTTCCACCCTGGCTTCCTTTGCTGTTGACACCCTGGTGTCCGGTCCGGGTGACCAGAAGCACCCTGACATAGACGGTAATATGGTTGTATGGTGGGACGATAGTATGGGTGCCGGTGATATATTCTCATACGATCTTGCAACTGATAAAATCACCCGGGTTACTGATGAACCACATACTCAGTTCGATCCTGTAGTCAGCGGCGAAAGAATTGTCTGGACTGATAACAGAAACGGTGACTGGGACATATATATGTATGATCCCGATCTCGGAGAAGTCCCTGTATGCACAGCATCAGGCTCTCAGGACCTGCCTGATATTGATGGGGATATAATTGTATGGCGCGATGGAAGAAACGGCAATTTTGATATTTACATGTATGATATCAATACCCAGACAGAATCGCCGGTTTCAACACGCTCCTCAGCCCAGAACTGGCCTACTGTGTCAGGTTATTATATAGTTTATGCCGATGACAGGAAAGGTAACTGGGATATCTATATGTACAACACCGTAACTAAAAAAGAAACTGCAATCTGTACCAATTCGGGTGATCAGACATTTCCGACCATTACCCGGATAAACTACAGGCAACTGGCAATTGCATTCATGGATGACAGGCTGGAACAGAATATATATATCCTTTATCCTAATTTCCTTGGAGGAGATACAGATTTTGAGTACCTCGTACCTCTTGACCCTCCACCTTTCATATCTCCACAGGCCTATCCTCATTTTGCTGATAAACAACTGGTTTACCAAGACCTGCTGGGGGCAAATGATGGCATTCACTGGAGCATATATGCCTACCAGTTCGCCTATGACTCTCCTTCTCCTGCTGACATAAGGAAGGAGATAAGTGTCTCATCATGGGCCAGCCAGACTAACCCGCGGACATCTAAAGGAAATATAGTATGGGAATATGAACAGGATAATAATACCGACATCCACATATGGAAACGGCCTCCCGGTTCTGATCTAATGCTTCATGTTACTGAACTGACAGACCCGGTTATGGTTGGGGATACATTGAAGTATCAACTCAGACTGATAAACAATGGTCCAAAAAATAATTCCCAGATAAAAACAACTTCAACCCTTCCATTAATGGCAAAATATGTTTCAGCCACAACAGATAAGGGGGTAGTTGTAGCCCAGGGAAATACTGTTATATGGAATATTGACACTCTCAGATTCGAAGAAGAAGCAAGCCTGGAAATTACTTTGCTGACCTTCGAGCAGGCTGTTCTTACATTTACAGCTGAGGTGAAAGGCAAATCTTTCGAGCTGGATCCTGCCAGCAATATGGTGAACGAAACAACAAGGGTAAAAAACGTCTTTTCCAGATTTGTTGATGAAGGTGGAATGCCGGCAATGGTTGTTGAGGATGGAGGAAGAGTACATCTTGCATATTTCCGCAATGATACTTTAGTGTATGCATCTAAAAACCGCAGCGACAAAAAATGGGAATACCGTACACTTGGCTTCTGCGCCAGTTCCAACAATGTCTCTATGGTGATGGCACCTGACAGAAGTCTTCATATCATCTATTCTGATTATAACTGGGATGGGTATCCGGAAAGCAGGTTGTATCATGGTGTATTCAATCCGCTTGGTAACTGGAGTTCAAGGATCATCGCGTTGTCTGGAGCAGGATTTCATAGCCTTTCTCCGGATTTTGCCTCTGATGGTGAGTTATACCTCGCATATCAGGAGGCCCATGGTGTTGCCAGTCCCGGCGCATTTATGATCAGGAGAACTGTTAATGGAGCCTGGCAGGAGGAAAAACTTGTATTCGAGGAGGGATATGATCATATCGATCTGGATGTGGATAATGAAAATAATGTCCACCTCAGCTTTTATAATCTCAGCCAGGGGGCAGGAATATTATACCAGAAATGGGATAACAACCTTGCCGGCCCTGTTGAGAAAATTGAAACGAAATGGCGAGGAGGTCAGATGGAAGGTATGGTGACCTCGGTCGAGGCCGATAGTCTGAGCATGCCACATATATCTTATGTTGGTAATGTAAATACCGATTACAAAGAGAATATCAAACACGCCTGGAAGAAGGATGATACCTGGCATATTCAAAAAGTGGATAATGGCAGCTTTGGCAGTTCAGGAAACCAGATAGGAATTGGTCCTAAGGGAGATCTCAATTTCGGATATTATCATCATCCTGAGAACCAGGTACGTTTTTCTTCAAACATTGCCGGACCATGGATCAGACAGGTTGTTGATGAAGAAGATAAAGACTTTGGATGGGATCTTGAAATGGCAATGGATAAAGACGGATACGGACATATTGCTTCTCCTGGGGTAAAATATGCCTTGATCCCGCGATTAATATATTTCCATGCTGATCCGGATACTCTCAATTTTGGAGCAGTTGAACCCGGCTCCTCAAAAACCCTGATCCTTAAGCTTTCAAATCCGTCAGAACAAGAAATAACTATAGACAACGTAAAAATTGATGATCCAAGGTTTAGTTTTAGCAAAACCTCGTTTTCCCTTGGCAGGTTTGAAGAGGATTCTATCGAAATAACATTTAATCAGGCTGAAACATTAGGAGTTGACAAGTGGCTTCGTATCGACTACAATTACCCTGCAGGACTGATGATGGAGATCCCTGTTATTGTCAAAGGATGGCAACCTGAGCTGACTTGCAATCCTGCATCAGTAAACTTTGGTTCTGTACCAAAACCCTCAACTGAAACCAGGATTGTCATCCTTGAAAATACAGGTGCCACCGATCTTATCTTCTCTGATATTAATGTTAAAATGGAGTTTATGCCAGGTTATGAGATTGAGACTGATTTCTTCCTGGACGAACAAACCTGTTCTACACTTCAACCCGGGCAGTCATGTGAAGCAACGATAGGATTCTCTCCTACCAGAGATACTCCTCAGGCTTCTTATCTGAATATCAGTTCAAATGACCCGATAACACCTCTGAAGAAGGTCTCTATTTCAGGCAGATCAAGTGTTCCACAGATCTATCCAGCATCAAACATCATAGATTTTGGATACTGTCCGCAGGGACAATCTATTATGGATACTGTTATACTGATTAACGGTGGTGCTGAAGAGTTGATCATTTATGGCTCCACAATAGTGTCAGGGGAAGATTCTGACCAGTTCAGCGTTAGCGGTGCGTGCAGCTCAATCTCTCCAGGGGACTCTTGCTTTCTTCAACTAACCATGACACCTACAAAACAGGGTGATCTGAGTGCACAGTTAAGAATAACCTCAAACTCTCAATATTCAAATATATTGACTGTCTCTCTTAAAGGAACCAGCTTCCTGAGGTCACTTGAGCTATCAACCGACCTTATCAACTTTGGATCTGTTCATGTTGGCGAAAAATCACCTGTTTTACTTGAACTAAGGAATACCGGATCCACAGATATCTCTATTAGTTCTCTTGTTCCTGTATCCGGTCGCGACAGGTAT
>Ga0307376_10003356_pt1 | contig 14997 bp, 15 predicted proteins | sample TR2MG_FD_202536 | JGI IMG/M metagenome (GOLD analysis project Ga0307376, IMG submission 202536) | Soil microbial communities from Risofladan, Vaasa, Finland - TR-2 | ecosystem: Environmental > Terrestrial > Soil > Coastal area > Acid sulfate soil | place: Finland: Risofladan, Vaasa | collected...
TGGCAGACTGTAGATAATAACTATCATAGGCCCCAGTAGTCTCATCTCTGTTGCGTTGGATGCTGTATGTCGCAGTACCAGTAGCTTTTAAGGTATATGTTATCCTGTGTAAATAAGGAACAGCGCTTATTGGTCTTTCTAGGATTGTTGTTGGTGCATTTTCAAATGAGATACCAACTGAATTAGTAAGTTCTCCCAAGACAGGAGCCACAGATACAACACAGGTATATAGCCCACTTGTGTCCGGGCCGGAAAGAGAGTACTCATAAGTATTTATAGTAGGACTACCAGATTTAAATAATGGTTGAGCGTTTAATGTTTCTGTCCAACTAGGATGTATGCTGGTACCGTCTGCTAAACATCTATTATACTTCACTTTATACTGTACAGACTCTGTATTTTGAAAATCAGTTAGAACATGTATCTCATAGACATTGCTTGTTTTCCTTATCACGCGAACCAAATAGTTAATACCTTTCAAGATATTTTCATCTTGGTCTGTTATATACACATGCTTTGTTGGAGCCTCTCCATAACTATAGTGATAGAATCTACAGTAATGTCTATAGTATAGTGGAACCCTCTCTATGTCATTAGAAGCAGATGTTGTAACATTAGTAACCACAAAATCAGTTACTGTCATCTGTGGCATATGTCCACCAGACCCTACGTAGGACGTAATTATAGCACTGTCCACATTTGCTATATTCTCTTCCCATGTATAAGATGTATCTATTAAAGATATATTTTTTTCTGGGTCTAATGGTGGAACGTCAACTACTGCTAAACCAAACCCCGAAGGTTGTATATATCTACCGGCTCTAAATTGTACAGACATTAATTAATCTCCTTTTAGCATCCCTCAGGGAGCATAGACTGCGTAACCATCAGCAGAAAGATGTATAGATGTTCTATTTATATCCCCTATAGCTATGGTATCAGAAGCGATATCCCCCGTTACAATGGTACCATCTACTATCATTGCGCTAGTTATAGTACTGTTTGCTATCGCAGCAGCCGAGATAGTACCAATCAAGTTGGAATAATTTATTTTAGTGCCATACGTACCATCATGCGTATGTGCATTTATATCAGTAACTAAACCATTCATTTTTGAAGAAGCTAATTTTTCATATACCGAAAAACTAGAACTGGTTATTGCCATAACAAACCTCCTAAGTTAAATAATCGAGTGTATCAAGAAGAGAAATATCTAAAGTGAAAGGACCTTCTCCCCAATAAAACTGTGCAATTTGTACCACATCATAGACACCAGAAGCATCAAGATAATAAGCTTTAATGTCCTGTACTCCTGTTTTTTCCTCCCAGGCAAGATATTTCACATGAGCTTCACCATTACCATCAGTAGTTTCTGTTATTGCTATTGGGATGCCACTAGCATCAGACTGTCTAACCGTACCATCATGTGCATACAATTGACCCATTGTAGAATAATCATTCACGCTTTGCATTTCAAATACTATAGATTTATCTGGCACCCTATCGTAATCTACATCAAATAACTTTGCTGTTATTGTGGCTTTTTGGAAACCATTTGCCATAAGAGTTGATTGAGATGTAGTAAGAAATAAACTGGTTGGATCTGTTATTTCAGAAACGTGTAGAAAACCACCACCAGTCATACCTCTTACAGGATTAAAATCTAAGCTATCCAATATATAATTACCACTTGCTCCTGCTTCATATTCAATAAATACATTCTCTGTTAATGTTTTATTAAACAACAATTTACCGCTAGAATCAGGGTGCAATGTAAATTCATCTCTGGATGTATCATATGAATTATCTCCCAATGTCGCAAAGTGACCAAAACCCGTCTTGTCATATTTCCCACTACCAGAAATTTGGGCCCATGGATCTGAAATGCTTGTTGTTTCTGCGCCAGAAGAAGTCACAACAACTGGTGCATTCTGCTGTACCCCTGATGCGAGTGTATATTCGCTCACACCTATTGGGGCCATCTCCCATCCCTTGTCATTGTATAAATAATATTCTAAATATCTATATGGATTTGTTGCCACCGTTAAACCTCCAACTAAACTAATATTGTACCAGATGGATATACTGAATAAAAATATCCACTATGTATATGTAGATACCATGACCAACCAGATATCCCAACCTCCCAATGAGCTTTGGGCTGCGTTACTCGTAGATCATCATTGTCACCTATTCCTCCACCTTGCCATTTTTCATGTATGCCACTGGATGACGGATCCCATAAGTGCGGCAAAAACGAATACCCAGTGTCACCCTCTTCATCTATTGAATCCCAATAACTCTCATCAGATATTATGTTTCCTAAAAACACTGGATTATGAGTGTATACTTCATCTGCATAATCTTCTAGTTTTGTGCCGATTGCACTGTTATCATCGTTTAATAAATTACCAGAATACCCAGAAGCTGCGAGATCACTCAATTCATCTATGCTTATATCCGTATAAGTTATCCCTAGTTCCCTTGCTATACCATACCTTAAGCCAGAATATGTAGAATTTGCTGGGTTAGTATATACATCAAGTAGCCTGTCTTTGTAGTCTGCATTTGTTTCCGCTGGTATGCGAGGCAAAGAAAGAATCAATCCAAATTCATCAAAGCAATTCCACACATTAAATACTTCAGGTGTAGAAACTATTAGATGTATTGTGGCGGTTAACGGAGCGCTCAGGGCTCCATATATAGATGTAGTTACAGCAGAAACTACTTCTAAAACATTATCCCCAGACGTAAGTGGAATATTAATCTGCCACGTAGTACCAGAAACACCATTTGGAAATGCAGCTTGTAGCCACTCTATACCATTGTTCCTTACAAAAACATAATTATCGGGTGCTTTTGTACCACTTATTGTTTGCCAGAAAGCATCAGCTGGTGAGGTAACTGGGTTAAGTGTTGGTGGATATGCGCTAACAAAAGAAAATGTAAATGTTAATACATCAGACCAATCTCCCCACACTGCTCCGTCATATGCCCTTATCCTGGCATAATACGTTCCCTCAGTTGCCAGTGTAAACTCTGGAGCAAGGATATATCTATCTGATGGCGCAGAAAAAGGATCAGTGCTCCCAGTATCCCTGGTAGGACTATCAAAGTTATTTATATTTAGATTTAACTGTAATTGATATGTTAGAATATCAGACTGGGCATCAGAAGAAGTCCATAAAAATTCTGGTGTTGAATCAACTACGGTAGGATAATTTGCTACCGTAAAACTTGATATAGATGGTTCAAAGTTAAGACCATATTGCCAGTCTGAACCATACATACCATAGTCGATATAACCATACCTATTTACACTAGCGCTATTATATCCATATGAATCTAATCTAGCCATTTATAATCTCCACGTTATAATTAAATTTTCCATATCAACATTTTATCGTCTTAAAATTATGTAAAGCAATATCTTTATAGAACAACTGTTCAGCGTAACATGATGTATGTATACACTTGCTATTTTCTTTTTTTTCCGCAAGAAAAGATGTTAATGCCTCGTCGTCATACCCACTATATACACTTCCTATTTTGCTTTTACCCGTCCAATAAAATAAGTCACAAGGATGTATATCTCCATTTGGTGCAACTATAACCTGCTCTTCTCCACAGCTACAAAATCTAGTGGATAGCTGTTCTTTGGTTGCCGTAAGACTTCTCGTTATAAGAACGTCTTCTGGAAAATCAGACTTTACTTTTTCAAGTTGTTTCTTCAGTGTGTTAAAATAATTTTCACTTAACTTAATAAAATGAGGTACATGAGTATCTATTTTCTTTGCCCCAAGATCATATAAGTATTTAAAGTTATCATAATAATTATCTGCATCTATAAGCGTAATTCTTGTTACTACATTCGAAAACTTATTATATATCTTTTTAATATGCTCTATCGAATATTTTCTGCCCCTATATTTCTCATTAGCTTCCGGTGATCCATCTATGCTGAGAACTATCTTTATAAAATCACGATGCTTATAGAAAAAATCTATTATATCATCATTGAATAAAGTAGTATTAGTATATATACTATAATTTAAATACGGGAATTTATCAATTATTTTTCGTATTGATTTATACTCTAATAGTGGTTCCCCACCAAACAAGCATATTGAAACACCTTCATCACAATTATTTCTCAGAAAGTATATAGCTTTCTCCAGTGTTTCATAACTCATTATTGACTCTTGCTTTTCCCTGGAGTACCTGGGTAACCAACAATAACTACATTTCATATTACATTTGTTAGTTAATATCAACCAAGCCGATTCAGCTTTCTTCATATTAATCTTTCTTGTTATTGATTTTATCTTTTATGTCTTTTAAAAGCTTTACAATTTCTTCATTCTGAGACGCAATATCCAATAGCACCTTAGCCATTTTTGTAACTACTTTCGGATCCATATCCTTACCTACCTTATTTTTTGCATCGCTAGTCATAGCGTTTTGTGCGAAAACTGTAAAATACTTAACCATTCTATTGTAAGTCTCTTTATCTTTCAGAGCTGGATAAAGAGCACCATGTAAATGCTCTAAGTTCATATTCTTAAAATCTTCATCTTTCTCGTACCACTCCGATTTTGGAACCGGAGTAAATCTTCTTCCTATAGGCTTTACCCCATACTTAAGGAACAATTCCCTTGCCTTCTCTAGGTTGTCAGTGGTTTGACCTACAGTACCAATTATTATAGGAACAGATATCTGTTCTTTAGAAAAACCAGCCTCTAAAGCATATGACACTGCTTTCTCCCAGGCCTCTATGCCATAATTCTTTTTCATTCTGCATGTCAAAAAATTATCATCCGCATCTTCCATCGGTATGGTTATGTCTAAAAAGCCAGCTTTCTTTATCTTCTTACATAGATCTAATGTAAGATATTCTGGAGCAAATCCCTCTGGACATTTTATTCTAAAATCTTTTCCAAGAGTATTTAATCTATCAAGCCACTCACCAAAAACTTTTCCCTTCCCTGGTAATAATAAATTGCTACCCCACAATTTAATATTGTACAAATTATAGTTCTTACTTAGTTCATCTATTTCTTCTATATCACTCTTAAGGTCAACATATTTTACACACGATCCCTCAAGATATGTAACAGAACAGAAAGCACACTTATTTGGACATCCTTTGCATAGATGCCTTAATATATACATAGGTGGATTTGGGAGTATGCTATAATCCATTCTCTCATTCTTAATTTCACCATACTCACCCACTATTATCTCATCAGCAACTGTGTTGCTCCTAGCGTGTTCAGGACAGAGAGTGGGATATATCCCGCCCACCACTACTGGTATATCTGAATATATTGCTTTACACCACTCTATTAATTCAGCCGTACCCTTCCATCCATATGTTATGCCACTACTGATCCAAATTTTATCTGGCTTATTCTTTTTTAAATATGATATAAATATGTTCTTATCTATACCATTATAATATCTCATTTTGGGAGACCCAAACCTATATACAGTCTGACCAGTACACCTCAAATAAGAATGCACATTTAATGGAAATTCCTGATCCTTGAATGACTTGAGGTCATTTTCATTATCATAAAATTTATATATCTTAAATGATTTATCCCCATCTATATATGGAAATTTATTGTCAAAAAATTTAAGTGGTACAAAATCGAAGTAACTTACTTCTTCGCCTTTTGATTTTAAATATGTAGACAGCTTTAATAACGCTGCCGGGTATTCGCCCCCACCTAACTCATCATAGCTATAGGTAGGCGGACTAATCAATAAGTTCTTCATAGTACTTTAATTCCTTTATTATGTATTTCTGAGAGTCACAAACATCTTCTAGCACTGAGGTAGCTTTGTTTATAATGTCTTCGTAAGGAGACATATCGAGCCACCACGTATCATGCTTTTCTTTCATCTTATCATATTCATATTTGTTTATTTCGCATGTAGCTTTGAGCGGCTCTATAAACGAACCATTAAATTCATAAAACGCAGCCATACACGGATGGCACACGTTCTTAGCCTTACACGAACTACAATTCAATATCTCCAGATTCAAGAATTTACCCCTATCTAAATACCTAGAAAAAATATCACCTATTTTAAACTGCTTGAATTTTATCATCCTATGACATGGATAAATAGATCCATCGGCAGAAAGCGCTATCAAGGTCTTCCCCATACTACATCTTGCGTTCTGTTTGTCTTGCCTATCTATTTTTCCGCAATCACAAAAACTCATATCAAAATCATCATGCTCGTCGAGGAATTCATATATCTTATCCAACTGTTCTTTATAGATCTTTATATCATTGTCTGTCCAGTTTGTGTTTAATTCAGCATGGTGTATAAATCTCTTCACGCCTAATCCATATATGTGTTCTACATTCTTATACAAGTCTCTAACAGTGTCTCTTGTAAATGTAAGTCTAACGCTTATAGGTAGTTGTTTGATATATGTTTTTAAGTTCTTTAGCACAATATCTCCCTTACCGCGAGATATGTTTTGGTTTATACCATCATAACTTACCTGTACAATAGCTTTATTGTGCCTCAAGACATCTGTTAATTCCTGGTCATATAGAACCCCATTAGTTGCTATATGAAATCTACACTTTTTAAATCTTCTCTTCAACTCTTGTATCCAGTATATACAAAAATCTTTTCTTAGTGTTGGTTCCCCGCCGAAAAAATTAAATACAATGTTCTCACTAATCCTATTACCCAAAAAATCCAGAGCTTTATCCAACGTATCGTATGACATATCTATTGGATTCTTTTTATGAAAACAATATTTACAATTCAGGTTACATCTCTCTGTAACAAATATATCTATCCAAGATATCTTACTCTTTTCCATCCTTCTTAATTAACCCCGCTGCATACTTAATTAAATTTATCTCTCCGCATTCTCTACCTATTTTACCGTAACACACACCCCTGAGATTGAGTGCTTTAGCTTTGTTGTTTAAATAACATAACCCAGTAGCTTTCTCTTCAAACTCATCCAATAACTCAATCGCCCTGTCTGGATTATTCTTTTCTTCTTCCGCTTCTTTCACAAACTCCAATCCACTACCAATAGCATCTATTCTTTCTTCTATAATATTTCTATAGTATTCGTTAAGATCAGTCCTTTTCTCAAGCTCTTTATATATATCCATAGCATCACCATACTCCCTGTGTTGCACATATATTCCTGCTATTGCACTCCAGGCTGATATTTCCATATCAGTTCCAATAAGTTTACTCCACCAATATAACGCATTGTCTTTTCTATATGGGCCGGGATTTTTACAAATACCTCCCTTTAGAGAATTAGCTATTTGATATATTATTAAATTTCTAGTATCCTCAGAAAACTGTGGAAGTTTAGATTCTATAAATGATAATTCTGCGTTAGAAAAATCTTCATAACTTGTTATCTTACTTAGATAATATTTAAATGTACCAGCACCAATTTTATCATCTATCTCATCAATGTTGGGAATAAGACTGTTTCTTTGCGGTCTGATAACATGAGTACCCCTACTCATTGCTAAGTCTTTTTTTCTATCATTGATATTGTCAAATCTATCTTCTATAAATTCTCCGTTACTATATTTCTTAAGCATATAGTCTTCTGGGGTACCATCGGGAGATATGACTATTTCATATTTTTCCCCCTGGGATTTTCTATAGTCCATTTTCCTTAAGGCACTCGCATATATGTTTGTAGGATCATTATCTGGGCAATAAGGATATTCCGATAAACACCTATCCTTGGTGTTATCTTCCATAATGCTTGCCCTACAAACCCTATCATTTCTTATTTCTATAAGCAAAGACATATTATATTCCTCCAATTAATGTGGATCACAATGACTACTACACCAATCACAATCGCACCCACATGCATCACAGTGGCACGCACAATGACCATCACAATCACAGAGACACATATCTTCTGCAATATTTACATATGCACGAAGTTCGTCTATATGGGGTTTTCTTACTTTAGTAGTCCCAGCAGTTATAATAGGATCCTCTGTCCAACTCGTAGCAGGCTGTGTATCTGTAGAACAATCAGTGTCATTAATAAGTTGACAAGCATCCCTAAGCTCATCTACGTGTGTTTTTCTAGCCTTAGTAACATCTGCTGTTATTGTTTCGGACCAAGATATAGATCCACCACCCCGCCTAACTTCCTCGTTAGAAGCGGCAGTCCTAAGTTCATCTATGTGTGTCTTTCTGATCTTAGTGGTACCAGCAGTTATTGTAGAATCTGTCCAACTCGTAGCCATAATTCCTCCGTTATACTATGCTTACTATAAGTCCACTTTTTACTGTTACTGTTTTTCCATCAGTCGTGGTAAAGAAACCATCTGCGCCAGTACTTGCACCCGTCTTATAATCAACAGCCTGCACCTCATTAAAGTTACCGTTACCAAAAGAAACTGCTAAAGTACCAACTTCGTAGTTGCCACTAGCAAGTGGTAATATATTGCCAGATGCAGTAATTGCCCCAGATTCAAATGAACCAGCTATCTGTAGTTGTTCGTTCATTGTAATCTTGTCATAAGTATCGTCCCACGCAATATGTACACCACTAGCATTTGAGTTTTCGTAAAAATAAAAATACTGATTTTGATCTGGCCCGTTCCAAGCAGTAGACATCTGATTACCACTAGCATGTACTTCGGTTCCAGTTAAACTTTGTATTGCCCCACCTATATCCATATAGTTTAATCCATGTGGGTTTTCCGAGCGAACAGTACCGCCACCAGTAGCACTAAGATGATCTTGCACAGTTGTAGCACCATATGCATTAGAAGTAACCGAAATAGCGCTTGCATCATGTGCATCAGTAACGTCTGCAATATGGTTATCTATATCTGTTTTATTACCAGCAATAGTAGGATATGCTAGCGCTTGCCAAGTAGTTCCCTTAATATCATCCATTAATGCGCCAGCCCTTATGGTATCATCTGTTATGAGATCACCGTTTATACCACTAGCAAGTACTACCGATCCACCAGATATAGCATCCAATCTTGCCCCAACATTTGCATAACCTGCGCTAGGAGAATAACCAAGTTCAGTTTCTATATTAAGTACCTCAGTCTGCACATTATTTACATGCTCTGCCATTATGTCATCACCAAGTGAATAGTATTGAGCATCTACAGCTGTACCTACGTCGGCCGAATTAAACTCAACTAGACCAGTGGTGTAAGTTACATAAAATTCATTAACCCCCGGGCTACCAGTAGTGTCTTCTGTCCATTCTGCCCCGCCGGAAGCAAAAATCTTTGTGTTAGCTGCTACCTGCGGAACGTGGTCCAAGTACATTTGATATGGGTCAGCAGGTATATTAAAATATTCATGTCTAACATAATACCCGGATGCATTTTTATCTATTCTCGTCGGGTAAGTTGTTATTGTAGTTGGATAAGCCATCTCTTTAAACCTCCTAATTAGTTGTTACAATTTATTTCCTTTATTCCCTTATACGCTCTTTATTATTTTCTGAATATTCCTTTATACACTGTTTACACCAATACTGTAACAAATCTTTAGCACTATTATCTTTGTTGAATTCACTTAACTTCTTATTTTGTCTACATCTAGTGCAAATTTTCATAAATTCCTTTATAAATTGCTAATGAAGACTCCACTATCTCTGTAGTCCTCACGAAAGTAACAATAACGATTCTCCTTATCCAGTATCCAATAGTCATACCTCGGTTTTAATCCATAAACTCTTCTTTTCTGCGTGTCTAAAATCCACACGGTTCTTTCTTCATCTATTATTATGCCTGATGGCTGGTGCTCCGTAAATCCTGAAGTAATGTCAAATACAGCCAATAGGTCTAACGTTGTTTCTGTTGGTATTTGTGTCTTGGGATTAGAGATATTTAAATAGTATTTTGTATCTCCCGCGTCCCCATGACCTATCCACCACAACATATCATCATAGAAATACATATTTATTAATGTACCTGACCCAGTCACAGGAGAAGTCATCGTGTATTGCTCGTAGTCCTCCATAGTTTCCCTGTCCTGTTTTCTCATTAGCGGCGAAGCATAAGCCCATGTCAAATCGTGTTCTACCTTCCAAGAATCTACATACTTTTGGTTAAGGTCTAAAATTCCAGTAGGTGTTACCTTAAATGCTATATCCCCTATTTGATTAGCATAATCACCAGAACTTACAACCTCAAGTCTAGTAGGGAGAACATGATAATAGAAAGCCTCTAATTCAGTAACCTCCTCAAGCCATAATTGCCCTACCCCACTAGGAGAAGACCCTGATGGAGCAGTAATACACCTAACACCAGATGCTGAAGAATCTGTTATATCAACATTCGATGGTAATTTACATCTATATAGTACGTCTATTTCATCTACCGGCGCCGTAGTAATAAACTTACTCTTGAAAGAGTCATCCATCTTATTCTCTAGTTCATTAAGTTGAATAGCAAGCGGTGAAAAGAATTGCTGTCCTCTCGAGCGATCATTGGTTCGAAGATGCATCCATCTTGGAAACATATTAGAAAGTTCTTGAGTAACGTGGCTCCTATAGTATCCGCTCGCTGATAGATTACCACCTGGGTTAGCATATTCTCTATCACATTGTATTGGAAATTGTAACATAGCTTCTCCTAGATTGCCCTTATAGCTTCTGCAGACCCTGGATTAGGATAAAACATTTCATCCCAATATATATCAATATTCTTTTGAAAATGAGGTTCTTCTCTAAAATAATAACAACTACATACCATATCTTTTATTTTAGTACTCACATCCATTATCTGTTGTACCATTTCATTATAAACAAAAGTGCCCCCCATAGGAATATTAACTATGTACGCTTCTATTGCAGTTACAACATTAGATCTAATATTTGTTTTTTCGGCGGTTGTTGCATCACTGGTAAAGATCAGTTTAACTTCTATATCCACGGGTACTACGGTTGGGGCTATTGCTGTTCCTTTTATGCCGCATGCCTGAACCAAATCAATAGCTGTCTGAACACCATCAATCAATGCTGTATTTGCAATACCATCAGTAGGAATAACTATAATATCATAGCTTCCTATTCCGCGTGCATACTTTTTAATCACCACATCGGCCACTCCATCAGTTGACAATGCTGCAAGCCTTATTGATATTTCATTTGCTTTTTCCGCCGCAAGAGTTGCATTAGACAACCTATATCTATAGTTTGAATCAGACTCAGTATCAGTACCAGAAGCTATTGGCAATCTATTGGTAGTATAAACACCAGTTACCCCCAGACTAGATACTGTCAATACATTTGTACCTACATTATATTTAGATCCAACATCTTCCGCTTGTATGGGAACATATATTTCTGTCGCAGATACACTAAAAGCCGTATCAGATGTAACCGTAAAAACCATTGACCCATTAGAAGCATTTACAGTGGTGCCTTCTGGTATAATGTCTGTAGCAATTTTGTCGTGTAGTGTGCCACTAGTAACATAAAATCTTTGTACATTATCTACAGCAGATACCGAAGCTTTTGATGCTGATGATCTAGATACGTTAAATAATGACCCAATAAGATCTAAAAAATATCCCTCCGCTGTTGAAAGAAAACTCATTGTCATATTTATGTCTAACACATCATAGTAATCAGCTACATTTCTATTTATTATCTCTATCAGAGATCTAGTGATTCCACCTACACTGGTGTTTGTTATATCAGTATTGGTCTCCAAATAAGATAACGCATCTTGTACTAGTTCTCCATATCCTTTTTTAAACAACATATTAAGCTCCTGGTGTATTAGTTAACCCATTCATCATATCAAAAATGACGTCTGGAGTAACGTTTAGTTGTTCTACGCCATCATTTACAAATACATAATATACTACTTTTTCCAGCGCTATTGGGACTCCACGAGTATATAAATCCATATTTCTTACCCGTCCATCAAAAGTAAGAGCATGAATTATTTTTAATTCTCCAAGTTTAACAACTTCCCTAGTGTTGGGCTCACCAATCAATTCTACCAGATCTGCGCCTATATCTGGATGTGGAGCAAAAGAATTACTATCTGTCCTCAATCTAAATGTTATATCCTGTTTTAGAACTCCTGACCCGACTATTAATTCCAAATCAGCATTAGATCCAATAGACAAATCTCCACTAGGTGTTACCCTTATATCTATTTCGTTATAAAAACCCATCTTTAACTCCCAAGTGTTTTAAAGAAATCATAAAGTTTTTGGAAACAACCAGCAAGTTGCGTAATTGCTTTAGGTATCCTATATAAATATTGAGGTTCAATTCTATGTGTATGTTCAAACATCATTGTATGCACATGTGGAACAGCTATACCAGCAGAGCCTCCAATGCTAGTCATTAAAGGAATAATTCCATCCTTTGTTAGATCTTCAGTATTTACCCCTAATTTGCCAGCTGCTTCAGCAAGTATTTCTTTTGCATTAGCTTCGAGATCAATTGTTTCCGTATATGTAAATATCTTAGCACTATTAGGATTTTCCGAGTATTCACCCTTCTTGATAGAGGTACCCTTGCTTGTCATATGAAGATCACCCTGGATCAATACCCCATCCTTTCCGACAGCTATTCCACAAACCGAATTACGACTTGAAGCAATAACATTCTCATCGGATACCATTATAAAAGAACCTTGATCTGCATTACTAGGGCTGATCACAATACTGTTCTCTTTTGTTGTATTAATTTCATTCACTATGTTAGCTAATTCATTTGACATTATAACATCCCTTTAGCAAGAATATTGTTTATCTGTTTATTATATATTTTATTTTTTGCTGTTTCTGATAATCTCTCCTTGCCGAACCTAATAAATGGATCAATATATGTTCGAGGTACTAATAATGCTGGTGCACCCATTGAAACGTCCTGGGTTATATTTAAAAGCAATGCAAAATATTTTTCTTTTATATTGCTTTCCCACCATTTTTGCCCCCTATTTATGCATACTGCAGCAAAAGATGCCAATGATACAGTAGCCTCTTTATCATCTTCTATGTGCAACATTTTTTGACTTGTACTAAGTGGTGTTACATTTAAAACTAAACCAATACCTTTTATACTTTTTACATCTTTTATTTCACACAAAGTCCAAGGTTTATATTTTAATAAGTCACCATCTATTTTTTCTCTTATAACATCAATTGGTTCCATCATTTACTCCTAGAAGCTTCTTCTTTCCACTGCCTAACAGCCTTATCCCCCATAAGTCGCAAAGCTTCTCCAGCCTCTGCTCTTTCCTGGGTTCTCATGTATACCCATCCCCTAATTGCTTCATAAGTAGTACTCTTCCTAAGCCCCTGCACACCAGCTAAAAATGGTCTACCATTATAAAGTAATGGTGTAAAGGCTATTGGCTCCCGCCTTTTTCTATCAAAACCAGTTAAATTAAAAGCTAAATTAACAGATGTGTTTGAAAGTAACCCAAAACTCCAGAATCCCCATTTTCTACGTATTCTCATAAGGCGCTGAGACAACTCATCCATATATGCACCAGCAACCAGTGTGCTACCCATCTGTAATATATCATTTACATAACATACTAAATCAGGCACGATAGTAGTGACAAAACCTGTTTCTGGGCTGAAATGGTGTGTTACCTGTTCTACTTCCACTGGTCCATGCATATCTGTAAAATAATCTGATAAAAATACAAAATCATATGGCTTGATAGATGGATCACCCAGTACCGTCAAATGACCTGTATACATATCCCTCATCCCAAGCCATAAATTACCTAAGCCATACCCCCAAGCTGTAATTATGTCTCTAGCATTTTTCTCCGGAACTCTTTTCTCTCTGATTTTTTCCGGCCATATATCATCATCTGCTTGACAAGATACCTGTGCATTATTAGATGGTGATTGACCATCTTCCTTGCCTCGGTAATTAAATGCCCTACCAAATTCTACAGTAATTTTATTATACATCCTACTATCTGACGCAATAATATTATTTGCTATTACATGATGTATGCTATCCTTAAAATGATATGCCCGCACTAATTTTTTACTAGGTTGAGTTCTTCTTTGTTCGTCCATTAATCTATTTTCATAATTCTTAATAGCTCCAGATATTGTTAGAATATATCCTCTTTCATTTTTGCAATATATCGGCGGAAATTGAAGTAGACTTGGTGTTGTTAATAATTTCTGGTATGGTTTTTTTAATTCAACTGAAAATTTACTACCTCTTTTTTTGACTATAAGCATATTATTTTTAGGATCATTGATAGCTTCTGATAAAAATTTGTTCGCTTTTATCTTATTGTAATCTGCTGTTATATGTTCATTTAATCCAGATACCGCAGTTGTCCTCAAAAATCTCTTTGCACCAAATCCTTCTTTTATGTAGTCTTCCTGTGGTATACGCTTACCCAACAAAGCATAATAAAGTTCTTTGTTTTTTTTGGGATGATTAGTTTCCAAATAATTTAGATAATTTTCTGTATTCTTCAAAACCTCTCTAATTTCACATACATCCTCTATTACTTTAAAACCAGACCGCTCAAACTTTTCTTTATCACTTAAGGTGTACAATTCTTTATATTTTAGTTCATGCTGAATATCCTTATCTGCCTGTTCATCTGTAAACCAATACATGAAATCTGCAGGACCAAAAAAGATAGTTGCTCTATTATCAAATGGAAGTACAGTCGCTATATAACCTGGCATACGTCTTGACATATCTTGAAATATATCCCATATGGTTTTATTCTGGGTAATAAACGACTGCTTTGATCCATGCATCATATCATAGTAATACGTTTGCTCTGGATAATTTATATTATTACTCCTAGGATCTGGTTTAAATCTAAGAAGATGTCTTATGCCACCTATATTTCTCCATGTAGTAGCCATCCTATATTCACCAGTTTTCGGATTTACTTGTGGCCTTCTGCCGGCCATTCGAAATCTATCATCTATACGCGGCCAAAGGCTCCAATGTCCAAAATGTGTAACTTCTGGACT
>Ga0307376_10003361_pt1 | contig 14984 bp, 18 predicted proteins | sample TR2MG_FD_202536 | JGI IMG/M metagenome (GOLD analysis project Ga0307376, IMG submission 202536) | Soil microbial communities from Risofladan, Vaasa, Finland - TR-2 | ecosystem: Environmental > Terrestrial > Soil > Coastal area > Acid sulfate soil | place: Finland: Risofladan, Vaasa | collected...
CAATATCATTCCAATGAGTTTTTTGTTGGCTACGATCCTAACGACGTTCCTTATCACTTTAATGGTTTGCTCGACGAGGCTCGTTTCTACAGCAGAGCCCTAAACTCAAATGAAGTTCTCGGCCTTTATAAATACGTTACAAAAGGCAAGGCTGTTTCTGCAGACATCGAGGCTTCCTACCTAAAGAAAGCATTTTCTGAAGATACAAGTATTACTGGAGGTGTTGTTGCTAGCACACTGCTGAAGGTGGGGGCAACAAACTCTAACGGCGATTGGACCGAGCAGGCCGGTATTAATGGTGCAGGCACTGGAGCAGACACTCCGCGCGTATATGCAGGTGGTTCTTTACAGGATGCCATTAACCGAGTGGCAGGTAATACTTCAAAGCCTATGTCGGTAATTACCGAGGGAGGGGCCATTTATACCGACTCCGGAGAGATTGCCGGGGCCGAAATAACACCAGAAGGTATCGAAAAGGAGCAGTCAATTTCCGACGGGGGAGCCACATTTACCGGTAAGTTTAAGCTCGATTTTGTAAACCAGCTCATCAACTTTTTGCGCGACGGATCCTCAAAGCTGCTCTTGTCGGCAAAAAAGCTTACAAGCGGTATTCCAACACCAACCAACATCAACGTTGGAAGTGGAACATGGCAAAATGAGGTGCTACTTAATGCCAATCCATACACCAGCATAATGGGAACAATTGTTTATGCTGCCAGTGGAGCCTATGATACCACTGCCGTATTTTCCATGCGCGTAGATGCTCCAGAACCGGGCGCAACGGAAACTAGGGTAATTGCTGTTAGCCTTTCAGTAATGCTTAAAATTTGGGCAACCGATTCGAGCGGAAATAAGCTCTACCTTCTTGCCTCTAAGTCGGTTTACCTTAACATTGCCGACGAGAATGCACACCAGCTAACGGTAAAGTCCAACTTCACGGTTGAGAATGCAACCTATGTGCGTCACGAAATTTATATTCAATACAGCGATACCTCCTATATTTACTATGCCGGACCGCACGGAGTTGGTAGCTACAATAATCCAATATTGTGCAGTGTTTACCTCGATCAAGGAACGGTGAGCCATGCAGGGAACACCGAGAATTTTGAAATTGGATACTCAGGATTAAGAATTTTGGCACAAAATCTTTGGTTTTACTTCAACACCAAGGATACTGATAGTAAGCACCTCAGAATTCGCGGTAATGCCGAGCTAATAAATAAGATGGCAACGCAAACGCTCACCTTTGGAAATGGTGGGCTGGCCGTAAACCGATTGACCGTGGCAGGGTTACTCTGTAGCATCCGCGATACGGCTGGAGCCTACTCCATGCTGGCCGCAGACAAGGATAAAACTTGTATCAATTGCATTAACACCAGCGGGAGCATTACAGTAACGCTACCCGACATGAATGCTACGGAGGTGGTAGATGGCCAAACCATTTACTACAACGATGGCAGAGTGTTGCTTGTAACCACCAACACTCAGGGAGTTTCAGTTGTTCCTGTAAGTGGTCAAACGGTAAGAAATACCAGCTCGGTATCGCTCTCCTATAATACCGGATTTATGTTTATTGCCGACAGGGCGAGATTGAATTGGTTAATTGTTGGAGTTGGTTAATAATTGAAACTATGCTACAAATCGCAATCAACAATAGTAACCTGGATTTGCTTCCCGATACCGCCATTTCGGTATCGCTTACAAGTCCAATCTTTAACGACAAGGGAAGTAGCTCGCTGCCTTTTAAGGTTTCGCGCAGCAAGCGGAACATGCTACGGCTTCAGCACCCCGATAGAATTACCGGTAAAACCATTGGTTCGGTTAATTTTCCAACCACCATTAAAAGCGGAACTATTAAGCTGAGTGGGAATAGCGAAATTACAGACCTCGATGCCACCAGCGTTGAGATGGCGCTAAAGATAAACGAGGGCGCGTTCTGGGAGTGGGCAAAAAATACGCCAATGAATGAGCTATCATTCCCCGATGAGACTTTTACTGGAACTGTTTACGATAAAACGGGTGCCTGGTTCGCTAGAGTTAGCGAATCGGTTGATAAGGTGTGGCCAAACGAATACTTTACCTGTTTCCCTGTAATTATTTCTCGCAGTACCGACGCTGCAGGACAGGTAAATTTTAGAATTCTGAATGCACCAAACCTAAATAATGGTGAATTTTGGCAAAGGAATGAAAGCACGGTGATTGGGCTTACCGATTTCTCTCCATTCCTATACCTTAATGCCGCTATTTCGCTCATATTTCAGTCGTATGGCATACGAGTTTCATACAATTTTCTAGATACTATCGACGAATTTAACCGCATGGCAATAATTAATAATGCTACCATGCCCATACGCGACGGTTATCTTCACTGGAACGAGCTGCTTCCAAGCGATAGCGTAAGTAACTTTATTAGCTGGATAGAAGGCAAGTTCCCCGTTCATTTCTCGGTGGATATGAATAAGCGGGAAGCTCAAATTCTCAGTATTGAAGATATTTGCCTTAAGTTCGACCCAATTACCGTAAACGGCAAGCTCGATGTGATAACCGATGATGCCAGGCCGCTGAGTATGACCAGCGACCATTTATCGTCTCAGTATGCCAAGCCTGCTCAATATTCCCAAGCGTTTATAGAAGGGTTACCGTTCTCATACGTTAATACTGGAATTTATTACCCAGAAAGAACCATCTACCTAGATGATCGTTCTGTTCCCGATAGGGTGAACTACCCCGATAAAATTATATTGGTACTGTCGATGAACTGCTACTTTTTTATGCATTGGGTTCAAAACGATGATAAAACAGCCTGGCAGTATATTTCAACGCTCGTTGGTAGCCGCGACTATGATATAACTTCCACCGAGGATAACGCTAAGAAAATTGAAACATCGCTTTGCGTTCCTGCAATGGACCATCCAACGTTACGGGGTAATCTTATTGTGGGAGGGGTTTCGTTTGATGGTACCGTTGAAACGCTAATGCTCCCATCTTACGAGGAAAAGTTAAAGGATTTTGCTGATGATTTCTTTGGATTAAATGCCTACAACGATAGTGTTAATTTCACTCCTGCGCTGTGCACCTATAGGGGAAAGCATGGGCTATTTGTTAACTATGTTGATGGAGGCGTTAATAAAACGCTTACCAGCCATATTGCTTGGGGTAGTCCATTCCTTTACGACTCCTATAATCTGCGATTTAACAACCCTGCTCCAAACACGCACCAGCTGTTTGATGATAAGATTAGCCTTCAGCTGGTAGGTGACGATGGTCTTTATGAGCGATTCTGGAAGTTTTACGCCAATATTTACATTAGTTCGGCCAAGCCGGTAAGCGTAACTAGCGGGTTGCAAAACTTTAAAAATCCACGCTTCGACAGGCTATACCGTATCGATGGAAATAACGTGCTGCTAAACGAGGTTAAGCAAACGCATACCAATAGTAAGGTTACCGTTGACGAGGTTACGGCCTACACCGTTAAGCATTACGAATAGTAATGCCATCGAACGCGGTGTGCATTTGTGCTACCTTCTTCTCCTCCGAAATGTGCACGTAAATCATTGTATCGGCAATGGATGCGTGGCCAAGCAAGCGCTGCAGCGTAGCCACATCGTTTGTTTTTGATAGAAAGTAGGTTGCAAAGGTATGCCTTGCGCTGTGGAAGCTGAGCGCTTTATCGATACCGCACATATCGGCAATATCCTTTAAATATTCGTTTGTTTTTTGGTCGGAGTAAGTTTCGAATACCGATCCCCTAACCCGATGTGGAGCCACCTTCTTTATGAGCATACGAATAGGATCCGTAAGCGGGATAGTTACAATGTTAGAGTTCACATTTTTTGTTTTAACAGGTCGCAGTACTATAAACTCCCCCACAACATTCTCCAGGCAAAAGGCATTTACGTCGCTCAAGCGGAACCCCGTGAAGCACGAGAACAGAAAATAGCCAAGCACCTTATGCAGATTTGGCTTCAACCACTCCTTATTATACTTGTCGATAAGATTCAATAGCTCCTCCTCCGTTAACCAAAGCCGCTCAGCCTTATGCCGGTGCAGCTTTACCACGTCGAAGGGGTTGTGCTCCATCAACTTTTTTCGGATAGCCTTGGAAATGTAGGTTTTTAGGGTAACCATATTCTTATGAATGGTATTCCCCCCATTCTTTATTTTTTTGAGCCCTTTCTGCATGTCGTTTATAACATCCTCGGTAATATCCTTGGGCTGAAGGTTCGGCACCAGCTCGCGCAGCTTATTTACGGTAGACATTTGGCCGCGAAAAGTATTCTCCGAAATATTTCCCCTACGGCTCTTGATCTCCCGCTCCATAAAATCCCAAAAATCGACATAAATGGTAGGGTTGGTGTATTCCTTAAAGAATTCTTCCTTCGTAATTGTTTTTTGCTGCAGGCGAAAGCGCACAAAAACGTTGTTTATTGCATCTACCTGCTTACTTATAATTAGATTTTGGTCGCGCGATTGCTTGGAATTACCCCTCACCCGCTGCTTTTCCTTATCCCACTCTTCGGGCTTAACATAGATATCCATTGGTATTTTTACCGACTGTCTTTGTATGTAGAACTTGGCATACAGCGAGTTAGTTCCATCCTTTCGGGTGTAATCCTCACGAATATAAACAGTTACGTTCGCCATTTTTTTGCGGGTTGTTTCTGGGACTACAATTTGCTAAAACATCAGTAAACAGGGCAATCTAAAAATCAATCAACTGCTTGAGTTCATTACAAAAACCCAAAGCCGGAAAGAGTTATCTTTCCGGCTTGTGGTGCCACGTGCAGTCGAATGTGTTTTGTGAAAGGCCAACATTTAAAGGGGTTTAAATGGTGTTGGTGATAAAATTGGGACGTTTTTGGGACTACAACTATTTCTTCTCGGCTCGGTAAATGTAGGTAGAGATGGCCTCCTTTACCGTTTTTAGCATGGTAAGGAGCTCGGCATCGTTGGGGCCCGTTAGTTCATAAACTTCGCTTGGCTCGGCTACCAGGCCTTGTGTATCTTTTTGGATAACCATCTCTCCAACTCCAAGCATTAACCACTGCGGACTTATTTGCGGATACCTGGTTAAAATACTATGCAGCACGCTATAGTTAGGCTGCTGACTGCCATCGTTGTATCGGTATAGCTGATTGCGTAGAACACCTATCGACTTCGAAAAGTCGGAGGCAGTTAATCCACTCCATTTTTGTATTAGCGTAATGCGCTGACCTAGTGAATTATACATTTTAAATGTATTTTTTTCGTCAATTAATTATCTTTTTAGATACACATTAGTATCTTTTAACATACATTTGTGACACAATACAAACACAAATGTAAATCATTTGACAACAAAAGTAAATACCAAAAAAATGGGAGACATGAACTTGGACACTATTAGGCAGCATCTCACCTGGGGCGATAGGGTTGAAATAGCAAAAACGCTCAAGGTTACTAAGCAGTATGTTAACGCAGTGCTTAGGGGAAAACGTTACTCTATTGCAGTTCTAGAGGAGGCCGTTAAGATTGCACAGAAAAATAAGGAGCGAAAGGAAGAGCTGAACGCTAAAATACAATCGCTATGAACCTACCGGCCGGATTGTGCGATAATAACCTAGAGGTTTTTATGCACGAGGGTATTTTAAAAGCATCGTTCGATGGCAAAATTCAACTTTTCGACGATTTGCCCGAGGATATTAAGACCATCTTTTTAGACTATATGCTCGAAAACCCAACTGCCATTAAGAGCATGCACTCCATGGGAAAATCGGACATTAACGAAATGCTGATTCAGTATGTTTCCTGCCGATTTGGTGGCTTCGACAATAATCCCGACTTAAACCCCGAAACCCAAAAACTTCTTCCTGAATATTGGGATTGCGGCCACCGAAACGCCTGCCCATTTGAGGGTAAGATTTGCGAAATGGTGAAGGTTGGTGATACCTACCTTACCAAAAGGGAGATTATGGTGATACAGGAAATTGCGCTGGGATTTCCCGATAAAAACGCTGCCGACAAGCTCCATATTTCCGAGTTAACCTTCGTGGTTCACAAGCGAAATATCTATGCCAAAATGGGCATAAACTCCAAAACGGAGCTCGTAACCTTTGCCATTAAGAACAACATCGTTTCACTTTAAACCTTAACTATATGACCGTTTACATTGCTGGTCCCATGACAGGGATCGAACAGGGCAACCTACCCGCTTTTTTAAAAGCAAAAGCCTTTTTTGAAGGTAAAGGGTTCGACGTTATTATTCCCCACTATATTGCCAAGGAGAAGCCATTCCTTGACTATGGCGCACTCCTCGCCCACGATATTTTTACCATTGGCACCCGATGCCACATTGTAGCCATGCTCGAAGGATACAGGGATAGCAAGGGCGCTATGGCCGAATATGTTTTTTGCAGAGCCGCCAATAAGCTCATTCTCCACGCCGAAAACGGAGCACCCATACAGCCCGAATATATGGTTAGCGGCAAAATTGAGTCCGGAGACGATGATTCAATGGACAGCATTGTTGAACAGTGCCAAATTAGGCGACATGGAATTTACCCAACAATACGCGAGAAACTTTCTGTTGAAGGTGATTGCGCAGCGGGAGATTATACTCCGCAACAATAGAAGCAGGCGCAACAGCCTGGCAATGGCCAACACTACGGAAGCCGTTAAGCGGTTGCTGCTGGCCTACCCCTACAATTCGGAGATTAAAATTGCCGGATTCATACTACGCCACCGGAGCGAGCTGCTTGCAATTGCTCCAGGTGAAGGAGCCTCCAACCACGAGGCGGTTTACGAAAAGCTACACGAACTAATTAAACAAGCAGAGCAATGCCTTACTATAGAATTGAGCACCCAACAGGAACTTCCTTTGTAAGCACCGGCGAAAGCACCTCCCTTGAGGTTAAGCGGGTAAACGAAACGGTTTCTATAGCCCACAATCCATATCCTTTTACCCACAAGCCAGAAGGCTGCGATCTTATGCTGATAGATGAACGCGAGTTTGTTCACCAATTCGACTCGGCACTATATGATATTACACACAGAAAATAAACTACCATGAAAATTCCACAAACTAGGGTTATCGTTCAGGGAGTTGAGCGACCCAACGCGGCAAAAAATCTATTCAAAATATTGGTTATTGAGCCCGGTTACGTTGACCGATTCGACTCCAACAAAAACACAAAGGATAAAAACTTCACGCTGCTATGGTTCCACGAGCACTGCGACCTTAAAAAGGGAGATAAGATTGAGGCTACCATTTTTGTGAACTCCAACGAGTGGATTGCTGATAATGGGAAAACGGAATACTCACCTTACCTGGTGCTCAACCAATTTAAGCCCTTTTAGCCATGCCAGCAAAAGATAGCGTTCACATTGGCAATGCCATGGAGAAGGCCCGACGAACGAAACCCATCGCAACCGGCATTGAGGGCCTTGCCGGGATGGAGCGCCGAATAATCGATAGCAAAACTATCATCTTCATTAACCCTAACAAGGGAAACCTGAAAAAACGGTAAAATGATTCCACAAGATATTATTGATAAAATCAACGATCTTCACATTGAAGAGGTAGTGCAAAAGTGGGGCGTTACGCTCAAGAAGAAGGGTGCTAGCCTGGAGGCATGCTGCCCTATTCACGGCGAAAAAACGCCCAGCTTTAAGGTCCACGTTGGCAAAAACATATTCAAGTGCTTTGGATGCCAGGCAGGCGGAGGACCAGTGTCGTTTGTAATGCAGGTAGATAAGGTGGAGTGGATTGAGGCCATTAAGCGTATTGCCGATAAGTTTGGTATACCAATTCCCTTTACCGACTCCTCGCCGGAGGAGATTAAGGAGCACGATAAGCGCGAATCGCTCATGGTGGCCAACGAGGTAGCCTTTCGCTACTTTCAGCAAGCCTACACCAACAGCGGCGAGGCCAAGGCTTACGCCACCGCTCGGTGGAGCGACGATAGCATTAAGCTCTTTGGCATCGGCTGGGCTCCCGACGATTGGAATGGGCTAAAGGATTGGGCTACCAAAAATGGCGTGAAGCTGGAGATACTAAAGGAGGCTGGATTGCTGGCCGAAAGTAAGGGCAAGCTATACGACTTCTTCCGCGGAAGGCTTACCATTCCGGTTTACAACAAGTATGGACGCATTGTAGCATTTACCGGTAGGTTGCTGCAGGAGGTTGACGGTCAGCCCAAATACCTCAATACGCCCGAAACAACCATCTACCAGAAAAAGAGCATCCTTTACGGCATATACCAGGCGCGTAGCGAAATTATGAAGGCAGAAACAGCCTTTCTGGTGGAAGGAAACCCCGACGTAATTCGCATGCACGAACTGAAGCAGGGCAACACTGTTTCGGCAATGGGAACCGGGTTCACGCTGGAGCACTGCAGCGAGCTAAAGCGGATGTGCAGCACCGTTATAATGGTTTCCGAAACCGACAATGCCGGGTATAAGTCGGTAATGCGAAACGGCAACATGCTCATAAAGGAGGGCTTTGATGTGTTTGTGCTCGACCTTCCAGAGGAGTTTAACACCGATGGTTCGCGCGTAAAGCACGATGCCGACTCCTTCTTTAAAACCACCAAGCAGCTGCAGGAATACCGGAAGGAGCACACCTACGACTTTATTATGTGGATGGCCGAAAGGCTGCTGAATAACGTTTCGGTAGAAAAAAAGCAATCGGCCATTGACGATCTTTGCCACCTTATTGCCAGCACCGGGAGCTCCTCCAAAATTGAGTACTACATCCACAACCTTTCGCAGGTATTTAAGCCAAAGAAGATGTGGCGCGATCGCGTTAAGGCCATTCTGGCCGAAACCGAGCCAAAGGAGGAGAGCAAGCTACCCAAAAATGTGAACTCAAAGGAGTTCGAAAAGTATGGCTTCTACGCCGATCACAACTGCCTACACTTCTCCGGCAAGTTTGGGATCCAGCGCGCCTCCAACTTTGTTATTGAACCATTATTCCATGTTTCAAGCATAAATGCCAAAAGACTGTTTAAAATTCGCAATGAGTTTGGAGCAGAAGAAATGGTGGAATTTAAGCAGGAGGAGCTTATTGCCCTTGCTAAATTTAGGCTCAAAGTGGAGGGCCTTGGCAACTACATTTGGGAAGGTGGAGAAAGTGAATTAATGAAGTATAAAAGGTTTCTATACGAGAAAACGGATACCTGCTACGAAATTGTGCAGCTGGGGTGGCATAAAGATGGCTTTTGGGCGTGGGGCAACGGTGCCTTTACCGATGCGTTTGTAAAGGTTTCGCCGCTTGGCATATTTACCGTTAAGGGTAAGAACTACTACCTTCCTGCCACCTCCAACATTTTCGACCATGAAGATCAACTATTTCAGTTTGAGCGAAAGTTTGTGCATGTCGATACGGGAACCATCTCTTTTCCAGATTATGCTAGACAACTCATTAAAGTTTTTGGTGATAATGCAAAAATTGGTATTTGCTTCTATCTCTCCACTCTTTTCAGAGATCTGATTTTTAACGCTGTAAAGTTTTTTCCAATACTTAATATCTTCGGACCGAAAGGAACCGGTAAAAGTGCAATGGCAAAGAGTTTGATGGCATTTTTTGTAGTCAAAAATAATGCTCCAAACATCAACAACGCTACCATTCCTGCGCTGGCCGATGTGGTTAGTCAAGCACGAAATGCTTGCTGCCACCTAGATGAATATAAAAACTCATCGGATATTGATAAAATTGAATTTCTAAAAGGTCTTTGGGATGGTTCTGGCCGTACTCGGATGAATATGGACCGAGATAAGAAGCGCGAAACAACCAGCGTGGATGCGGGAGTAATACTTACTGGTCAAGAAATGCCAACTGCCGACAATGCGCTATTTTCAAGGTTGATATTTATAACGTTTACCCAAACAACCTATACGGTATCGGAGGCTAATGAGTTCGATAAATTAATGGCCATCGATCAAAAAGGGTTAAGCCATATAACAAACTCTATTTTAACTCACCGAAGCAAAATAATAGAAGGATATATGTATTCATGGGAGTATGTTAATTCTGAAATAAATAAGATTATTGCCGGAGTTAAAGTAGAGGAACGTGTTTTTAAAAACTGGACTGTTATTGCAGCTACCTACCACTGCTTAGAAAGTTATATTTCTCTTCCTTTTTCATCAAAGGAAATAATAAAACTTTCGGCAGAATATCTAATGCGCCAGAGTGTAGAGACCGTAAGAAGCAATGAGTTATCAACGTTCTGGAATATTGTAGCCTATTTAGTTCAGGATGGTCAAATTTTCAATGAGGCCGATTTTAGAATAGAACATCTCAGCATTTTAAAAACTGACAAAATAGATGTTGAATGGAGTACTCCAAAAACCGTTCTATTTATAAATCACACCAGAATTTTTCAACTCTATCGCAAAAATGGTAAAATATCGAGCGATAAAATACTCCCAATTAACACCCTTCAGTATTACTTACAAAACAGTAAAGAATATTTGGGTCTTAAAAAGAGTATGGCGTTTAAAGTAATGGACCAGCAAACTCGTGGTTTCTCTGAGGAAACGGTAACAGGAGATTGGGGCGAAACAAGAAAGGCCAAGCGATTAAACATTACTACGGCCTATGCTTTCGATTATGAAGCAATTGGAATTAATATCAACTACATTTTGGAATCGGAGAATAAAAAAATAACTCCGGTAGAAGATGTTAAGGAAAATGAGTTAGCAAAAACAGAGTTGCAACAAGGTGATTTTCCATTCTAGTTTTTTAAAAACGCTAGAATAGACAATAAAAAGTAAACTAACACAACTAACTGAACTAACTCTCTATTAATGTATATATTATCTTCTTAAATGGTTTTAAAAAATAAACTAACTATAACTAACAAAAACTAACAAACTTTCATAATTTCAAAAAACACTGTATAAAAACTAAAAAAAGGTTAAAAATGAAGAAGTTAGTTTTGCTTAATTACTGGTTTATTGATACTTAGTTGTGTTAGTTCATTTTTTTTACTTTTTAGTGTCTCTTTTAAGATTTTTAATTTTTTCTTTAAAGCAATGGAATACGCCGATAAAGTGCTTCAATACCTTACAAACACGGTTAAAGTGGGTGAACCAATAGCCGTTAACCTGCTATCGAAAAACCCCGAGCAGTTTGTGGCAACGGTAAAAATGCTCATGGATGGAGGTTTTCTTTCGATGCGGGAGTGGGAGTTTAGCAACGATTACACCCACATACGGAGGTTAAGGCTCCCCACCGATGGGTTTAAACCCGCAATAGGTAGCACCGATAGAGGCGCATTCTACACCCAAAGTAATTTAAACGAAAAGGAGGAATAGCAATGGAAACAATGAGATACGAAAGAGTAGCCAATGCAATTATTGCAGCATCGGGATTTACTCAGGAATCGTTGACCTATAAGAATAGGCGTAGGTTTCTGGTATTGACCAGGCAGGTAGTTTTTTACGCGCTTATAAATAATAAGCTATGCACCCTTACTGAGGCTGGAGAAATATTTGAGAAGGACCACGCTACCGTATCGCATGGGAAAAAAACGATAGAACTATTGCTCGAGACAAAATATCCCGCTGAACTATACGAATATGCTACAACTCTAATAAACATAGCCAATGAAGTCATTAACAGTAGTGTGCCCAAGGTGCAAGGGCAACGGAACCTTAGAGGTTTTTCAGCACAGCAGCCACCACGGCAGCACAACCACAACGGAACCATGCCCCCTATGCGGAGGCGACCGGGTTATGCTGGAGCAAACGGTAACCCGCCTTATCCGATTAGCCGAATGCGCCTGCAGCAGCAAGGAATCACCCAATAATTTACTAGAGATAGAATCCTAACATTTAACACACACTACCATGAACACAAATAAAAAATTAGCCAGGATTGAATCCGAAAGGCAATTCATGCTCAAAGAGCAGCGCATTTCTAAAATGCTAAACCACACCAGCCCATACAACCACGTAAGCGCTGAGAACGACAAGCCGGAAGGTCCAATATTTATACTTCTGCTTGCTATAATTGGGCTTATTGGCGGCTTTGCGGCAGTTATTGTATTAGCCACGTTGGCTTTGGCATTAATGCATAGCTGGGGGTTGATGTAATGAGAACACCCATGGACCTAACCCACATTTCTCTATTTACCGGAATTGGAGGCATAGACCTAGGGCTTGAGTGGGCTGGATTTCGAACCATTGCCACCTGCGATAATAGGCCATTTCCCTATAAGCTGCTTAAAAAACGATTTCCAAACGCAATTCATCACACCGACATTTATGAAACAGACTTCACCGTATATGCAAACCATGCTACAATTCTCAGCGGAGGATTCCCATGCCAACCGTTCAGCATTGCCGGACTCCGGAGAGGCTCGCACGATGACCGCTACCTCTGGCCGGAAATGCGCCGAGCGTATAGGGAAGCCCAACCCAGCTGGATTATTGCTGAAAATGTGCCTGGCATCACCAGCATGGCGCTCAAGAATAGTTTTTCTACAGTGGAAAATAGTGCGCAAACCATCCGTTACTACCAAAACATTCTACCCTCGATCATCGAGCAATTGGAGGCAGATGGCTACTCGCTCCCGTCAACACTTGATGGGCAACCAATCATACTGTCTATTCCAGCTGCAGGTGTCAACGCCCCGCACAAGCGGCAGCGAATCTTCATTATCGCTCATAAAAACTCCAACAGCAACGCTAATGGAAAGCTGCAAGCCGCATGGAGTGAGTGGTTCAACGGGAACGCTGGCACAGCAGGTAAGGTGGAACCTTCTGCCAACCATAACGGCATCGACTTCAACCTTTCAGGATTTAGTGCAGAGCAACTTTCACAGTTCGAAACGTCCAAAATATTCGGAGATAACATTACCATCAATTCAAAAATTGCTTCCAACAATAACGTCCAGCGAAGCAAAGGCCGGTGCGGTTCCAGTGCTCGGCCGCCGATCGCAAAAAAAAACAGGGCAGAACTTCAGCTACAAGCTGATAGATTATGCCCACAGTGGATTGCTGCCAACGCCTTATGCACTGGAAGGAAAAAAGGCGAGCAAGAATATGAATCAGAACTGCCTTACCAGAATGATAAAGCGGGGCGAGCTTATTCCAACGCCAACCTGTCAGGACAAGAAGAACTCAGCGCTTCCACCATCTCAGGTAGACAGGGATTCAATACCGGGCTACCTCTTGAGGCATGGAGCAGCTGGCCTACTCAATCCCCTATTTGTGGAGGAGATGATGGGATTCCCAATAGGGTGGACCGACTTGAGTCTTTAGGCAACGCGGTAGTTCCGCAGATACCATACATTATTGGAAGTTTTATACGAGAAATTGAAGAGTTACTTAACGAATAAAGGAGAAATAGCCATGAAAGGAATCCTCTTTAAAGATTTCCTGATAAAGCAGATTGCTGCAGGAGCCAAAACAATGACACGTCGAACCAAGGGGTTGGAGGTAATTAATGAAGTGCCTTCTCGTTACATGCATACCGCGCATAATTTTAAAAATGGTCAATCCATTTTTTTAAATATGCTTACCGGAGATAACGTTTTTGTTAAGCCAGAATACCTAATTGGCGAGGTAATTTACGTTAAGGAAAACTACATACCCGATTATTTTGCAGACCGAACAACGGCCTACGGAACCGACTGGAACTCTGTTCCTGAACTTCTTATCCATAAACCAAAATACAAGAGCAAGCTAATGATGCCAGAGCGCGAGGCACGCTACTTTTTAACCATTACCAACGTGCGTGTTGAACGGTTGAAGAGCATTACCGAGGCCGATGCCATTTCGGAGGGAGTGGAAACTATTCCACTGCAAGATATTGTTGCATACAAAATGTATATGCCTTACAAGGGGTTTGAAATGTGGGTTACATCTGCAGTAGAGTCATTTTATTGGCTCATAAAATCAATTAGCGGTAACGGAACTTGGGAAAATAACCCTTGGGTATGGGTGTATGAGTTTGAACTGAAAAAAAGAGATTAACTAATATACAAACTACTTTTCAAATTTAATTTAATAGCTAATAAAATGGAGACAAAAAAACTAACTAAAAAGCGAACAGCCACCAGCGGAAGCAAGAAGGTGAAGCCTCACCGGTTTAACTCGGTGGGGGAAATAATTAGCGATCCTATTTTTATTGGGATGGTGGAGCAAAAGGTGAAGGAGCTAAAAACTGGCAGGTTGTCGCGACCTGCGCCAAAGCCAGGCTTCTACTACAAGCGAGATTGGTACGATAGAATGCAGGATGAAGGCAACGTAACCAGCACGTTTTTCCTTACCAACATCGAAAGCATTTGGGCTAAAAAATCGAGCCTAAGCAGCGAGGTAAGGAGCATTGTTCAGCAGGTGTGCGAAAGGGCCCTGCGCGAAACCCTGTTGGCATACCATAAGCTGGAGGTTCATACGGAAGCAATTAATAACCTCAGAAAAAAGGAGGAGCAATGAAAAACCCAGGCTTGGGCGATTACCTTCTATGGGAGGGTAAACCAGCAAAAATTATTGGCGAAACGGATAGCAGACAGGTAATAATAGATCTGCTCGAAAATTGCAAATGCCCACACTGCCAAGGCGACTTGGGCAAGAAGAAAATTCACGCCATTGTTTCTTCTCCCCAATTTCAGCAAGGAGCCGAAAAGATGCCAACGATTAAGGATTAAAACCATAATCATTAACCTAATTTCAACATTATGATTACAGAAAAAGAAGATTTCAATTATACCAGAGCCGCGAAAATAGACGTGAGCGATGGGTGTGTAAAATGTATCTGGCTGGAGCGTTCAAAGGAAACCGAGTTTGATAATGAAAATAGTGTAAGGCTAACAGATGGTGAGAATGCTTTAATAGAGTTTGAAAATGGTAAAAAGATGATAATTACCAATAGCGAGTGGGCAAGTCTTAATTGGCTATAACGGTGGTGGTATGAAATCGAAGCGGATTGCGAGCTACACCATTTTCCCGATGCAGGGAAATTGGTACGGGTGATGCGCTTCGAGAACCACTTAAAC
>Ga0307376_10003362_pt1 | contig 14982 bp, 23 predicted proteins | sample TR2MG_FD_202536 | JGI IMG/M metagenome (GOLD analysis project Ga0307376, IMG submission 202536) | Soil microbial communities from Risofladan, Vaasa, Finland - TR-2 | ecosystem: Environmental > Terrestrial > Soil > Coastal area > Acid sulfate soil | place: Finland: Risofladan, Vaasa | collected...
GGATACCGTCGATGTCCACAGGAGGAGCACCAACGAAGGCGATGATGAAGCAAATGGTTGCAGCAAGCAAGCAAGGAATCATCAGAACGCCAAACCAACCAACATAAAGACGGTTGTCGGTTGAAGTAACCCAGGAGCAGAACTGTTCCCAGGCAGAAGTGCCTTGACGGCGTGAAAGTGTAGCAGTCATTGTTTTTAAAAAGTTAGTAGGTCCATCAGGGAATGGTGGAGATACTATTTCCTAGTCACCCTCAGACTAGGATATGAGAGGCGTATTTTACTTGCTTAGCCTCGGTGAGGAGTTTTAGTCCCTTTTCAGCAAGTCACAAAAGTTAAAGAGTTGTTACATTCCTTAACCTGTTGACTTATTTAGTATAGTACGGTTTTGGGAGGGTGTCAAGCTCTGTATTCTTCGATTTTGTCCAGAACCTTGTTGAGATACTTATGAGCGATTTCTTTCTCTCCAGGATATCCCTCATCAGTATCAACTTGATTTTTTAATTTGAGGATGTGACACTTTAACTCATCCTTTGTCATCTGTCCTCTTGGCATATACAAAAAAACTCTGTCCTGTATATAGGACAGAGTTAAGTAATGTTACCTATTACATCAAACAGGTGCGATTTCCCTGACAGTTGACTTGACGTATTCTAAAACTGCTTCGGGGGTTGATGCTTCGTAGGGATCGGTGTCTGCGTTGTCGCGGAAACCTTCTTCAACGAAGATTTTCTCAATGACTCCATCATTAACGACAGCAGCATAACGCCAACTACGCTCACCGAAGCCAAGGTTAGACTTACGAACCAGGTAACCCATTGAGCGGGTGAAGTGAGCATTACCATCGGGAATAAGTTTTACTTTCTCAATACCCTGGTCTTTGCCCCAGGCATTCATCACAAAGCCATCATTAACAGAGATGCAGTAAATATCATCGATCCCAAGTTGAACAAACTCTTCAAATCGTTCTTCAAATCCAGGGAGTTGATAAGCACTGCAAGTAGGAGTAAATGCACCAGGCAGACTAAAAATAACCACCCGCTTACCAGTGAAGAGATCCAGGGAAGGTTTAGTAACAAACTCTCCATTTTCACGGAATACAAACTCTACTTGGGGGACTTGATACTGTTCTTTACGCATTTTTACTTCTATCATTTAACTAGTGGGATTATAGGCGGGAATCATCATACCCCCACCAAAGTCGTCATCATCGTCTGCATCATTATTACCAAGAGCCATAATGAAGAAGTAGGTCCCCAGTAAAATGACTGCAAACAATAACATCACCATACTCCAGGAATGATTTGTCCTGTGGTGAAGTATGCACCGAAGGCGGCAACGATACCAATCATCGCTGCCCAACCATTAATACGTTCTGCTTTTTCGTTCATTGTTCGTCTCCAGATTTAGTGAGTAGTGCTGCCCCTGCGAAAGAGGCAAGTAGAATACCAGCAAGGGCGAGTAGTTCCATTAGAGGTTTTCTTCTTGCTCGGTAAGAATGGTGCAGTCAGACTTGGGATATGCGACACAAGTCAGCACCCAACCTTCTTCCAGTTGCTCATCATCAAGGAATGACTGCTCTTCATTATCAACTTCACCTTCAATCAACTTACCAGCACAGGCAGAGCAAGCACCAGCTTTACACGATGAAGGAAGGTCAACGCCTGCTTCTTCAGCAGCCTCAAGGATGTACTGATCCTCCTCACATTGAATGACGGTATCGGTGCCGTCGGGAGTGCGGAGAGTAACATTATATGCCATTAGTAAGTTTCGGATAATTGGTTTACTGAGTGCGCCAATAAAACAAAAAAGGCGACACTAGTTATTGTAAACAAAAGTGAAGTCATTGTCAAGTCTCAGAAGATACCGAAGAAGAGTTTACCAGTGGCGGCATAAGAGATGGCACCAGCGACGATACCCATCATTGCCCAACGACCATTGGTGCGCTCCTTAACCATATTAGGAGTCAGCATCCCGTAGTTCTCATAGTACATTACAGGTTCTTTGGCAAACATATTCTGTTGCCCGTACTCATTAGTTGTTACAGTCATTATAGTTTTGTGAAGAACTGTTACATAATTATATAGCAAATATAAAGGGGCGTCAAGCCCCCTGTGTTTCGGTTTCCCGACATTAAATGAGTATAAATGCTTACTTACTGTCCTTCAAATCCAGGCGGAAGGCGTTGGAAGTATGGATCATAATCAAAGAGTGCATTCCAATCTTTAATATCAACTGCCTGATTTCTCCAAAAGTTCCATAGTCCTTCGTAACTGGACTTGTGGAATACGTCAATGTGAATGTCATGAATGGATGAACCCAGTTCAATCTTGTATAAGAAGAGAGGAATAGCAAAAGTATTTCCAGAGTTATAAATCAAGTCATCAGCGACTGCTCTTGGTTTTACTCCATTATCAATCTTATACTTGTCACCCCGAACATGCAAGTCAATCAACTTTTGTGCATGACGACGGGTAATAAGATAACAAGCCGTAGAGAAATCATTTACAAACCTACGGTGCATCTTCACGTGAACCGATGCTGGATTGATGATTGCTAACTGAACAACATCATAATCGTAAGGAACTTTTGCATGAAAATCTTTCCACGTAAAAGACCAGTGTTTAACAGTATCTAAATCACAATCATCTTCCATAATCAGAGCACAAGGAGCATCTGAAGTTTCCAAGAAGTGTTTGAGAGCCTTAAGGTGTGACGTAACACATCCAACCTCACCAGAAGACATTGCATCAGGATATCTACCTTTAAGAATCTCCCCCAAGTCTCTGTCTCCTCTACCATCATAGGCAGAGATGCGAGTATAATCTTCAATCTCCCAGTATTCAAACTGTTCTTCCATATAGTTTTTTCTTTCTGGTTGCTCATCCAGATTTAGATAATATATGGGAGGAAGTCCTTTGAGTTTATAGACTGCTTTATTTTTATCTCTAAGAAGCATCAGATAACCTCCCAACCCTCACAATACAAATCTTTAGTGTCTTTGTCAGCATAATCAGAACCAAACCACATGCTTGGTGCAATAACTTTCTTATTTGGATTTTGAATTAACCATGCTCCCCACCAGGACATGGAACTGTTAGCAATAATAGCATGATCGCACAAAGACATCAAGCACATATCCAAGTAAGGAACCAGTGCTCCATCAGAATGAGTATCCTCTGGTTCGGAGAACATAAACCTATCCGATTTGAATATCTCTTGTTCCTTACACCACTCAATAGAATCAGAAAACACGACGACTGGCATATCTTCTGGAAAGCGTTTCAGTGCTTCTTCATAATACTCAAGAGGTTGAACTGGATGTTGACTCTGTAGATTTACATACGCCCACTTAAAACCTCTTTTGTCTGCAAGGTTTGGATCACCACGACGCACATGAAGGAAGATAACCTCTTCACCTAAGTCCTTTCTAAACTCAAGACAAGGTTCTAACCAGTTTGACTTGAAAGTAAAGTCCTTACGAATGTCATCTTCAATGTGCTTAAAGTATTTTTCGGACTGGAAAAATCCATAGAGGCTTACACCATCAGGACACTTATTAAAGATATTCTCATCAAAGTGAAAATGCTTCTCTGCGATTACATTTTCATTCTCAATCCAACCAATATCCTTATTAGTAGATAACTCAAATGCTTCTAACAATCCATAGTTATCAATCTGCACTTTTGGATTTTGTGGAGGAATAGTGTAGTCATATCCTCTATTTGCCGCTATACCTTTGACGGCGGCATATTGAAACATCTGATTACCAAATCGTCCAATGGTGCCAATATGATTAAACCCAATCACCCTTCATGTCCTCAAATACTTTTGCAATACCATCTTGTAAGTTTGTCTTTGGCATCCACCAACCAGTAATATAGTTGTTTGGTTGATTTCTCTTGTCCATCTGCACACTGTCTTTTGCAAGTCCAGGTTTGATACTAACACTCTTACCAATCAAGTTAAATTGTCCTTGGATAATCTCCGCAACTTCTTTAATCGTACTGCCACGGAAAGAAGTGATGTGCAGTTCATCTTCTGGTTTGAAGTCGGTATAAGAATTCATAACCGTTTCTAGTGCCTCACAACAATCTTCGGCATAGAGGAACTGACGCTCTTCTGTACCATCAGTCATCATTTCAAAGTCGCCTTCTTCAAATCCTTTGCGAATAAAGTCGGTGATGACATGTGACTTCTCGGCATCGTGTTCAATACCGTAGACATTCCAGAAGTGAACAGTGAGACCTTTGAGTGTTTGAGTATAAAGTTCGCCAACTCTCTTCATCACACCATACGGAGAGTAACTCATGTTACTCATCTGTGAAGATGCAAAGACAAACCTCTTGTTATACTTTTGAAGAAGTCCAAAAGCATTTGCCATCAATCTGGTATTATTATTGATGAACTCAAATGTGTTCTGATATTTTTTGAGGTAACGGGAACCGCCAACATCAAAGGCAAGGAAGAAAACAAAGTCTGCAGTCTCGATTGCATTCTCAAGATATTGGTTTGGGATTACTGTCATATCATGATTAGGTGTTTCAACCTTGTCAAAATCAATAACAGTATGACCCTTGCCACGCAAATATTCCGAAAGATAGGCACCAATCTGCCCACTCGATCCAAGAATTGTGATTTTCATAATTGGTTTTCCTCTATTTTTTTGATGCTGCCCATAACAAGAATCATTTCTTCTTGGAGTCTAGCAATCTTTTGATCGTGTTCTTTTATCCATGAGTAGTGCAAACTATTTTCATAATCATCTACTATCTCGTTGTCCAAATTATATCTTTTAATTGCCCATGAAGGAGCATCCGAAGTCTTCCATGGATAAAGATGATACTCCAACTCCATCACAAAGCTCCACAACCAGATTTGTATAGATTTAAACATTGTATTTAATCCAAGTCATATAGTTTGCCATTCAACATTATGTATTTTACCACAATGAAGGTGAATTACATTACACGTTCTGGTAAGAAATAATTCTTATTGAAAGAAAAACACTCCTCTGTTGGATAGCTGGTAAGTGGGTTCACAGTTCCATGATATCCACTAGTTTGATAGAAAAAAGGATTATCAAAGGCATATACATTAAACCAACGTTGAACCTCGGCAAATCCAATGTCTTGATAATCTTCGATTACATATCCAGCATGATAGGTAATCCTCTGACACATCTTAACATATTCTTCCGTAAGATACAAGATTGCATGTCCACTAAGCATATTATAGGTTCTATACAAGTCATCTTTAATGTGTTCATACTGAAGATAAGGACCAGAGTGTCCGTTCATTCTTCCCCAAGATGAAATGCCAAGATAAACGGCGTCAGCGTCATCAGGTACTTCAATCTCTGGACGAAAGTTTTTAATCATACAATCATCCTCAAAAAGAATGAATGGAGCATCTATCTCACAAAGTCCTTTATGATGAGCCGAAGAACATCCGGCAACAGTATTATCTGGACGCGGAACACCTTCTACACGAAGGATATTCTTAAACCCACACTGCTTGAGAATCTTCTGCATATTCTCATTCTTTTCAGTGTGCTGTTCAAGATTCATGTAAACAGCAGGGATTTCTCTAAGATCTAAGTTCATTGTGATTCTTCTTCAGTGCAATGATTTTAGGTTCATATGGATAATCAGTTCCATAGAACTCTTCAGCATAACAGTATGTTGGTGTCAGTTCCAGTGCAGGAGGATTATCCATAAGATAACGATTCATGTGACTTTCATCATGCCATAGTGCAATGACACCTTTTTCAAGATCCCGATTTACCCTGTCGGCAATAACTTCTGCCATCTCAATAAAACTTTCGGTTTTTCCACCATTGAATCCTCCAGCATAATAAGTGTTACCTTCACCCAGAGGAACATATGCTAATGATTCCGGATTACGATCGTAAGACATATCATTCACAGAATGGAATGATTGATATGGATGCTTTGTGGCAACAACACCGTCTGCCAAAACTTCTTCACCGACGGGATTATCAATCCTCATATCAGCGTCAAAATAAAAACAGTAATCGTGCTCTAGGATGTAATCCTTTTCCTTCACAAAATAATTATAACGCTTCAAAGTAGGCATAGGCCAGGGTTCGTGATCGATGTAATGTATTCTTACATTATCACCCGCTTCTTCAATTTCATGATCTGTAAACAGTAGGCAATTGATTTCAGCTCCTGGCAAAAACTTTTCAGAAATATCAGTATAAAGTTTTTCTACAAACTGGAGATACTTATTTGTAGCAATAGTTAAAATACAGATTTTCATTTTTTCAGTTCCTCTCTCACAAACACCGTATTGATATAATCTTTGAAAATCTCAACGTATCCCTTGCTCTTAATATACTCTCTCAACTCCTTGATTTCATTAACAAGTCCTTCATACTTTTGGAATGAATGATGTTCGTCTTCCAGTTCAACTATTAGCATCTTAGGTTTCCATTCATCAAGTTCAAATGTCTTGAATACTTCTGCTTCTTTCCCCTCAACATCAACAACAAGAACATCAAACTCTTTTGGAACATCAACCTTTTCCATCAATGTATCCAGACGCATCTGATCGCATACAGTTTCAGAGAACCTAATATGTTGTGCCCAGTCAATCTCACGATAACGTTCCATCTGCTCACGATCGAGTGTGGTTAAGGTATCGCCATAATATATTTTGGTTTCTCCTTCTTCCAAACCAATCGCCACATTGGCAACAGTAACATCATTTTTGTCATGACGCCTCAAACACTTCAGATAGTGTTGTTCGATTGGTTCAATGTATAAACCTCCCCATCCATGATCTGCCAGACAGGATGTGTTTGATACAAAATCTCCGTCGTATGCACCGACTTCTACAAAATATCCCTTTGATGGATATCCAAAATACTTAATGTAAATGTCACTCAGATTTTCAATCTGACATGTGTCTGGTGTTTGATACATCATTCCTTCTCCTTAATATAGAAACCATCTCCCCAAGTCTCACCTGACCAGTCAGTCTCAACTCTTTTAAATCCATAAGGAGACAAGAATGCATCTAACTCATCAACGTGAGGAGCATTCTCATATACTTCCGCTCTATTTATTTCTGTATAAATGTAGTCAATATTCTTGAGTGTTTCGGCAGCACCCTTCAAAACCTCAAGCTCATATCCCTGAACATCAATGTTCATGAGATTAAACTCAAAATCAATCTCAGCATTATCAATCTTAATCATTTCCACATTCGTCTTTTCTGGAAACTTAATGGCAGGATACTGTGTCAGAACTACTTTTGGTTTGAGGATTGAACTGCACATTGTATGATCACTTACGTACATTTCGATAGTCGTATCCTCGTTACCAGCAGCATATGGAAAAATAATAATATTATTATCCTTCGCATAAGTGGAAAGTTTCTCTTCAAGGATTGCAACAGTCTCAGGTAAAGGTTCAAAAAACACCATGTTCTTAATACCCTTGCTGATATACTCTGTTACCTCTTGTCCATGGTGTGCTCCAACATGAAGAACACCAGTCACCTTCATATCATACTTATTATAGATGCTATTAAAATCAAGAAGCATTAAAAATCTCCAGTAGTTTCTTTACAGATGCCTTAAAAGATAGTTCTCTTTCTACAAACTTGCGTGGTGAATACATTCTACTACAAAACTCATCATATGCATAGTCCATCATATTTAAATCAGTAAATCTGACGCCACACTCGTCTGCCCAATAAGGAACCGACGTGGAAGGAACTGCCCACTCTTTACCCATATCATTCCACTCTTCAACGTCCCATACAAACATGGGAACATCTCTTGCCATGATTTCTTGAACTGCGATACCCTGACTCTCCGTTCCATTCAGTAGGAAGCAGAATCTAGATTCATCACAAATCGTTTCAAGTTCTTCTTGTTGATATTCGCCATATTTAATAACGTTATATGTCAGTCCACGTCTCTCAAGAAATGCTATTACCTCATTCAGTTCTTTATTACTTCTTCTCTTAAAATAAACTAAACAATCATACTTTATATCTTTCGTATATTCTTTTAGTTCAACTCCAACACTCCATATTGCAATCTTATTCTCTGGAAAATCAAACTTCATAACTGGCAAGTCTTTTGTCCATTGTGATGGGACAATAATCTTATTATAAAAGTCCGGATTTTCTTGAATGTGTTTGACGTGTCCATCATAGAACCAAATTTGAGGACCGATGAAGCAGTTTTCTAAAGTTAGATTTGAATGCTTAAGGTATCCTCTGTAATCATATTGGACAAGAAAGTTATATTGGTATTTCTCTTCGTTTATGGCATAGGGAATACCCTCTTGCTCAAGAGATGCGATTAGATTATTAGCAAGTTTTTGAGGACCGTTCATCCTTGTGGCACCTGCCCAATAACTAGAATCTAAAAATAAATTAATCATTTAACTGCTTCTTCAAAGAGATTGGCATATCTATTGATTATACTATCAACAGAATAGTTTTCGTTGAATCTTTTTATAGAGTTATTAGAACATGTTTTGAAATATTCTTCATCATTCATCATTCTATTCATAACGGATACATACTCTTCAACACTACCAACAACGGCACCAGCATTACCAATCTGCTCTAGGTGTCCCATGCTAGGAGCAGTATGACTAATAACAGGAAGTCCATGTGACATCGCTTCAATTATAGCAGTAGAACACTGTTCTCCGTCAGATCTTCCGTGAGCATAGACATTGAAAGAATCTAAGTATTCATGAATCACATTGACATCACTTGTCGTTGGAACAAACTTAATGTTTTGTATGTTCAGAGCAGCTGCCTGTTCTCTATATCTTCTACTTCCACCAATCATTACGAACAAAGTATCATCAGATTCAATCTTTTGATATGCCTGAAGTGGAATGGGGGAGAAAATATTATCATTGTTTCTTTGATGCATTCCGAATACAAACCCACCATCAAGTTCAATACGTTTTGTAATATTGGGGATATAAACTGGATTGGGAATGATTGTAGATTTCTCTCTAGGTCCACCAGCAGCAACCCATCTTTCTCTCTGCTCTTTACTAATAAGAACAGTCCTATAGGTATTACTCTTATTCTCTGCCATACCAGACAGATGAATAGTATCAATGACAGGTGTTTTACGAATCAAATGAAAAGGATATTCGGGATGTCCAGATCTTCCACTGACAACTAAATCGTAACTGCTCTCATCAAACAAATCCCAAAAATCAGTATCCACCCAGTCATGAGTTGGAACAGTAACATTCTTAAATCCTACTCTGACTGGAATGCAGTTCACTCCATGTCTTTTACAAAACTCCACTCTACTTGGTTCAGTATCAAGATGTTTGTGACTTGAACCAATATACGGAGCACCATTAGTATAATAATAGTCTACTTGGAATCTGTCTTTCGGTAGTAATGAAGCAATTGTTTGAAGAACTTTTTCGGTTCCGCCAATGGACATTCCACCAAACTTAACGAATGCTACTTTAATCATGTCAATCTGAATTGTTTAGTATATTAATCCACAAATCTCTTGGATGTGTGGTTCCTTCAAGGCATTTAGTAAGGAAAGAATCCAAATAACCATCAGGAAACTCTGTCCATTGAGAATAGGTGTAGGGGAGAACGAATTTCATTTCGATGGAATCTTCCCAAAAAAATCCCAACTCCTGCCTTGATAGTTTATCAAGAAAGTTAAGTCTTCCATATTCGATAGAGTCAAACCAACCTAGCTTAGGTAATGCATACAACTTGTTTTCGTGAGTTACAAATACCCAAAAGTGATGAGAAAGTCCAATGCTATTAGGAATTCCTTCTCTATTTTTGATACATTCACAATACTTACTTGGAATACCAACCCAACCCGACTTGGCAATTTTTGAAAGCATACCAAATACAAATTCAGGAATATGAAGATCTTCTATCGTTTGTTTACAGACGGCAAAATCAAACTTTCCATTCTCTTTAACATATTCCAATACTTCTTTCCATCCATCTTCAGTTGTGATGTCTCCACGAAAAAACTTTTTATTGCTCTTCGTTTTTGGTGTGACAAAATCAAGAAACGCATCGCAGTTATTAGCGAAAAATGGTGAAGCAGAAGCTCCAACATCGATTACAGTAAACTTATCTTTCCTTCTTTTTTCATCCAGAAAACTGTTAATATATCCAACAGATTCTTCCGCGTGTCTGTATTCAAATTTCATCAGTCGTTAAATGGGGTATTGGGTTGGCGTCCAGTTCTCTTTACAAATTCATCACGAAGTTGTGGAATGTGCCAGATACGGATTTTTTCAAAATATTCTATACCATGATTATCAAAGTGTTCAAGAATTTTTGGCATTAAATCCTCTCTCATAAATGATTTTTCATCCCACTTAGGATCGTAGTTAGGAACATTTGGAAGAGGAAGTCCTTCTGTCCATGAGTCTGGTATCTTTTTCAATCCAACGTTACTGTCCTGGAAACAAATACCGTACTTGTCAAGAATCATACCAAGAGCACCTGGACCGTGTTGAACTAATTCGCCAACTTGTTTCCATGCCTGTTTGAGATGAAAGTTATTAAAGTAAGCAAACTGATAGTGGAGAACACATCCCTGTTGAGGATCTAAATGAATCCAGTTATCGTTAGTATTCTTACCGATAGTTCTACCATCAGCCATGAAGGTATAATAGTAATCAAGTTCAGGACTGTCAGTTACCACAAAATCCTTAAACAAGTTACTCCATATGGTTTGATCGTTGCGGTAGAAGTTGCAACTTTTCCACAGTGCCAACCACTGCATTGCTAGTTTTTTTCCTGGTGGTATTTGAGAAATAATATCTCTTGCTACAGGAACAAAATTTGTGGTAAATGCTTCATCGGCATCAAGGCAAAGAAAATGTGTTCCTTTACGTTCACGGGCATAGTTAAACAAGAACTGACGCACACGTCCTGGATTCCAACCACCACGAATATCGGCAGTCTCTTCGTATGTCTTTACAATAACTCCAGCATTCTCCATGATTTCTCTGGAGTTGTCGGTGGAATTATCGTCAATGGCAATGATTTCATCAACAATAGGAAGAACATTCTTCAGATACAGAGGAAGAAACTGTTCTTCATTCTTGAAAGGTAAAAGTCCAATAATTTTCATTTTAGATAAATTCCAAATCCTGTTGGGTTGTGGGCATCCTTCGTAACATCAAATTTAACTCCATCCCACTCTTCATGGAATTTCCACTTCGATCTTTTGTCAGAAGATGCAGTTTGATCTTGTATATCGTCTACAACAATAATAGCATCATCTGTCAAGTATTCTTCCCAAACGTCATACTCTGCTTTGATTTGTTCATAAGTATGAATAGTGTCACAGAAAAGCATACTTATACTTCTCTTTTCAAATGTGCTATCAATTTTTTCTCTATCAAGAGAATCAAAATTATTATTAATTGTGACTCTAGGATCTTTCTTTACTTCTGGTGTTACATAACGACAGTCGTTAATGATATCAAAAGAGTAAAACTTTTGTCCTTCCTTTAGAGCATCGTATATTGCAAGAGTGCTGCACCCCCTACGATTACCCAATTCAACAACAGTACCTTCAACATGTTCTGTCAGTTTGTGAAGATACCAAAAATATCCATGATTGCCATCTGCATTTGTAATGTACTGATAGTGTTCAGTAGCAGGAGATATCAATCTTATAATATCTGGATTATTCCATTTAACAATTTTATTTTTGCTTTTAATAATCTTGTTAATAAAAGTACTATGGTTACTCATTAAAATCCGATGCCTCAATCACTCTGTCATTAAACGTAATTTTATTTATTTTGTATTCTGAACGTGCCTGTGGAACTAGGCGAGGTTCGATTATTTTTCCATCATTCAAATTATATCTAAGTTCAATAACCGTTCTTTCAAGTGGTTGCTTTCCATTTGGACGAGTACTTTGCCCCAATCCTTCATCAAGATAATATCCAAGAACATTGGGAATGTGCATACCATTACCACAACGTGCCATTCTCATTGCCAAATCAAAATCAGCTCCAGAGAAAAACTGTTCATCAAACCAACCAGTCTTATCTAAAAGAGTTTTACGAACCATGAAAAAAGGACCGAGAATCATTCCATTCATAAGAACATCTTCTCTTCCAGATTCGTCAACCAATCTACCCTCTTCAGTTCCAAACTCGTTTACAACAATATAGTTGCCATAAACAAAATCAACATCAGGATTATCATCCAATGCCTTTGCCATGACTTCTAAAGAGTCTGGTGTTCTCAAATCATCAATATTCCATATACACAAGTAATCTCCATCAGCATATTCGATACAACGATTCATCGATACGCCAATTGGATCTACACCCTCCACAACAATGTGAGTAATATTGTCGAAGACATCATTATGTTCTTCCACTTTTTTTACTTCTTCTTTTGTGGGATCATTGTGATCAAGAACAACCTCAAAGTCTGTATGAGTTTGTTGTGCCACACTCTTCAAAAATCCATCAAGATACTTTGATGTATTGTATGATGGACTAATGCAACTTACTTTAGTCATTAATTACTCCAGACTCTTTAAATCTTTATCCAGTTACTTAACATTATCTCAGATCCATCCTCATTTGTAAACCACTTCTTAGGTCCGACAGTGATTTTAGAATCTCCCAAAAATGCACCCCACCAACTATAAGTACTATTTGCAATGATATGATTATCACATGTTTGCATCAAATAAAGATGCCCAGCATCTCTTTCATCAGCAAACTTATCATCGACTAAAACAACTTGATGTTTATCATTTTTGATATTTTGTTTGCACCACTCAATGTCTTCCGAAAAAACATAATAAGTTATTTCATCATACTCACTTTCAAAGATGGACATTGCTCTTTTATAATAATCAGAATCCATGTGCTGATTATATGCGTATGCAGTGGGATTATCTAAAAAATCTCCACGCCTAACATGAATAGATACGGAATTTTTTGAGTTTTTAATTCTTTGATGCATATTCTTTACATCATCAGAAAACTCTACCGAAAAAGTAAATTGTTCTTTTACTTCATCAATAACATTTTCAAACTCTTGAATATTCTGAAACCATCCCTTAAGCATTGTTGCACCTTCTGGTGCTTCTTCCAAAACATTATATTTGATATTCAACAAGTCTAAATCATATCCCCTTCCAGTTAAACCATTTTCGATTACTTTTCTTTTTTGATTGGAGTAAAACGAGGTATCTATTCTCAAGTCAGTGAACTGAGAATATTCTTTTAGGGCGGAAATTCCAGCAGCATACTGAAACATTTGGTTTCCCAATCCACCCTGGAGATAAACGTATAAAATCATTATTCAAATACAATACATATCCTTTCCGAGTTGAGAAAGAATCCAAATATATGTTTTAGCGATTCCCTCCTCAAGGCTCTGCGAATAATCCCATCCCAGTTCTCTACGAATCACATCATTATTAGAGTTGCGTCCACGAACACCGAGAGGTCCATCGATATGATTTTTCCCAACTCGCTTGCCAGCAACACGAGCAGCAGTTTCTACGAGTTGGTTAATAGTTACCATCTCTTCCGAACCGATATTTACAGGACCCATGAACTCAGAATCCATCAGTCTTCGAGTTGCTTCAATACATTCGTCAATGTACAGGAAGGAACGAGTTTGTAAACCGTCTCCCCACACATCGATGGTTCCACCCTCGTCTGGGAGGAGAGCGACTTTACGGCAGATTGCAGCTGGAGCCTTCTCTCTTCCACCGTCCCACGTACCTTCGGGACCGAAAATATTATGATACCTGGCAACACGAACAGGAATACCATAATTTCTATGGTATGCAAAATAAAGTCGCTCAGAGAATAGTTTTTCCCATCCGTATTCGGAGTCGGGGTTGGCAGGATAGGCGGATTCTTCACGGCAGTCGGGGTTGTCAGGATCCAGTTGATTGTGCTCTGGATACATACATGCCGATCCAGAATAGAAAATCTTTGTCTTGTTTACATCATGACTCTCATTCAACTTGTGCTGCTCATCGAGAACGTTCAAGTTGATTGACACAGAGTTGTGCATGATATCTGCATCGTTCTCACCAGTAAAGACGAATCCTGCTCCACCCATATCAGCAGCAAACTGATAGATTTCATCAAAAGGTTGCACAAACTTCTCTGCAATCTGTTGATAGAAGTTACCAAGGTAACCAGTGAAACGAATGCAACGGGAAACGAATCTTACATCACGCAAATCTCCACGAATGAATTCATTTGCTTCGCTGACAGAATATTCAGAATACTTAAGGTCTACACCACGCACCCAGTAACCTTCGGCACGAAGTCGTTTAACCATGTGACTCCCAATAAATCCACCAGCACCCAATACTAGTGCTGTTTTTTTATATTCGGACATTAAAAATGAAAACTCATATAGTATGTATTATACTAAAAAAGGACGGTTTATGCAACCGTCCTCAAAGGTCTTTACATGCACGCCAAGTTATTTTTTTAACTAGGTAATAACTAAATCCTAGGCGGGGTTAACCCCATCCGCACCAACTGCTTTTGAGAGAAGCAGTAAACTCCGAGGGTCATTTGACCATCCCGACCAGGGTTGTTAACGTGTCTCCATCACGGGCATATTGGGGATGACTCCACCAGTTCTTTTAGAGACTCTCCGTGTCTTCATCATCATCCTTAACATAGGATGGCACATTATCAGGATCCAACCAACAAGTGTAAGAAAAATCTTCCATTGCAGTCATAAGTTGCATCTCATTATCACAGAGATACATATCACGGTAGCGTCCAGTATAGGAGTCTACCTTCTGAATGCGGCAATCAGGCATTCCGTTGATTTCCAACTTACCAACCTGAACATAACGATAAGGAAACTGTTCCATAAGAACAGTAGGTTTTTGAGTGACTTTCATCATGCAACCTCAGTAGTCTGAAGGTCTTGATAGAGATAATCCATCAGCATTTCGTAGTC
>Ga0307376_10003364_pt1 | contig 14979 bp, 7 predicted proteins | sample TR2MG_FD_202536 | JGI IMG/M metagenome (GOLD analysis project Ga0307376, IMG submission 202536) | Soil microbial communities from Risofladan, Vaasa, Finland - TR-2 | ecosystem: Environmental > Terrestrial > Soil > Coastal area > Acid sulfate soil | place: Finland: Risofladan, Vaasa | collected...
GTCCCGCCTGCCCAGCGCAAGGTCAAGACCAACAGGTACGGCGTCGAGCCGATCAGCATGGTCTTCGGTGCGCCCGGTCGGTTCCAGAAGGTATCCGACAAGCCTGCGCTCATGCCCATCGACTACATGGAGGCGCAGCCCAGCGGGCCGTTCGAGAACCGCAGCGGGCTGGTGGCCCCTTCGCCCGCCACTGCCACGAAGCCTCGGGCGCAGGCATCGCAGGAGGGCGCGGCATTCGCCGCGCAACTCATGGACACGTTCCGTCAGCGCGAGACGGAACTGTACGCGGCTGGCACCGCCACCTCCACCCGCACCCCGCAGGGCCTCGTCGCCATGATCTCCGCTGGCCTCCCCGGCTTCGGCGGCAGCAACGCCGAGCAGCAGTCCCGCGTCCGCGAACAGCGCGACGCCATGCGCGGACTCGAGAGGGCTACGTCGGCAGTCTTTGATGCCGACACCTCCAAGGGCGCGGCTTGGGGTAACACTGCCCTGGAGGGCGTGGCTGGTGAGGATGCCCTGCGCGATTATCTCGCACTCCAGGACGACCTCGTTCTTGCCCGCGATGACGAGAAGGACGCCATCAGGGAAACCATGGAGGTGATGAAGGACGCCGTCCCTGAACTGGGCGACTTGGCAGAGGCTCAGGACAAGAACGCGGCTGCTATCAAGAAGAGCCTCCCCGGCCTCTCGGAGCAGGCTGGCGGGCTGATCAAGGTCGTGGCTGGCATCCAGCTCTACGGCATGGCGATGCAGGGGCTGGGGTTCGCGATGTCAGCGGGGAGGACGGCTGCCGCCGACCTTGCCGACCAGCAGCGCGGTTGGAAGTCCATCTCGATCCAGACCACCACGGCTCTGGCTGACCAGACGAAGGCCCAGTCGGGCAACGTCGATGCCGTGATGAACCAGCAGGCGGCGAGCATCCTGTTGGGCGGTAGCCTCTCCGACCTGGGTGGTGAGATCCTGCGGATGCCGGTCGCGGTGCAGGCAGGCGCCACTGCCGCCAAGGACATGGAGAACTACGTCAAGACCCTGGTCGGCGTCGGCTCTCAGGGTGGTGCCCCGGTCGGGACATACAGCGGCTTCGGTGGCCCCTTCTTCGAAGGCGCGTTGCTGGGTCGCACTGGTGGAACGCAGGCACTGGCCGGGGCACTCTCGGCCTTGAACCCGAAGACATACGGGGGCGTGCGTTCAGAGCTTGGACTTGGCCCTGGTCGGACCTTCCTTGATGACCCACTGGCAGAGATCACGGAGCCGTTCCTCGACTTTGGCCGCGACATCCCCATCCTCGGTGACCTCCTGCCCGAACGGACGAAGCCGTTCGAGCCTAACCTGGCCCTCCTTGAGGATGCTCGCAAGGCGCTGGTCACTGACCTGGACGCCGCTGCCGCCAGGGCAGGCAAGCGTTTCGACACGGGGGACGAAGTCAAGTTCGTCGCGGACCAGCAGCAGGCGGACCTCGTCGCTGCTATCGAGGAGATCCCCAAGGAGGTCCGCGATCTGGCCGAGGCTGGCATCGTCGTCACCCTGAACGGGCGCACCGTCGAAACGCAGGCGCAGTCCGACGTGGCACTCCCGCAGGCAATCGCTGGCCTCTCCATGATGCCGCCTGATACGTGGGCCAAGGACGCTGCCCGGGTGATGAACGTGCAGTGGCAGGGCGCTGACATCCTCGGCCAGCGCCAGTTGGATGTCGGCCTCCCCTTCCAGACATGGCAGCAACTCACCCAGAACCCGCTCATCAGCCCGTCTGCGGGCGTCTCCTTCCTTGGGGCCAGCCCTGAGGCCAGGGCCGGTGCCAGCCAGCGCCTCGGTGGCGCCGAACTCCAGCAGAGTCGGCTTCAGGAGTACGCGAACCGGGGACTCAAGCAGCAGCGTGCCGAGATCGTGGAGTTCTACGGCGCCACCTCGGACGCGGCCAAGGAGTTCGACCGCGCCACCACTCGGGCGACGGAACTGTCCACGAGCATCAAGGACATGACCGAGGAGATGCTCGAGGCCCAGAAGGACGCGAGCGACACCTCGTACCGCAACCAGATTCGCCTCGCCAACCGTGGCCTGCGTGATGCCGTCGGCCTGCTCGGTGAGGTCGGCGGGTCGCGGCTCGGCTACCTCCAGCGTGAGCAGTACCTGACAGGTCGCGCCAGCCAGAGCCTCGGCCTCGCCTCGCAGAGGCTGGGCATCGCCAGCCAGCGCATCGGACTGATGGCGCAGGAACTCTCCCTCGCCCTCCAGCGCCGACAGATCGCCACCAACCTCGCGGTGGCCCAGTTCCAGGCACCCGGTGACACGGGCGAGGAACGGTACGCACGCCAGCGCGAGGCCATCATCCGGGCCGGTATCGAGCGGCGTCAGCTCGGCTACAGCACGCAGCAGCAGGGCATCAGCCGACAGCAGTTCGGCATCAGCGAGGAACAGGTCGGGCTGGCCCAGAAGCAGTTCGTACTCGCCGGGAAGATCTGGTCGGAGAACGCACGTCGAGCAGCCGTGGACGCGGACAAGACCATCGCGGTCATGGAGGCCAGCAAGGATGCCCAGTTGACCGCCACCGCCAACCAGAAGCGGATGGCCTCGGCTGCTGGTCGGATGGGGACCTGGCTCCAGATCGCCGCCAACTTCGCCGCCCGCGCCGAGCGCCGCCACAACGACGTGGTGACCACCTCCATGCAGGCTGCCACCACCTTCAATGAAACCATCGACACCCTCTCCTTCGCCCTCATGGGCGCGATCGACAGGCTGACCGGCGCTCCCGCTGGCTCCACGGAAGGGGCGGAGCGGAAGCGGCGGGCTGACACCACCCGCATGGAGACTGGACAGGCCACCACCGGTGGTGGATCGGCGCAGACCGAGGCAGGAGGGAGTGGGCTAACCCGCAAACAGGTCAAGAGCTTCATCAGCCAGTACGTCGCGGCAGGCTACGGCAGGGAAGAAGTCCTCGAGTCGATGCAGGCATATGGCGTACGCCGAGGGCGAACCGAACGTGTCGGCAAGAGTATCGGAGCTTGGGCATCCGGCTACATCGGGACGGCGAACACCCCCACGCAGGCGACATTCGGTGAAGCTGGCACCGAGACGGTAGCGATCTTGCGGAACCCACGCACCTCGATGCTGACCGGTGGTGGCGGTGTCGGCCCGATGAACCTCCAGATCAACATCACCGGCAACACCGTCAGGTCCGACGACGACCTCGAGCGCCTCGCTACGATGGTGGCCCGCAAGGTCGAGAAGGCGATCGGCAAGAAGGGCCAGATGCTCGGCCTCCGGGGCCCGTCCTACTGAGATGGCCGCGACCGAGTCCACCGTCATCCTCCGTATCGGCGGCGGGGACGTCAGCGCCTACTCGATCTGGCAGGAGTGCCAGTTCACACTGTCAGCCGCTGCCTCTCCGGGGACGTGCAACATCAACCTCCGCGACCCCGACAACGTGCTGTCCTTCACCGAGGGCAGCATCATCGAGTTGCTCATCGACGGTCAGCGGATGTGGCGCGGCTACCTCTTCGACGTGGAGCAGGGCTACGTCTTCGAAGACAACGAGCTCTTCCGCAAGTGGGAGCTGGGCGGGGTAGACCTCAACATCCTCCTCGACAAGTACATCCTCTACAACCGCGCCGACCCACGGAAGTACCCCGACGGTGGCGGCACCTACAAGCGCCGCAGGGTGGCCTACGACGGCAGGACCCTGGGCTATCAGGTGACCGTGCCCCGCTACACCATGGACGGGGACTACATCAAGGCGATGCTGAACGACTTCGACATCGACCTCGCGAACCCCACCATCAGGACCAGCCTCATCGAGTCGGTGGGCATGATCAATCCCGATGGTGCCTTCACGCCTCCGTCGTCAGGGACCACCCTCCGCAACTTCCTCATCGACGTGAGCCGCAACGTCGAGCGCAGCCAGCCGGGCTCCACCATCTGGTACATCGACCCCGACGGCTACCTCATCTACAAGTCGCAGGACACGTTCAACGCACCCTTCTGGGTGGGCGACGAGGACCCCGCCAACTACATCGGCGGGGTGCAGGGGGAGAACGTCAGGGGCCTCCGCCTCGGCAGGAGCATCAGCAACATCAAGAACGATGTGCTGACGTTCGCCGGAGAGCTCGACCCCAGCCCGGGGTCGAAGCAGGAGCGGCTGCGCTACAGCCACAAGATCGACCAGTCGTCGGTGGACACCTACGGTCGCTTCCAGTACGCCGAGACGGTGACCCAGTCATGGCTCCAGGCGTCGGTGAACGCACGCGCACGGAAGATCATCGCGCAGGAGGGGACACCCTCTGGCACGGCCACCTTCACGACATTCCGCTCGGGCCTCTATCCCGGACAGATCCTGTGGGTGTCGTCGCAGGCCCACGGCATCACCGAGAACTACCCCATCCGCTCCATCACCATGTCATGGGTGACGCCCGACATCACTCGCTACGACGTGTCCTGCTCCTACGACACGCAGGACCCGTGGGGCCTCATCCTGGCCCTCAAGCGACCGCCTAGCCGGGGCATGCGCCAGCCCGACTTCGCGGTCATCGACCTCCGCCGCAACCCCGACCAAACCATCCCCAACGTGGAGCGGTACACGCTGGTCAAGGAGTTCCCCGACCCCATCGGCAACCGCAAGTACCAGACCTCCTATGCGTTCATCCGCAACAGCATCACCGTCTACGTGGGCGGGCTCCGCCAGGTCAGCATGCAGGACCCCGAGTCGGGCACGGTGGGCTTCAAGGAGACGGCACCCGGACAGGGCCAGTTCCAGTTGGCCGACGACCCCACGGGCGGCAAGCGGGTCTATGTCGAGTACCACGTAGCAGACACGCTGGGCTAGGCCATGGCCTTTGACTTCCCCACCCATAGGAGTTCCGGCACCAACAAGTGGGAGTCGAGCTTCTGGGACGGGACCTCGGGAAGCATCTCCTACGGCGCCACCACCAGTGGCCTTCCGGTATCCGGCGACCTCGTCCTGCTATGGATCGTCAAGGACGACGACGTCGCTCCCGACACCCCTTCCGACGGCGGAGCCGCCTACACGCTGGTCAAGGGCGGCAACGCGGGCACGGCGATCTACTACACCCTCTACGCCAAGTTCGCTGATGGCACCGAGGGTTCATCGGTGTCGTGGACCTCCGACTCTGAGGAGGGTGTCGCCTTCCTCACCGTGTTCTCTGGCGGCAGCGTCCACAAGGGCGCCGCCATCAGTGACACCATCGAGGTGGGGACGGAGTTCGTCGCAACTGGCACCACGCTGACGACCTACAACATCACCCCCTCGTGGTCGGGTGGCCCGACGAGGTGGGGGGTCCTCGCCGGGTGGGACAGCAACAGCGTCCTGCTGACATACGGAGCCGACTACACCGAGAGTCGCCGCTATCGGACCTCATCGACGGGCGCCGGTGCCGCAGGCGGGGCTGTGATGGAGGCCATCGGTACTGAGGCGACCAGCCCCAGCGCGGGCGCATTCACCATCGATGATGCCGAAGAGTTCGGCATGTTCAGGTTCGCCATCAGGGGCGTCTCCTACACCCTCGGCATCCTCCCCAGCACACCCGATCCGACGCTCAGGGACACGACGCCGCCGACGGCGACGATCTCCTCTGCCAGCCTCACCATCGCCAAGCCTGACAACACGGCTGACGGGGACCTCCTCGTGGCGGTCATCAACTTCGATGCCGAGGGCACGTCGAGGACGTTCAGCTCGACCGGCTGGACCTACCGGGGCAGGGTCGAGTCCTCCACCCCCAACATCGGTGTCTACTTCCTCACGAAGGTCGCGGATAACGAGCCTGCGTCATGGTCGTTCACCGTCAGCGGGACCGGCGGCAGCATGGCAGGCGAGGTCCACGCCATCGCGGACGGCGCCTGGCTCGATTGGTTCTCCGGGGTCAGCTCCGAGTCCTCCTCGACCACCGTGGACACTGGCACCCTCTCCGGTGCCAAGGGCCTCATCTTCGGGTCGTTCGCAGGCGGTGACTTCGCGACGAACACCTGGACGGTCGATGGCGACCTGACCGAGATCAGCGACACGGCGCGGGCCTACGCCAACCTCGCGACCGGCTACCGTACCGAGAGCGCGTTCACCGACGTCGGCCCCTACACCGGCACCTCGAGCGCCTCGCAGGGCCTACGGGTCGGCGTGGCCTGGGCTGTCGGCCCGAAGCCGGGTTTCACCCTCGACGCCCACTTCAAGGTCACCAAGACCGGCTACTCGGTCCTCCCGACACACGTCGGGCACTCCTCCAACTTCGACGACGCCACAGGCTCGGTGTCGGTGTCGAAGCCCGCCGGGACGCAGGAGGGCGACCTCATGGTCGCCTTCTATTCCGTGATCCAGAACACGCCAAGTTCTGGGTACAGGTTCATCGGCGCGAACCCGACGGGGCCTGGCAGTTGGATCTGGCGGTCCACCACCGCCGCCTACCACGCGGAGACGCTCGTCTGCTTCACCCACGTCGCCACGGATGACGAGCCTGACACCTACTACTTCTACTCGGACTACGAGGGGACGGACGGGTACGAAGAGTACGGGAACATGGTCACCATCGTCGTCAGCCGGAACACCGAGTGGGTCGACGGTAACGTCGCCGCCGGTAGTTCGTCGGGCACCGACAGCACCACGCCGACGCTGACGTCCGAGCGTGGCATCTTCTACGCGGCGCATGGATCCGACGTCTACGCGGGGAGTGGGGCGACGGCCTCGCACCCCGAGGACTGGACGGAGGTGTCGGAGCAGGAGGCGTTCTACTACAACACCTCTTACCACTCCCAGAGTGTGGCCTACAAGATCCAGCCGGGTCTGACGGACGCGGTCGAGACGGCCACCTGGAGTAGGTCCGTCAGCAGCCGAGACATGATCTTCGTGGCCTACGGCGAGGCCACCGAGGGCATCCTCGTGGACGCGGTCATCGACGGCCCTCCGGTCGGTGACTCCTTCACGCTCGACGCACTCATCTCGAAGCCCGTCACAGGGTCGTGGAGGCCGATCAAGGAACTCCCGAACCAGACCACCGGCACCTACAACTTCTTCGGTGAGTCTGTCGCCATCAGCGGTGACGGGAAGGTCGTCATCGTCGGTAACACGAGTGACGACAGCGGCGGCACAGCCAACAACGGCAGGGTATGGGTCTTCAGCGGAGACGGCTGGGACGCGGTGACGACCCTAGTGGGCGACCCGAATACGGACTATGCGTTCGGCCATCGCATCGAGGTCACGAGTGATGGCTCGACCATCTTCGTGAGCGATTACTACGACTCCACTGCGATCAGCAATGCCGGTGTCGTCTACAAGTTCGATGGGGTCGGCTGGGGCACTCGCACGAAGCTCGGACCCCCTGTCCCCCAGGCGACTGGTAGGTTCGGGTACTCGATGGCCCTGTCGAGGGATGACTCGACCCTCGTGGTGGGCGAGCCGGGGTGGGATGACGCTGTGCCCACCTCCGATGTCGGACGCGTCTACGCCTTCAGCGGTACGGACTGGGCCACCGTGACAGCCCTCGACACCTCCTCCCCAGAGGCGGGAGCGCAGATGGGCCTCAACGCGGCGGTGTCGTCGGATGGATCGATCGTCGTAGCCGGTTCATACCAGAAGGACAGCGGCGGTAACCAGGAAGGCGCCATCGACATCTTCTACGGTTCGTCTTGGGGCTCGTCGGTCATCCGCCAGGAAGCCACGCCTGCCTCCACGGACAACTACGGACGTTCCGTCGGTGTCCTGCCCAACGGCGACATCGTCGCCAGCTATGTGGGCGGCTGGGGCCGTCTCGGCAAGGTCGAAGTCCTTGACGCGACCGACACATGGACGACCCGCACAGACGTGACCGACCAGGTCCAGCAGCACCCCTACTCCTGGTCGTCCTTCCCGACCTTTGACCAGATGGTCAGGTCGTCCAGCACCGGCCTCGCCATCATCGGTCACGAGTATTGGTCGGCCAACGGCTCATCGAGCCAGGGCCGAGCCTACATCTTCGACACCACCGATGACTGGAAGTTGGTCTACGAGCTCGAGCGCCCCGCTGACATCGGCACGAGCGACTACTTCGGCTCCGCCGTGGCGATCTCCGATGACGGCAACTACGCCGTCGTGGGCGCGAGGTACTACGACGAAGGTGGCGTCCTCACGAACAAGCGGGGGCGTGTCTGGCTCTACAAGTACCCCCTCGACTTCGTTCTCGACTGCTGGATCGGCATGGGCGGGGAGTTCACCCTCGACGCGAAGTTCGTTGGGTCGTACACAGTCCCCTTCTACGCCGACGCGGTCATCATCGGGACGCGGACCTTCGAAGACGAAGACGGCATCTCCCTCGATGCCACCTTCATCAACGCCTTCTTCCTTGTCGATGCGCTCATCCTGGAGCCGCAGTTCCAGATCGACGCGATCATCCACAAGCAGTGGGTGTACGAGGGCGACGGCACCGGGGAGGTCGATGGCGCTGGCGTCACCGTCGATGCTCGCTGGGGGCCGGGTGGTGACTTCGCCGTCGCGGCAGCCATCAAGCACACCCAGTCGTCCCTCATCCACTACGACGACATGTCGCCCGACAACGCGAGTTCGTGGGGCAGCCCGGATGTCGGCAACGACTACACGTACTACCTCCGCGACGGCACCCCGTTCACGAAGACCGGCGGCTACGGCGTGTTCGTAGCCAGCGGCAACTCCAGCGGCTCGGCTGCCTATTTCAACGACGACTCCTACCACGCTGACAAGGAGGTCTACCTCGAGTGGGCGACTAGTGGTCGGTCGGCCATCCGCAGCAGCGACCATGACTTCGGCCTCAACGACCGCGCCTACCTCCGCTACATCGCGGTCAACATCAACTCGAGTGGCACCCCCGACATCATCCAGCTCTGGGTGGACGGCGCCAACAGGGGCTCGTGGTATCTGTCGGGGAAGTGGAACGCCTCCTACCCCCGCGTCTGTCTCCGCTATCGGGTCGAGGGCACGGTGTTCAAGGCCAAGGCATGGCTCATCGAGAACAGTGAGCCTGACTGGCTGATCACCTACGACGGGAGTTCGCACTACAGCACGGAAGCGAGCAGGGCGTACTTCAAGGACGGGTCTGGTTTCTGGTGGGACGGGCCGTGGACGAAGCGTTTCGACAACATCACCATCACCTCGCTCGTCGTCCCCCCGATCCTCCTCGATGCCTACATCAACGAGCAAGTCTTCGCTGGCGACTTCACCGTCGATGCCCAGGTCGGCCCGTGGTTCACGGTCGGCGCCTTCATCCAGCCCTCCTTCACGCTGGATGCGGAGCTCTACTACGCCTACCTCATCTTCGGCAGGACGGTGCTGGTGCGGGCCTACATCACGCCTGCCTCGGCAGGGTCGTTCTCCGCCTCCGCTGTCATCGCCACGGGCCCCTTCTTCTACGCGAACGCCTATGTCCACGGGACCACCTTCTCCTTCACCCTCGACTACGTCTGGACCAGCCCCCAGTTCTTCGTCTCCGCCTTCATCGGCACGAAGGTCAACCACGTCGACTTCCTCGTCCTCCGCGCCTACGTCGATGACGCGCCGCTGACCAAGACCTTCAGCGGTGATGACGGCTGGCCCGTCGACGCTCACATCGATGGTGCCGACGGCACGGTCGAGCTGGACGCGGTCATCAGGGGCCTGACCGAGGCGTCCTCCTTCGGCCTCGACGCCACCTCCTCCGCCGTCGGTGAGGAGCGCGGCCAGTTCGCGCTCGACGCCATCCGCTCCATCGTCGGTGACGGGAGGTTCCTCATCGCCTCCGTGACCGCGCAGAACGCCCCCCTGCGCCTCGATGCCGTGCTCGCCGGTACATGGACCCTCGACGCCGTCCTGAGCCATCTGAGCGGCTCTGGGACGATGACCACGGATGCCTGGGTGAAGGGCATCTTCCGCGCCCCCATCGACGCGGTCATCGCTGATGGTGCCGGGGACTACCGAGGTGGTCACCTCGACGCGGTCATCTTCGGCAGTGCCTACGACGCGAGGCTCCACTTCATCGAGGTGCTGGCGAAGATCGTCGGGTCCTTTGATAAGACCTTCGCCGTGGACGCCATGTTCAACCAGGCGTTCACGCTCGATGCCCGCATCTGGCAGCCCATCTTCGTGGACGCCTACATCGAGAGCGACCAGTACATCGTCTACCCGCCGAGTCAAGAGGGGGATACCGGCACGTCCACCGACGGGTCCACCTTCTCCGACCCTGATGTCTCGTTCTCTCCGGGTGACGTCGGCACCACCATCACCATCGAGGGCGTGGACTACGTCATCGCCACGGTGGTCGATGAGAACACCGTGACCGTGGCTGGCGGTGGTCTGCCCTTCGGGGAGGGTGACCTCGAGTGGTACATCCCCTCGGGCAACCCGACGGACCCGCTGGGCAACCCTCCCCTCACCACCCGCATCTCTCGCATCCTCATCGAGTGGTCGCGGCCCGACAGCGAGCGGTGGACCGACCTGACCGGCGACGTCCTGCCTGCGGGCGCGAGCTTCACCCAGTCGGCCCGCGTCGGACCTGGCACCTTCGAGATGACGCTGAAGGGCGCCCACCCCGAGTTCGTCGGAGGGGAGGAGATCCGCGTGTCGGTCGACGGCTTCAGGGTCTTCGGTGGCTACGTCTCCGAGGTGGAACGTGGCTACGCCTTCGAAGATGACTCCGGCCAGCCCCTCGTCTTCCTGTCGGGCGCCGACTACAACGTCCTCCTCGACCGGCTGCTCATCTACAACGCCGAGTGGGACGGGAAGCGAGAGGGCTCGGGCCCGTACCGGACGTGGAAGCCATTCGCGAAGGGCACGCTCGACAGCACCATCATCAGGACGGTGGCCGACCGCTTCATGTCGGACCCCGGCAGGATGGGCCTGGACATGACGACCTACGTGGACACCATCGAGACGCCCGCCCCCACCACCGGCTTCCAGATGGAGTCGGGCATGACCCTGCGGAACCTCCTCACCGAGATCAGCCGCATCACCGAGGGTGTCTGGTACGTGGACGCCTACAAGGATCTCCACTACCACGACCGCTCGACGGTCACCGCCCCCTTCCCCATCACCGACGGGGACGGCGGCATCGCCTGCCGTGGGCTGAAGATCTCCTCGACCATCTCGGTGGTCGCCAATGATGTGTTCGTGTGGGGCACGCAGGCATTCCTCGACACGGGTGACAGCGACATCATCTACAGCCGACAGACCGCCGACCAGGACTGGGACGTGGACTGGTGGACCGACAAGATCGCCGCCGTGCAGGCCAAGATCGATGCCATCAGGGAGACGCCCTACGACGAGCGGACGCTGAAGCAGCGGGCGAGGCTCGAGGCCCTCCGCAAGTCGAAGGTCGTCTACGGACGCTACCTCGCGAAGGCGCAGGCCAGCACCGAGGAGGGTTCGGTGGCCCGCTTCGGTCGATGGCAGCATGCCGAGTTCCGGCAGGACATCTACCAGCAGAGCAAGGTGGACCGCCGAGCCAAGGCCGTCATGCAGCGGTACTCGGAGCCGGTGGTGAAGGGCGCGGCCACGGTCTTCGATCCCGGCTTCGGGGCTGGTCAGGTAGCCGAGGTCGTGTCGGTGCGCCACGGCGTGGCCGACGAGCTGCCCATCCGCCAGATGACCATCGACTTCGCGACGGCGAAGGAGCCGGTCGGTGACGAGTACCACGCGGTGCCACGCTACAGCCTGACGCTCGGCCTGGACCCCGAGGAGCCGTGGGACATCTACCAGTTCCTGCCCTTCCCCGACCTCCCCGACTGGAACGTCCACTTCAACATCCCGACCATCAAAAAGCCGGTGGTCACGGACGTCCCGCTCTACCTCGACACCTTCGAGCGGATGTGGGCGAGCGACGAGGACTTCGGGACGGCCACCAACGAGCGCGATGAGACGAGAGACTGGGGGCCTGCCTGATGTCCTATACCGTGGACGGCCAGTTCGGGAGCATGGTCAGCGAGCAGCAGGACCGGGACGCCAGCCACCACGTCACCGTCGACAGCGTCATGATCCTCGATGAGGACAACGACATCCCCCTGACGGGGCTGGCCTTCACCGAGATCTCATGGCGCTTCGCCCTGCCCCGGACCTTCGAGGACCGAGCCTTCCTCGAGCGTGACCTGGGACAGGTGCAGTACGACTCCGACATCAGCGGCTACATCGGTGACTACGCCCCCGGCAGCCTCTGGTACACGAGGGCCGAGGGCCTCGATGAGGGGCTGGAGGTGCATGCCGGTGTGGACGGGGCGTGGTGGCAACTCATCCTCAGCGGCCTCGGACGGGCGCTCTTCACCAATGGCGTGGAGAGTACCGAGGTGGACCTCATCTCCGGCCACTCGTACACCGTGACGATGGGGCTGAACCCCGACACCGGCTATGCCTCGGTCACCCTCACCGACGGAGTGGACGTCCTCGCCAACCACTCCGCCAGCGGCCTGTCCATCCCCCTCTCGCTGTCCCACCTCGGCGCGAGCGGGACGGTCTTCAACTACATCGGAGGGGAGGAGGACGCGACGACCATCAGCTACGCGGGGGAAAGCCACGTCAGCGGCCAGTACGTCGGCTGGGACAGCCAGGGGCAGCCCGTCTTCAATGACTTCCTGCTGGACCAGGGCTATTACTGGGACACGGGTCCCTGCGGTACGACGGCTGGCGCTGGACCGGGCTACTACCCCTGGACCACGCGACCGTGGTGGGCACACTGCGACGGCATGCTCGACAACGTGATGATCGGCCACCGCACGACCTGTCAGTGGTACAAGTTCTCGTGCAGCAGCATCCCTGCCGGGTTCGAGGACGGCTACCTCGAGTACGTCGTGGACATGCAGGCCTATGGTGGTGCCTGGATCGGGAACTCGTGCAACAGCAGGGTCAACAGCCAGTGGCCGACGTACTGGGGGCAGGGCGCAGCGACCGGCGGCTACGCCTTCTACGACACCGAATGGCACGCCCGTACCTTCTACGCTCCCGTCCAGGGCTACGTCCAGGCCGGTGGCTACTTCTACATCGGCGTCGAGATGCCCGAGGTCAGCAAGGCGGAGTACCCGCCCTGGTATTACTGTGGCTTCACCTGGCCCGCTGACAGCGGGGCCGGGAACTCGTGGCGGATGTACCACAACCAGCCGGAGGCCTTCAGGTGGGTCGACCAGCCCGTCAGCGGTGGGGCCCTGTCGGTGACGGTCGATGAGATCTACTTCGGCACCGTCGTCGTAGGCGAGAGCGTCACCGAGGAGGGCGAGGTCGCTGAGGGCTGGAACACCGAGATGGTGGAGGTCGATGGCACGTTCAGCATCCGTGCGACCCCGGTCAACGGCACGGTCCACGTCTTCTCCGCCGCTGGCGAGCTCCTCGATTACGGGGAGGAGTGGGAGGAGGTCGATGATGACGGCCTCGAGTACCGCCTCATCGGGAGGAGCGACACGGTGGTGACCGTGACCTACTTCGTGTCCCGCCCGGTCTTCGACCAGAACAAGCCCATCATCTCGCGGCCCTGGCTCATCGAGCTCCAGCAGAACCTCGCTCGGGGCGTACTGACGCAGGGTCCCTGATATGCTCTAGGTGCCGCCGGGAGGGCTGGTCATATCGAGGTGTCCAATGGACCCCCTGACCAATCCGGCGTTCCTCATCTTCTCTGCTCTCGCTCCGATGCTCATCGCGCTGGTGAAGCAGAGCGGACTCCCCACCCAGGCGAATGCGCTCATCGCGCTGGCGGCGTACATCGTCGTCGGCATCGCTGGCGCCTTCATGTCGGGCGAGGAGTTCACCGCTGAGAACGCCGTCACCTTCATCGCCGTGGCGACGACCGTCGGCACCGTGGCCTACAACCTGTTGTGGAAGAACCTCGGCCCGGACGACGACCCGCTCGAGGAGCGTCTGAACGCTGCGACCTCCGTTATCAAGACCAGCTCCGACGGGGAGCCGACCTCCGGCACCCAGTGACTGGGGGCGAGACACCTCGCCTGAAGAACGACTACGGCCTCCCGATGCAGTGCCCGAAGTGCGCGTATCGGTGGCTGAAGCTTCCCGGCTTGAAGATGCGGGGTTGCCCCAATGACGGCTCAGAGTTGTTCTCGACTCGGCCCAGGAAGTCGAGGAGGCAACGTGCCGAAGAGGAAGACCAACGGTTGGCGTGACGGGACCGACCCCATCCAGCGATGGCTCCGTGTCGTCACCACCGTCGTCGTACTCAGCGTGTTCGTCTGGATCGCGGTCGGTGATAGCCGCCACGATGATGTCCTCGTCCTAGCGCTGGCGCTGGGTGCGCTCCTGATGCTGCTTGGTTATGAGGGCGTCGTGCGACTGCCCTACATCGGAAAGGACAACGACGAGTGAACGTATCCGCCGAGTATGAGGTGCTGACGGCGGTGCTCTCCGTCCTCGCCCTCGTGCTTTCCATCCTGTACCTCTGGAGGGTCATCCGCTCCTACCAGGAGTGGCACGACGAGCGTGCTGCGGTGAACCTCTCAAAGGCCATCGGCCTCGTGGTCATCGCCTTCGGGCTGACCGTCTCTGCGGTGGGCCTGTGGCTCAACCACGGCGACTACTCCGTGGCGGGCCTGATGCTCTCCCGTGGAGCCCTCATCGCGATGCTGGCGACCCTGCTCCTGGCGGCGGTTCGTCCAGGGGCCGAAGAGGACTGACGAGCCCGTCACGCAGGCGGTAGAAGAGTTGCTCGAGCGCACGCTCGGGCATCCCCTTCCATTCCGACTGCATGCGTGGCTGCTCGCCGGGGAGTGGGTCGGCCAGGGCGGCGCCCGCCTGGTAGACCAGCCCCTTCTCGGTGGGAAGGGCGGTGAGGAAGAGGCGCCAGCCCTCCGGTAGATGCTCCTCGCACTTCGACCAGAAGTGGTCGATCATCAGGTCGGGGATGTCGCGAAGCGTGTCCCCGTCCACGGCAGGGCGGTCGTGGTGGGCCTTCACCAGAACGTCCGCACGTAGTCGATGCCAGCGATGAAGAGGGCGATGGTGTCGCGCTCGAGGTAGTGGGGGCCGTCCTTCCGGTGTGGAGGGAAGGGGATGTCATTCTTCGCGGCCCGCTC
>Ga0307376_10003365_pt1 | contig 14978 bp, 13 predicted proteins | sample TR2MG_FD_202536 | JGI IMG/M metagenome (GOLD analysis project Ga0307376, IMG submission 202536) | Soil microbial communities from Risofladan, Vaasa, Finland - TR-2 | ecosystem: Environmental > Terrestrial > Soil > Coastal area > Acid sulfate soil | place: Finland: Risofladan, Vaasa | collected...
AAATGATTTTAAATCATTGACTAATGATCAGATTGACAATATTTTAATTCTATTTCAATTAGGGAGTTAAGTGAATCTCACAAGAACCTTAGAGAGTATAATTAATTATGCAGTTGAGGTTACGGAGCCTGATAAGATTATTCTATTTGGTTCTATGGCAAATGGAACTGACAATGTCTATAGTGACGTGGATTTATTAATTATTTCTGATAGCACCATAAATAAAAAAGAAGCTGCCATAAGAATCAGAAATTTTGCACATCAATACTCGTTAAAGACTGATGTGTTAATATACTCCTTTTCAGAGTTTGAAAAGGAGCAAAGAACATCATATTCCTTCATAAAAGCAGCTATAGAATCGGGTAAAATTATCTATGAAAAATATTAAAATAAATTTGGAAAGTGCTTTATGATTTACTAAATTTGTTGTTCGGAGTTACTTAAAATTGTATTATTGAATTGAAATAGACGGGAGTCAGATTTAAGGTACATTACAAAAGGGACATCGAGTTTAAAATTGAGTGAGCCACCGAAGTGTTCTTCGTGGGCTTTTTCTTTAATAGCTGCCGGGTAAGTTCTTATATAGTTATTTGTAACTAATTTTAATAAAAATGGAACCTTTCAATGGCTATTCAAAGACCTTTAGAGATTCTGCCGAAGAATCAAAAACCAGTAAACGTACATATGAGCAGAAGCTTGAATCATCAGAAGGTATAAACATCTATAAATATGTTTTACTTATAAATATTGCTGCTCTGGAGGGATATGTTGCCCAGGCTCGTCTCCAGGCGCAACAGAGCTTTAACCTGAGCAGAATAATTGCTATTACTGGTTTTGTGATTGTTGGGATTGCAATTATCCTGAGCACGCTTCTGACAATCCTCGGTAATGACAATCTAAATGCTGCCTATTTAGCAGGAATCTCTGGTGTTCTTATTGAATTCATTGCAGGTGTGTTTTTCTTGCTCTATAGCAAGACATTAGGACAGATTAATGTATTTCATGATAAACTTGTTGAAATGCAGAAGACAGCTCTTAACCACATCGATCAATTCAATAATATTAAAACCGGAAGCAATAGTTCGTCAGATCAGACCAAATCAGAGGTGTAGTATATCATCTCAGCAGATCGAATAGTAAGAAGAAATCTCTGAATCCTTAGAGGGATGCTCCAAAGGCACCAGATCAGTCCACCTTATGGTGGTTTTTTGTTTGCTACGAAGGCTTGTCGATTACGCTCAATAGCTTCTGCGACGGAGCGGCGAAGGCTTAGTGAATTCATGAAAATATGGGATTACAACCTCACTTCGTTAGGTTGTGATCCCGTTGGGGGAGTACCTTTCATCCCAAATTACTTCCTCATTCGTTGCACTCATGAGGTCTTTTTATTTTCATATGTCTTCGCTCAGGCGAGCCTGGCTTGCCATTTGAAAATAAAAATCCCGTCCGCCAGCCGGCGGACGGGAGTAATTTGGTCTGCGGAGAAAGAGGGATTCGAACCCCCGGTACGCGTGAGCGTACAACGGTTTTCAAGACCGCCGCATTCGACCACTCTGCCATTTCTCCGCCGCAAAGATAATATTTTTTTGTTTTTCGAGAATTATTTCTGTAAAATTGATTAAATGCCAGATATTCAATAATATACATTTTTTATCAACAGGATGTGAACAAATAATTGCAAAATAATACCTAAGATTGAATAACTGTGAGCACTTGCGATAATTTGACCAAAAACAGACATTCATCCAAAAATATTACTATTTTAACCTAAAAGTGGCACTATTTGTGGAAAATAGGAAAAATAAATTTGCATATGAATTTAAAAAAGATAAATTTGTATTCAATTAGTAAGATTGGTCACACATTTAAATCTTTTATTATGACAAAAAAAGAATTGGTTAATGCGATTGCAGCTGATGCAGGTCTTTCAATCAAAGATGCAGGTAAAGCTTTAAACTCATTTGTTGGAGCTTTTGGAAATGCTATGAAAAAAGGAAGCCGAATTCAACTTCCTGGCATGGGTACTTTCAAAGTTGACAAAAGAAGTGCAAGAGTAGTTCGTAATCCTCGTACAGGTGAGAAACTAAACGTTCCTGCTAAAAAAGTTGTTAAATTCAAAGCAGCTCCCGCACTTAACAAAGGTCTTTAATCTTAATTTATTGAGATTAAGAGGGGTGTTTTTTACACCCCTTTTTTTATTATTGGCCCTAATGTCATCGTTATTAACATTTTACCTTTTAAAATTGGAAAAGATTTCAACTTTATTTAAAATGTTAAAAAATGTGAATGTTTTTTTATTATTTTTGATATCTAATACCCTGCCTTAAACAGAGAGTATGAACTGTATTATAGTTGATGATGATAAGTTGAGTTGTAAGCTGCTGGAAGGATTTGTAAATAAATCCTCTTTACTTAATTTGGAAGGTTGTTTCAGTGATTCTGTTGAAGCAAGGAATATTCTTACAAAACGTAATGACATTGATCTGATATTTCTGGATATTGAAATGCCGGAAATGGATGGATTCGATTTTATTGGTAGTCTTGATTATCCACCTAATATAATAATAGTATCATCAGCTGAAGATTATGCTTTAAGAGCATTCGATTTTAATGTAGTAGATTATTTGCTCAAACCAATTACCTATGGAAGGTTTTGCAAGGCTGTCGATAAGACTCTCAGGTACTTTGCCCGGAAAGAGCCAATTAGTAGCGGGGAGGAGGAGATCTTTATCAAGAAGGGATCATCTCTTGTGAAACTTAAACTTGGAGATATAATATATATTGAAGCTCTTGAAAATTATGTTACTCTTAATACCAATGATGATAAATTTACTATTCATTTCACAATGAAAGCCATTGAAAACCAGTTGCCATCAGGTGTTTTTATAAGGGTCCACAGGTCATATATCATTAATAAGAGCATGATTCAAATGATTAAAGATAACTCTCTCGATCTGAATATTGGTGGTTCTATTAAAAATATTCCGGTGGGTAAGTCATTCAGAGATTCTCTTTTGAATGATATTAATGTGATGGCCAGATAAATTCTACATCTTCTAATGCTCTCTAACCGTCAACTCTTTCTTCTCCATCTTGGACAAACTTCAACGACTCCTGTGATGGTTGAAATTGTCAAGGCTGAAGGGGTATTCATGTACGGTCCAGATGGTAAAAAATACATCGACCTGATTTCCGGAGTTTCTGTAAGTAACACAGGCCACTGCCATCCAGAGGTTATTGAAGCGGTTAAAAAGCAAGTCGATTCCTATATGCACTTAATGGTATATGGTGAGATTATTCAGAAACCTCAGGTAAAATATGCAGAACGTCTTACGCAGCTTCTCCCACCGAATCTAAATTCATGTTATTTTGTTAACTCCGGAAGTGAAGCTGTTGAAGGAGCACTTAAGCTGGCAAAAAGATTTACTGGAAGAAGTCGGATTATCTCTTTTAAAAATGCATATCACGGTAGTACTCATGGTGCATTAAGTATTCAGGGGAGTGAAACTTACAAAAATTCATTCCGCCCATTATTGCCTGATACATACCTGGCAAATTTTAACGATGACAAGGCTATTAATGCTATTGATACTAATACTGCCTGTGTGATTATTGAGCCTGTTCAAGGTGAGGCAGGGGTAATCTATCCTGAAAATTATTTCCTTGGAAACATAAGGAAAAGATGTGAAGAAACAGGGACTCTCCTAATTTTTGATGAGATACAAACCGGTTTTGGTCGTACAGGTTTTATGTTCGCAATTGACCGTTTTGGAGTTATTCCTGATATTCTGCTTTTAGCTAAGGCTTTGGGAGGGGGTATGCCCCTTGGCGCATTCATTTCATCAGGTAAAATAATGTCATCACTTGTTTCAGATCCAAAATTGGGACATATAACAACTTTTGGAGGTCATCCCGTTTGTTGCGCTGCAGGACTTGCTTCCCTTAATGTTATTATAAATGAGAATCTAGTTGAAAAATGTAACAACCGATCAAAACAGTTCAAAAAAGAACTCGTTCATCCTCTTATTTCAGAAGTGCGGGGGGAAGGTCTTTTAATTGCCGTCCAACTTACTGATCCGGAATATGTTCAGTTTGCAGTCGCACATGCCCCTGATTTTGGCCTGATTCTTGATTATTTCCTCTTTTGCAATAATGCAATACGGATAGCTCCTCCGTTGATAATCAGTGAAGATGAGATAGCGCAGGCATGCGGTCAACTGAAGAGACTTCTTGATGAAGCAATGCATAATGCAAAAAAATGATGAAACGAATCTTATTTTCCCTATTAGTAATTTTCTTTCTTTCAAGAACCGTGGTAAGTGGGCAGATAAACGCCAAAGATGTATCTCAGGTTCTTCAAAATCTTTACAGCCGGCTTGTAAATAATTATGATGACAGTAGCCGTGTACAAATCAACGATTCTATCGAATTAATTATTGGTGGATATGTTCGGTCTGATACAGTCTTAGCTCACCGGTTTAATAATTTGAAATATCTGGGTCAGATAACCTCTCCAGACTCTCTTCTTAAGATAGTTACCTGGAATTTGGTCCTAAGAAACAGACCAAGCTTCTATTTCTGTTATATTATCAGGAAACCTCCTGAGGGGGGAAAGAATTTAGTTTACAGATTAATTTCTTCATATAAAACGGAACGTGTAAGAACAGATACAATTTATTCAGAACTGAACTGGTATGGATCGTTATATTATGATATACGCCCGATAGTAAGAGAAAATAAAAGATGGTGGGTTTTATTAGGTATTGACTATGGAAATCCATTTATTTCCAGGAAGATCATTGAAGTTTTGAGTTTCACACCCGAAGGCTCTGTATTATTTGGTAAAAAATGGTTTGTTTCCGGTGAAGAGACCAGGTTCAGAGATGTCTTTGAATATGCATCCAACGGCATGATGTCATTAAGATTTAGTTCAGAAATTTCGATTGTATTTGACCACCTGGTTCCGTTCTCTCAGGATCTTAAGGATGACAGACAGTATTACGGGCCTGACTATTCATACGATGCATATTATTTTGAAAATGGATTATGGAAATTGACCATAAATGTTGATGCAAGAAATAAAGAATAGGTATATTTATTGCCAGTAAATATTATGTCAAAAGTTGTTATAGCCCATATTGTATGTTACGATGATCACAGAGGATTCACTGAGGACATCAGGAAACGTTATGCAGACTCAGGGCGTTACTTGGTGTTTTCCTTCCCCACGCATGAGGAGTTTCTTGAACATCTTAAACAGAAAAAGGACCATAACTTTTGCAATATTGCAATCCTTGGCGTGCATGAAACACAGGAGCAGTATGAATTAATTGATGAGATCGCAACGGAAATAAAAAGGATCGACCAGAGAACAGGTATTATCCTTCTCTGTCCTGTTGATAAGATGGAGGAGATAAAGAATACAGTGAAGTTTAATATAGATAAATATATTCCAAAAAATACCAATTCTATCCTTCGAATACATAATATAGTTAAAAAACTGATTAGTGAATATAATATACGGATATTCAGGAAGAGAAGGAATTTCTCCCTATATGTTTTATTTGCATTCATTCTGCTTTCAGTTCTGTTAATTATTATTGCTTATTTCAGGCTGCCTCAGTATTTCTAATTTGCATTATCAAAAGTATCACAATCAAATTCATCAATTCCCTGACGCATACATATCTTCATGTAAATTCCTTATTTATAGTTTCAAATTATTTCATTTAGAGAATTTGAATGTGTCTATGATTGTTACAGATATTCACAATTGAAGTGACTATTTGTCAGTTTTGAACTAATGGCACATCTTTTGAAAGTAAAGGCCAGATTATTCATACTTAATATAAAACTATAAAAAATGGAAACAGGAAAGATTGGAGTAACTACTGATAACATTTTCCCGATAATTAAGAAATTCCTATATTCTGATCATGAGATTTTTCTTCGTGAGTTGATCTCAAATGCTGTGGATGCTACCCAGAAGTTGAAAACACTGGCTTCTGTGGGTGATTATAAGGGAGATCTGGGTGAGACAACCATCCAGGTGTCAGTTGACAAGAAGAAAAAAACAATAAAAGTCTCTGACCGAGGGATTGGCATGACAAAGGAAGAGCTTGATAAATACCTGAACCAGATCGCCTTTTCAAGTGCAAACGATTTTCTTGACAAATATAAAGACCAGGCAAATGCAATAATAGGCCACTTTGGGCTGGGATTCTATTCCTCATTCATGGTATCGGATAAGGTTGAAGTAGTAACCAGATCATATCAGGATGGAGTACAGGCAGTCAAATGGACATGCGATGGAAGTCCTGAATTTTCAATTGAAGATATTGAAAAAGAAAATATTGGTACAGACATAATATTATATATAGACAAGGATTCAAAAGAGTTTCTTGAGGATAGCAGGATTGAACAACTCTTGAAAAAATATTGCAAATTTTTGCCGGTTGAGATTGCATTCGGAAAAGAGCAGGAATGGAAGGAAAATAAATATATTGATACAGGAAAAGACAAAATAATAAATAATACCAAACCTGCCTGGACTCTAAAACCATCAGAACTTAAAGATGAAGATTATCTGAAATTTTACAGGGAGATTTATCCTGTTGGAGATGAACCGTTATTTAATATTCACCTGAATGTTGACTATCCTTTTAAATTAACAGGAATCCTGTACTTCCCGAAAATTAAAAGCAATATTGAAATCCAGAAGAATAAGATACAGCTCTACTGTAACCAGGTATTTGTCACAGATTCTGTTGAAGGTATTGTCCCGGATTTTCTTACCCTGTTACATGGAGTCATCGATTCCCCTGACATACCTTTGAATGTCTCCAGAAGTTATCTCCAGAGTGACTCAAATGTTAAAAAGATTTCTAACCATATTACTAAAAAGGTTGCCGACAGGCTTAATGAGATCTTCAAGAAAAACAGGGAAGAATTTGAAAAGAAGTGGGATAATCTAAAATTATTTATTGATTATGGTATGATAACTGAAGAGAAGTTTTATGATAAAGCTTCAAAATTTGCACTTTTTAAAAATACTGAAGACAAGTATTTTACTTTTGAGGAGTATGAGAAGATTATAAAGGAAAACCAAACCGACAAGAATAACACTCTTGTGTATCTATATTCTACAAACAAGACAGATCAGTTCACTTACATCGAAAAAGCGAAAAATAAAGGCTATGATGTAATACTTCTGGAGGGCCAGTTGGATGTTCATCTTATTAATCACCTTGAAACTAAACTAAAGGATTCAAGATTTGTAAGGGTTGATTCTGATGTTGTTGACAAGCTCATCCTGAAAGAGGATACTCGTGAATCGAAATTATCTGAAGAAAAAAAAGAGGATTTAAAAAGTGTTTTCAATGTCAAGGTACAATCGAAAGAGATGTATAATGTTGCTTTTGAAACACTTGACGAGAATGATGCACCTGTTATTATTACTCAGTCAGAGTTTATGCGCAGGATGAAAGAGATGTCACAAATGGGTGGTGGAGGAATGAACTTTTATGGGGAGCTGCCTGATAGTTACAATCTGGTAGTTAATCCCAACCATAACCTTATAATAAAGATATCTGAAGATCTTCAGGCTCAGGAAGGTGCAAAGTTAACTGAAAATAATACTGCCAGAACCAAACTGAAAGAGGAGGTTGAATTCATGGAAAAGGAGCATAAGAAGAAGAAGGATAGTGAATTAAGCCAGCTGGAAAAGGATGATCTGGAAAAACTACGTAAAGAACTCACTGAAATAGAAAATACCAGAAAAGAGCTACTTGAATCTTATGGTTCAAATAATAAGTTGGTCAAACAACTAATTGATCTGGCATTACTTGCAAATAATATGTTGCGTGGTGAAGATCTTAGTGTATTTGTGAAAAGAAGTGTGGAGTTGTTATAGGTGAACACTATTTCATAAGTCATCCCTCATTTAGTCACGCCAAGAGTGACTAAATGAGGAATCCCAAATAGAAGAACCTTACTATTTTTATTAAACGGAATAGAAATAATATGCATGATTCCCGATACTCATTAAATAGAAAACAGTATTTCCCTCCAGGGGAGATTTCAACCGGTCATCAAAGCATCCTTGCAATTTCCCCCTTAATATAGTCAATAGCTGCCCTTGTGGGTTCCTTTTCGAGTTCCATGACCCTCTCCAGAAGTAGTTTACTGAGAGCCATTCCTGAAGATTTTGCAGGCATGCTATCAACAACATTGTTAATTATTTTAATCATGTTGGAACGGGCATTTCTTACTACTTCCCAGGCTTGCTGACTCATGTAGATTTGTTGTGAAAGATTATGTTCAAATTCACTCCTGATAGTATTCAGGAGAGCTGAATGGAGCTGTGAGGCTGTCATATCAGATGAGCTGACTCGAACCAGGAGGGATTCGAGCGATATCCTTTCAAGGAACAGAACGACTCTTTCATAGGCCTGTAGCTTTATTGGAGTTACCGTCCGGCTGTTCTGTAAAATCAGTTCCTGTCTTCTTTTATCCTGGTCGTTCTTAATCATATTTCTCAGCAGTACCCATGCTGTAAAAAAAACGATTAGCGCCGGGATGGTTATTTTCAGAATATCTGCAAGAATTTCCATGATTCTTTATTTAGTATTAATATACAAACTTAAGTTATTCTTTCCATTTGGCAATCATATATAATTGCCGGCTATTCAATCCGATCAACAGAACGAGAATAAGAGTCATAATATTGTATATTGGTTTAAATCAACAGAATCCATTTTGTTTAATTATGTTTTATTTTTCAATTTAACTTCATACATTTGGCTTTGTCCTTTCTGACTTCTTTTGGTTACCTTATAACTATTATTATGGAATATTTATCTGACTTAATTAAATCATTATCCGAATCAGCAACACTTGCGATGGCTCAGAAGAGCAGGGAATTAAAGGCAAAAGGTCTTGATATAATCAGCCTTAGTCTTGGAGAACCTGATTTCAACACAGCTGATTACATTAAAGAAGCAGCCAAAAAGGCTATTGATGACAATTATTCCCATTATCCTCCTGTTCCGGGATATAAAGACTTGCGTGATGCGATTGTGAAAAAATTTAAAGAAGAGAATGGCCTCAATTATTCTCCGGAACAAATAATTGTTTCAGCCGGTGGAAAGCATTCACTGATCAATGTAATCTTATCTATTGTTAACCCTGGGGAAGAGGTTATTATTCTGGCACCTTACTGGGTGAGTTATTATGATCAGATCATCATTGCAGGGGGTAAACCGGTTGTCGTTACAGCAACATTGGAGAATGATTTCAAAGTCAGGCCAGAACAACTTGAAGCTGCAATTACAGATAAAACCAGATTAATTATCTTTAATTCTCCATCTAATCCTACCGGTATGGTATACGACCGGAACGAAATGAGAGAAATTGCCAGGATAGTAGAAAAACATGAAGGACTATTTATTATGTCAGATGAGATTTATGAGCATATAATATATAATGGGGAACATGTTAGTATGGCTTCTTTTGATTTCATTTTCGACAGGGTTATTACTGTTAATGGCGTTTCTAAAGCCTATGCCATGACAGGTTGGAGGATTGGATATATTGGTGCTCCACTCTGGATTGCTAAAGCATGCAATAAATTACAGGGACAGTTCACTTCAGGAGTCTCTTCTATTGCTCAACGTGCGGCCCTTGCAGCAATTGAGGGAAAGGAAGATTCAGTACAAAAAATGAAGGAGGCATTTCATCGTAGACGCGATCTTATATGCGGTCTTCTGAAGGATATTAAAGGACTAAAACTGACTATTCCCGATGGTGCATTTTATGTTATGCCTGACATTAGTTTTTTCTTAGGAAGATCTGTTGGTGAAACCAGGATCACTACCTCGGATGATCTTGCACTTTACCTTCTTGATAAAGCGCAGATTGCAGTTGTTGGAGGAGATGCTTTTGGTGCACCTGGCTGTATAAGAATATCTTATGCAACATCTGATGATCTTCTGGTAGAAGCTGTCAAGAGATTAAAAACAGCTTTGGAGAGCCTTAAGTAGAGTGAGTATTGCTTATCTCATTCCGTCAGATAAGAGTGAAGTCAAAATCCACTTACTTAGAATCCAATCCTTGTTGTCTGCAAAAAAATAACTAAGAAATGAAAGAATCAGTTATTGCTATATTTGATATAGGTAAAACAAATAAGAAGTTACTCCTGTTTGATGATAATTTAAAAGTTATTTCAGAAACAGAGGAGAAATTTCCATTAATTGAAGATGATGATGGGTTTGAATGCGATGACATTGAACATATTGAACAGTGGATAAAAGAAGCTATAAACCTATTATTACAATCAGATAAATATAATCTGAAAGCAGTAAATTTTACTACCTATGGTGCAACTCTTGTCTATCTCGATGCAGATGGCAAAAGAATTACTCCGGTTTATAATTATCTGAAGCCAATAGACGAAAGAATTTCGGAAAATCTATATAAATTGAATGGAGGCCGGGATGAGTTTTGCAGAAGAACTGCCTCTCCTGCATTGGGCATGTTAAATTCCGGATTGCAGCCACTTTGGCTTAAGACAGTTAAACCTGATGTGTTTGCCAAAATAAAACATATCCTTCACTTTCCTCAGTATCTATCTTATATATTAACAGGAAAGATTTATGCAGAACATACTTCTATCGGATGCCATACAGCGTTATGGGATTTCGATAATATGAGTTATCATCCGTGGATTGGTGTACATGGAATAAAGCTTCCGCCACCGTTACCAGTAGAAACATTAAATGAGATTGAAATTAGTGGAAAAAGAGTATTGGTCGGGATAGGGATTCATGACAGTTCTGCTTCCCTGGCACCGTATTTTGCTTCCAGTGAGGGTAGTTTTATCCTGTTATCAACAGGGACCTGGTGTATCAATATGAATCCTTATAATACTGAAAAATTAACTGCTTCACAACTTGATAAAGATTGCCTCTGTTATTTGAGTATTACACGACAACCTGTAAAATCATCAAGGTTATTCCTTGGTCATTTGCATGAAAAAGTTGTGCAAAAAATAAGTGATCATTTCAATAAGTCAGAGGTTTATTATAAGAAAGTTAAAGCCAATATTAAATTAGCAACATTATTAAAAGCAAAATATATTGATAAAAAAATATTTTTTCAAAACGAACCCTTTTCCCGTAACTTGAAGAATTATATTGATCTATATGAATTTAGTACCTTTGAAGAATCTTATCATCAGTTAATGAATGAATTATGTGATCTTACAATTGAAGCAATTAATCTGGTGCTTCCTGCAAATGATGATACCAGGAATATTTATATAACTGGAGGATTTGCGAAAAACAAACTCTTTCTTAGTCTAATTTCAAAAGCATATACATCAAAAATGGTATATACTTCTGAGATAGCAAATGCATCAGCACTTGGAGCAGCTATTGTTGTTTCAGAATCCAGACCATCAATGAATCTGGGCCTCACTAAATGTTAAGGTAAAAATCACTAAAAAGTCATTATTCAAATTTTAGGTACTAACTTTACTCATGCTAAAAATAAAACTTATGTGTCGTATATTATTCATAGCTGTTCATTTAGGTTTCATGGCCTTATCTTTAAATGCGCAGTTGAAACCTGAACGTCAGTGGCCCGGATTCAGAGGTTATTTGTCTTCCGGAGTGCTTGATAATGCAAATTTGCCTGAATATTTCGATCTTAATAAGATGATGAATATCAAATGGAAGATTGATATACCAGGACTCGGTCTTTCCAGTCCTGTAATATGGGGTCCACATTTGTATATAACAACTGCCATCAGTAAGGAAGATAAAGAAGGTTTTAAACCAGGTATTTATGGGGATATTTCACCGGTTAATGACTCATCTGTCCATGAATGGAAAGTATATTGTATTAATAAAAATACAGGGGATCTAATATGGGAGAGAACTTCTTTCATAGGAGTTCCAAAGATAAAACGACATCCCAAATCAACTCATGCAAACTCATCTGTTGCAACCGATGGAAAATATATCATTGCATTTTTCGGGTCTGAGGGGCTTTTTTGTTATGATTTGAACGGTAATAATTTATGGCAAAAAAACTTTGGAATACTTAAATCAGTTTTTTTTGCAGTAAAAACAGCAGAATGGGAGTTTTCAAGTTCACCTATCATCTATAACGGGATAGTAGTAATCCAATGCGATGTATTAGAAAACTCCTTTGTTGCAGCCTTTGATGTGAAAACGGGAAAAGAATTATGGAAAACCCGGAGAGATGAATATCCGGGCTGGTGTACTCCAAACATTTACACCAGTTCGGGTAAAACCTATGTTGCCCTTAATGGCTATAAACATCGTGGTGGCTATGAATTGGCCACAGGTAAAGAGGTATGGAAGATGTCAGGAGGAGGAGATATTCAGATACCAACACCAATTATCGGTAATAACCTGATCTATTTCAACAGTGCTCATGGGCGCAATTCACCAATTCTTGCAGTTAAGACTGATGCTGTTGGTGATATTACACTTAAAAACAATGAAACAGCAAATGAGTTTGTGAAATGGAGTGTTCCGCGAGGAGGATCGTACATGCATTCTTTGCTCCTCTACAGAAACTATCTTTATAATGTCAATTGGAATGGGGCCATTAGTTGTCTCGATCCGATTACAGGTAAGGAGATATATAACGCCAAACTTGGGAAGACAAAAAGTTTTGTTGCATCACCTGTAGCTTCTGATGGCAGGATTTATATTGTTGATGAAGAAGGTACTGTATATATTATTCAGGATGGGGATAGTTTCAATATTCTTGCAGAAATTCCATTGAATGATATTTGCATGACAGCTCCTGCAATTACTGATGGTATGATCATTTTCAGAACTCAAAAATATCTTATTGCAGTCGGGAAATAGTTTCTTATTATTCTTTCTTCAGACTTTCAGTTAAAGAATATGTTGTCACAACACGCACTGAAAGAGTGAGAGTCGTCAATCCTGAAATGAATATTCCCGAAATCATTAACAGTAGGAAAAGGTAAGGTATCTCAGGATTGCTGGTTATTGAAGGTAATGTTGCAATAAGAGCAGAAATTACACCGGTAGTAACTCCTGCGGATAGAATGAGCATCTGTTCTGAAAGAATTATTTTCCTGATTTTTTTTATAGAAAAACCTGTTGCAAGCATTAAAGCAAATTCGCGTTTACGCTGTTCATAGGTCCTTAACAGGACGAATCCCAATCCTGCTATTCCGATTATCATTCCAAAAGCACCGAAAAACCCAAAAACTGATAAATATGTATTTGTTACTTCATAAAAGGCTGCAAGTCGGTCAGTTGTCCGCTCAATATTGATTCCGTAATTCTCCAGCCTGTCGTTCAATGCAGTTTGATATATATTGATCTTATCCGGTTGCCCATCGACAAGTAAAACTGAGCTGCCAGAGACAGAAGGATAGTACTTGACGAAATTATTGAGACCAATAAGCACATTCCCCTGAAAAACAGATGATTTTAATCCTCCAGCAAGAATTATATTTACTGGTTGTCCATTTTCTGCCCTTATGATTAAAGTATCCCCGGTTTTGAGTTTAAGTCCCCAGTCAAGAACTGTCTGATCAGCAATGCCATAGATAGTATTGGTTTCAGACAAAATATTTAATAACTGCCAGGTATTTTTGATATCACCTACAGGTAAATTTTTAGAAAAAGAGAAGGATTTATTTGAAATAAAATCAACAGGATCTATTCCCAGAAGTGGTGGAGCTGTAACATGATTGAGATTAAGACAGCTGGCATCGTTCCCTGATGACCTTTTAGCCATTACAAAACTCATATCCATCAGTTGTTCGTCATCAAGACCAGTCGCCTTTCTTCCTGAGATGCTATTCAGATCCTCTTTTACTGGTATAGTATTTTCGCACCAGAGAAGATATCCTCCTGTTCCCCCTGATCGATCTAATTTACCACTAAAATTCATTCTGTTTGCTCCAGTTATAAATACAGCAAAAATACCGGTAGCTATAAATAGGATAGGAGTGACTCCGTTTGAGGGATAAAAAGAGTAATAAAGCCTTGATAGTCCTGCTCTTCTTTTTTTGATATCGTCATGACTAATAATTGTTCCAAAGAAATATTGTCTCCAGAATAGTACCAGGGTGATTAGCAGAATAGTACCTGCACTGAAACTGAGTGATACCTGTTTATCAGTGAGAATAAAAGAAAGTATAAATAATACAGCAGTTATCAGAAATGATGCGAGCAAAAATATAAAATTTCTACCTGCTGAGTGAGTTTCATAAATCTCTTTTTCCTTCCGATGCAACTTCTTAAGATAAGCCCTTATTTTAATAGCTATTAATATTCCTATTGTCATAAGAGTCATAACGAAGCCAATTAGAATTGGCATAAAATTGAAGAATGGTTGCAGGGTGTCAGTTTGAACTGCGCCTTGCCAAACTGAATTAAGCGCTTTTGTTATTAATATGTTAATTAAATATCCTGCAAATGCTCCCATGAGACTTCCTATTACTGCTATCAAGCCAGATTCAAGAAACAGTAGTTTTTCAATCCATCTGTTTTTAAAACCAAGGGCAAAAAGAGTATTAATATGTCCTCTTTTTGAGTTAAAATATGTTGTAACTGCAAAGGATAATAAGACTACTGAAGCTAGAATAAGGAAAAACCCAAGGCTTAAAAAGAGAGTACTGAAATCTACACTCTCATTTGCTGCATTAATTGATTCTTCATGCATATCAGTAATGATGAACCCGGTTTGGTAAGGGTCAAGATTTCCTTGTAGTTTTTGTTCAATTTCCTTTTCACTAACTCCTACAGGAAATCGGTAGGATGTAGCGGGGCCAAAATTATTTCCCCATATCTCTTTTCCCATCTCATAGTTGATAAAAGCCTTTGGTGTACCACCATATTTATTCCAATAATCTTCATCCTTATTACGAATCTCATTCATCTTAATAGGAACACCCGCATCCC
>Ga0307376_10003367_pt1 | contig 14976 bp, 16 predicted proteins | sample TR2MG_FD_202536 | JGI IMG/M metagenome (GOLD analysis project Ga0307376, IMG submission 202536) | Soil microbial communities from Risofladan, Vaasa, Finland - TR-2 | ecosystem: Environmental > Terrestrial > Soil > Coastal area > Acid sulfate soil | place: Finland: Risofladan, Vaasa | collected...
TTCTTAATCTGATAAACCATATAAATTTTAGGTCACCTTGTTCTACAAGGATATTTACATTTATTCCACCATCCGTAGTTTGTAGCATTTTATCTGAGTTAAAATTTTTAATCTCTTTTCCTTCAGTATCATAAAAATCAATAATCTTGATTGTAGTAGTTTTAGGTTTTGAAAGAATCCAGAACATTATTTCGGTACTTAAATGCATTTCATATTTATTGAGAGGGTTTTTATTATTTTCATTTCTTTCAACGCCAAGCATCTTTAAGATAATGGTAACGGCTTTATCGTATGCAGAAGATTTTTCTTCTTTAACCTCTTTAACATAATTTTTAAATTTAAAATAGAATTCAGTTCCGAACATAGCAGCTGGTATTACTGCTTGTGTCGTTTTAAGGAGAGCTCTTAGAGGTTTGTTTTTAATAAATTTCAGGCTCAATCCCAGAAGTAAGACACTATTTATTGTTTTGAGAATTTTTTCTATATCACTTCCATAGGCTCTTCTTAAAAATTCGAAGAAATGATAAAATTTATTTTTTCTATCAAGTGAAAGGAGCTCTCCATATCCTGCAACTTCTCTTGAAGATTCTTGTACTCGTGGCATTATTCTATGTCTTTCTTCTTAAAATTATGTTGAGCATCTTTGGAGAATTTAAAACTGGGAGCTTTATATCCAGGGATATTGACCACATCCCCTGTTCGTGGATTTCGGCCTAGTCGTGGTTTCCTATCTTTGACGATGAAGACTCCGAAGCCCCGCATTTCGATTCTTTGACCTTCAGATAGAACTTCTATTATTTCATCCAGGAAAGTGTCTATAATAGGCTTAATGCCATTTATATGTTCTTGTCCAAGTCTTTTTGCAACTCGGATACACATATCCCTTTTGGTCATATTCATGAAGATCCCTTATAACACTCTGTTTTTTGACAGCCATTTTTTTATGGCATAGTACATTTTTTGAATTGTGCTGAATGGCGGTAGACCTACTACTGATTGTTCTAGGACCCATTCTAATGCACATATGTCTGGGTATTTTTTTTCTTTTAATTTTATGTCTTTTAATTCTTCTTCAAAAAGTTCTTTAACCATTTCTTTTGAAAAGTTTATTACAAAGCCATTACAGTTAGCACAATGATGAGGGTACTGGCACACATCAACTATATGGGGATGTATTTCTTTAAAATTAAGATCGGGTTGATGTAATAGACATAAACCGATTTTAACTTCATTTTTATTTTTATCCGTAGAGACCGTATAGAGATAATTGTATTTACAGTTGCTAGGGATTTTTTTACTATAAATCTTGAGAAGCGCCACATAATGGTGATATTTCACTTCTCTCAGTTTCTGGTATACAGCTCTAATGTTTCTCATGTTTTTTTGTAGGGTCGAAGTGAGAAGGGCCAAAGACTTTTACATTAGGTCTTTTGTAGAAGAATTTATCATCAATGAAATGGACCCTGTCTACATAAGGTTCCAATGCTGAATTATAGCATTCTCTAAAACTCCAAACCTCAACCTTTTTCTTTTTTTGTTTTATGAATTTACAGAGATCAGCAAAATCACCATCACCAGACATCAGTATCCATTTATCAAACATGTCCAGTTTAGCTATACAGTCTACTGTGAGACCTACATCATGATTAGTCTGTCTGTAGAAAGTTCTGTTGTCCCTAGTTATTTTTAGAGCATCTCTTGTTTTTAAATTGTATCCTAGCTCCACTAATTTCGTTTCAAATTTTCCGCTATTGAAGTCGTCATTACGAATCATATATACAATGGCTTCTGTGAGATATTCAGTCTCCCGGCTATTGAAATAGATCAGTATTTTTTCGAGATCTATTTTTTCACCTTTATTTTTTGCCTCAAAAAACAGATTCTGAAGATCGATTTGTAGGAAAGTTGACATTGAGGTCATTTAATTTTCTCCATTTCTAGTCCATTACTTCCCTTTTTTACTCGGTAGACGTTATCAGCACCATGTTGAAATTCCTTCTTATGTGTAACCAGCAGAACATCTATTCCCAATTTCTTAGAAAGTTGACTCACTAAATCACTTGTGTTAGGGATATATTCCTCTCCTACAGCTGCAAAAGTTTCATCAAGTAACATTATACGAGCAAACTTCTTTTTGATTATACATAGTATTCTCAGAAGGAAACTTTCGATAGTGGCAACACTACCTCCAAAGGATTCATAATCCACTTCTACCCCATCTATCAGGGTATTGAGTTCAATGAATATTTTATCATTCTTTTTTGTTATTACAGGAGTAAAAGTTAGATCCTGGTCATCGAAAATCGTTTTAAGGCCATAGGTAATAAGAGATGACATTTTGTCTATCTCATTTTTAACCATGATGTCCAGGAGATGTTTAAAGACAGCACTCACTTTTGTGAGAATGTCAATCTCCTTTTTCAGATTTTCGATGGTAGTATCCAACTCTTTTTCCTGCTTTTTTAGAGCCTGATAAGAACCATCAATAAGATCAGTTTTTCTTCTTAATTCGGTTAGGTCCATATTAATCGGTAACTCGGGCTAGGGTCATGAAACCTACAGCTATAAAGGGCTTATTTAAAGGTTCTTTACCCTCTTCCTCAACGAGGATATCAGCTTCACTATAAATAGTGCATTTCTTTTTATCAATGTACATATCGATTTCATCAGTCTTGAAAAGATCGAGAATACTCCTGAACGGGTTACATTCAAGGATAAAATCTATTTTTTCTTCACCTGAGATGTGTTTACAAGGCATACGTTCCTGAGAAACCCGGTCTGTAATAGTTTCTATCAGGAGATTGTCCTTTTCAAAAATCATTTTTATTCCAATACTTTCCCAGGATGCCAGAGACAATCTTTTCAATTTCTTCAGTATGATCTTACGGTCTATGTTAAAACCAATTGTCTCTGGTTTCTTTATAGAGATAGGAAGATCCGGCATATCAACATTAGGCTTCCTAAAACCGAAACAGTGGGTATTGTCCTCAGAGGAGAAAGTAACAAATTTATCTGAGGCTTTGATAACGACATTTGATATACCCGTTTTATCGATCATGGCAATGATTGAGGATAGCATGGTCTTTCGTAATGCCATGGTCTCTATCCCATCTAAATCGGAACTTTTGAATGCACCAATTTTTGTGTTTCCATTAGACCCATACACAGCACCTTCATTAATAAAGATATTGGTGTATTTTTTGTCCTTATCATCACCAGGTAGGTATCCTTGGGAAAACCTCATACTGTCGAGGAAGACCTCAGCGTTAATAGTCTTGATTACTTTCCTATCTGACAGCTCTTTATTAAATGTCAGGAACTCATCAGGTTCGAATGATGCGAAAGATAAAAATGATTTGGAGTCTTCGGATGCGTAGACCTTTAATGTCTTTTCTTCTTCATCATAAGTGAACTTTATCTGATCTGAATCAGAGTTGGTGATCAGTTCCTGGATCCTTTTCGGATTGGCAGTGAAACGGACATCCTTCTCTTCAGTATATTCTGCAGAGAAATTGGATAGGGCTATTTTATCTTCATCAGTAGCATAAAGGATAACTTTGCCTTTTTTAAGAACGAATAGAGCATGGCTGTGTATACTCTCTGCAGCTTCTCCGGCACCGAGTCTGACAACGGATAAAGCCTTTTTTAAATCTGATATTCCTGTGGTAAAGGTAATCATTTTTATACCTCAATTTTGTTAAGTTTTTCTTTAGTTTCTTCTACTTGTTTCTCAAGACTTTCGAGAAGATCCTTTAACTCCTTCTCCTTCTGAGTTTTAATTTCAGACAACTTTTTCGGATCGTAACCCTTATCAGTTATCTTTTTTATCAACTCTTCCAACAACTTCTTTTCATTATTATACCGCTCTTCTATACGGATTTTTTTGTCAGAAAGAGCATCGGTCTCTTTCTTTAATTCTTTAAATTTCCCAACTTCATCCATTAGAAACCTTTCTATTATTTATGATCAAAATGAAAATTCGACTAGTCCATCACCTTTTATGTTTTTTATTCTGGAGCCTTTCATACGTTTAATCTTTGCCTCAGTACCTGCAGTACAACCCTCAATGTAATTACAATATTTACATGATTTGGCACAGGGAGTGGGTAAGTAATCACTTGTCATTATATTTTTGACATCCAGAGATAACCGGGCTCTGAACTCGTTTATTTTTTTCTCATCTACAGGGACAGGTATAAAAGTGTTGTATTGATAATAGAAGAATCCAGCTTCAATCGGTAACTTACCATATTTGAATAAATAAAGTAATGAATAAAAGAATATCTGATCATCACTTACATTTTTCCCTATTTTCCCAGAACCCTTACCATCAATTATCGTATCGTTATCACGGAATATCGGGTCATTATGTATAAAATCTAAACGTCCGGTAATAACATTACTGTCTTTAAGCCTTAGTTCAATAGTTACTTCCGATTTGGAGTTCAGGAAATAATTTTGGTTTTGGGAGTCCATAATAGCACAGACATCCCCTACAGCTTTCTCAAAGATTTCTTCACTGCTCAATCTACAATAAGGTTCTGACCACATAACAGTGGTTGTATTGAGAATACCCTCATAGAGGATACTCATCTTATCTCTGATCATATCAGAAGGCATAAAAGCAGTATTAAAGCGCCATATATTACAAAACATCTCAAAAAACTTTTCAACTAGGAGCCCGTAGAGTTTGAAGTAATCATTTACCAGAACTGTGGGAGGAGCCTTCTTCATATATTCTAAATGAAATTTTTTAGGGCATTCCTTGTAAGTTCTCCATGCGTTATAACTGATATTCATTTTTTAGCTGCAGCCTCCTGAATAAGATTCAGTACTCTGTCTTTAATTTCTTTTGTAATGTTCATTTTATCAATTAAATTGTCTATTGTATCTGAACTTTTTATATCTTCAGCTGAAGTTTCGGATGCCAGTTTATCAACAAAAGCTTCTATCTCTTTTTTCTCTTTTTCTATTTCCCTTTTCTTTTCAAGATTAAACACTTCCTCAACAGGTTTAATATTAAGTCGTATGGATCTTATAGAGTATGTAGGTATATTATCTTTCACATTAATTTTTATAAACCCTATCTGAGGGTGATGATTAATATCTTCATCAGCAATAGTACCGCGACTCAGAGAACCTATGTTTATAAAGTATTTATCACTCTCTTTATACACTCCTTGATCAAGATGGTAATGCCCGAGGACAAAAATATCCGGAGATAACTCAGCTAATTCATCATAACCATATATTCTGTCTTCAAATAAATAGCCACCTTTTAAAGATGCATATAGATGCATGGCACATATTTGGGTAACATAATCCTTTTTTTCAGGTATATCCAATTCAGTGAGTTCTATGTTGTCATTATAAGGAATGCCTACTAGAGATACTTTTATTCCATTTTTTTCAATGATTTCATGTCTAAGCTGTATTAATGTTTTATCTTCAAAAAGGACACCCAGAGGTTGCTCCTCAAGACTATCCAATCTACCGCCTGTCAAATCATGATTACCTTCTATCATGAAAATAGGACATTTGAAACTGTTAAATACTTTAACGAGTTCTCTATTTTGTCTATGACTATTTTTTGTAGGGCTCTTTATATTAAATATGTCCCCGGCGATTATGGCGCCATCCGCATTGAGCTTATTACACGCCATGCTCATCTGTGATAATTTATTGAGCATGGTTGCTTTAAAATCATCAATCCTGGATCGAGGATTATTATCACTTATATGTATGTCGTTTGCAGTTATAAAAACGAATTCAGTCTCCATAAGGCCTTTCACATGTAGGGCAAATTTCTGTGCTCAGTTCTTTATACTTTTCATTATATTCATCAGAGACTTTTCTAAATTCTTCACGGGTCTCTTTGGCTGATTTAACGATGCTCATAAATTCTTTTTCCAGGTCTTCCAGGATAATTATTTCTTCACATATTATTTTGAGTTCTTTGTATGATTTTGTGAGGCCTGTTAAATCAAGCTTCTTTAAAAGATCGTTTTTCTGTTTAACCCTTTTTTCTAATGTTGTAAGGGCTTCATCCCATTCTGTAAGCAGCCTCACCTCTTCTGAGAGTTGTTCAAGACCTTTTGTTGATGGTAAGGTTATCAAAGCTATGTTTTTCAATTGTTCGACAACAGATATCCTTTTCGAGTACTCCTGTCCCAGTGTTATCAATTCTTGAATCTCAGTAAAATCCTTCTCATGTTTTGATACATCTGGAATCTCAATTTTTTGAATAGGCTTTATTTTTTTCAGGGATTCGTAAAGTCTGATAAGATCCTTTTCAAATGCTGCTATCTCTGTAGTCTCAGATTCCAGGGCATTTATTTTTTTTTCTTGTTCCAGGAGGATATCAACTTCTTTCTTTATATCTTCAAAATCCTTGTATTTTTCAAGCTTTACCTGGAGAGTATCTAAATCTTTTTCTCTGGTTTTTAATAAAGACTTCTGGGAACGTAGGGATTTCTGACAAAGCTCATCAGCAATGCTTAGAGTATCTATATTATACAGGGATGCCAGAACCTCTGTTATTGTTGTTCCGTGCTCATCGATAAGGAAGAGGGGATTAAATTGAGAAGCTATAGTAGGGAGAACTTTTTTCTTCCCTATATCCATTTTTTCGAATCCGGCATCAATCAGAGGTTTAGGAATATCTCTATTGAGATTTTGATAAGTCTCTTTGTTTATGGTGTAAACAGCTTTAGTTCCTTTTTTCCATAGGATATTGAGATCATCTCGTTTTATTTTTATCTCAGTCTCTTTCTCACTTTTTCGGATGAAGCCCTTACCTGTTTGATTAGTAAGGGCAGCTCGGATAGCTCGGATAATAGCACTTTTTCCAGAATTATTTTTTCCATAGATTACTGTGAAGCCTTCTATGGGAAATTTGAGCTTTTTTATGCTTTGGAAATTCTTGATTTCAATTTCAGTCAATTATTCATCCTCTCCCGAATCTTTGTTTTTTTTCTGTTCTTTTTTCTTTAATTCTTTATCAATGAACTCCTCAGCAATATTATCGTAGAAGTCATCCACTTCATCTGGAGGAATGTCGTCATCAACATCCTTATATTCTTCTTTGGCCTGTTCATCTTCTTTAATAACCAGACTATTTTGCAGTTTTTCGAATATCTTAGGATTTTCATTCATGGCGCTTCTGAAGTTGTCTTTACCCTGAACCTTTATAGTATCGAAGACGAAAAAAGAGCCATTTTTCTTAATAACTCTGAGATTTATGGCCAGCTCTATAACAGAGAGTATATTATCAACACCTTCTCCGAATCGTATATAAACAGGACCACTTCGTTTTGGTATATCAATTTTACTTTTTACTACTGTTGCTTTGACCAGTACATTTACTGGTTCTTTCTCTTTCTTGCCCGTAACTTTACTCACAATGTCTATTTTTTCAACCTTACTTGTTTTCAGTTTAATCCGAATAGAAGAGAAATATTTTAAAGAACGACCTCCGGTAGATTCCTCATCAGGTCCCGTATCCCATTTGCTCTTTTTTATCACTGATCGGAGTTGGTTGAGAAATATTAAACTGGTATCACTAGTTTGAAGTTTCTTTGATATTCTTGACATTAGTCCTGCCACGAGTCGAGCCAACACACCAACAATAACTGCTTCTTCGGCATCAGATTCTAATAATTGTTTGGGTGTCATGGCAGATACACTATCAATAACAAGTATTTCAGGTCTCATCAAAAGCATCTTTTCTATTTGCCGGGCTCCCTGTTGAAAATGGATTGGTTGAGATACCATAAAACAATCCTCACTGAGATTTACTCCCAGTTTTTCAGCATAGACTGGATGAAAGGTGTGCTCAAAATCCATGAGTATGCCGTAACCACCGGCTTTTTGAGCTTCCGCAATGGCCAATAATCCTAAAGTGGTTTTACCAGCAGATTCATCTCCGAATATTTCAGTGATGTGTCCACGGGGATAGCCTCCAGGACTCCCGGTCATGGTGCCATCACCAATTATTTGATTTAAAACCCAGGACCCGGTGGGTATAAAGCTGATAGCACTCATCTTGGAGGCATCAACTATAGTGTCTTTATCTTCTTTAATAAGGTCCTTGAAGAATTCTGCCCTTGATAAAGGTTTCTTTTTCATTTTTGATTTCCTCCGCGATTATTTTTGATTTTCTTCTGTGTTTTGTGTAATCAAAAAATTGATCATTTTCTCTGTATATGATCCCTTTGTATTCTGTGTAACCTTTTCTAGGTCCTTTTACAAATGTATGTTTGCCACAGAACAGTTTTCTTTCAGCTTCTGTCAGTTGACTGTCCGTGTATTTTTTCATGAAAAACCATTGATAAAATTTTAGTCCTATTTTTCCGGCGAAATAAGCATCTGCAACATGTTCTGAAAATCTTCTGCCAATCATATCGAGTTCATTTCGAGCCTTATGAGTTATGTGATGCTTTGTAATTTCATCCATTCTCATATCAGGCAAGGCATGTCTTTTCAGTGTAGATGGTTGTATGTATATCACATAGGTTCCTGAATCAAGGAATGCTTCGTGAAGATTCTGATTCAATGCAAAGAGGAGTTCGGTACTGAAATCTGCCAAGTAAGGTGCTTCCATAGAAACGAAATTGATTTTCCTGGAGGAGAGTAATAACCGTATCCTTTCTCTTTGTGTGATCAACCGTTGCACGAGTAACCCGTCAGTGGGTCTGGTTTTTAATACACCTCCTTCAAGGACAGCATTTTTACCGGTTTTATTTTCATCAAATACTACCCAACCTAAATGTGTTATAGAGGGATCTAGTCCTAAAATAGGCATAATTATAGTGCCGGCTTTCACCGGCACGAAGTTCTAAGAGATAATTAACTACACCTGATCTAAAACTGAATCAAGGTCAATTTTAGCTGAGGGGTCGTCGGATGCTATTGAAGAAACGCCTAACAATTCGTTGATTTCTTCAATAGAGAGGTCATTTGCAATACTCTTCTTGACATAATCCCATATCGGCCGGGCTTCTTCCAGAATAACTTTTTTAAGCTCATCCTTAGCCAGCCATACAGATTCATTGCAAGGGGTAATAGAGAGATGCTGATACTCTTCATTCTCGCAGGAAATCTTGATATCATGACTTGCAAGAGGGAATTCACTATTAACTGTTTTGAGTTTCACATAAGCAGCCTCACTGAAGAGCCATGGCAGTAATTCATAACTGAAAGGCTTTTTGAGTCCACCTTGTTTATCTGTTCCGTATTTGATTACTACAGCTCCCAGACGCCATTTTGAAGGGCCACATTTGTCGCAGCATATACCTTTTTTGCAAAGGAAGTAACGCTCTTTGAAATGTATCTTTGAACCAGCAAACATAGCTTTAGGATCTGTGTATACGATAGCCAAGCGGTGCGTTTCATTTTTGACACCCTTGTACTTGTCTAAAACGCCGCCTTTAATCTCATCTTTTTCAAAGGCAAAGGTTTCAATATCTGACATTTTACACTCCTTAAATTTATGTGGTTATACTGTCTAAAAAATTATCCATGTCGATTCCTATTTTTTCTTCTTTTTTTTGTTGACGGTCTTTTCTTTGAGTGTCATCCGTCTTTTCTTTTTTTGCTTTTGTTTCTTCTCTTTGTTCACCTCCTCCTTTTTCTTCTTGATCCTTAAAGTCTATTACTGAATCCAGATCGACTATTTTCTGTTCGAGTTCTTCCTCTGTCGAATCTTTTTCATTTTCTTTATCATCTTTTTCAAACGGCCAATCCTCTTCATCAAGAATAGGTAAATCCTCTGTTATTATAGGATCCTTGGTAGTCTCATCGAAATTTGGTATAGGATCAATTAATCCTTTTTCCACCAGGGATTTCTCAGATTCTTCAATAGTAGGCTCTTTCTCTTTCTTCTGTTTTGAAGGAGGTATTGTGTCTGGGTCGGGTTCAGGTTTTGAATCAAAGAAATCATCGATATTAAAATCCGCACCAAGATCATCAGCCTCTATCACACCTTTTGCCTTTACTGGTTCCTCAGTTTTTACTGGTTCCTCAGTTTTTACTGGTTCCTCAGTTTTTACTGGTTCCTCAGTTTTTATTGGTTCCTCAGTTTTTACTGGTTCAGGTTCAGACTCAATCTTAGAATTTAGCAAATTTTCAATATCGAGATCTGTTGTAGGATCCACTACACTCTCTTCAGTAACCTCCGCTTCAACATCCTCAAATGTGTCGGTGTCACTCTCAACCTTATCCATCTCATCAAGAAGACTCTTCATTACTTCATCAGTTTCAGGAGTCATACCCAATTTTAATTGGGATTCCATAATCCTCACCATTAGTCTGATATCGGTATTGCTTCTACTCAGATTTCTATTTTTGAGATTGATAGCTTTTAAGAGATTATTAAGTTCGGTTAAAATATTTTCATATTCACGAATACTTTTTAATTCGCTTTTAAGCATTGAATTTGCTTTTGCTTCCCTATCCCGAATATTTGGTAGACATTTAATGTCGTCATTATTGATTAGGAGATCTTCCAGCTTTATCTCATAATCAGCCTCAGCATTATTTAATGCCTGCTGCTTTACGGATATCTCTTTACTGGTTTCAATACTGAATCTTTCGATCTCATCAATAAAGGCGTGACACTGGCCTATTTTCTCATTAATATATTGAGGATTAGGAAAGGACTGCATCTCTATATCAAGTTTTATAGAGAGTAAACGATCGTAGATTTTATTTCTGTATTCTGCTTCCATATAATATATTACTCAGTTCTAAGAGATTATTAAAGGAAAATTTTAAAAAAATTATTCTAATTGAAATATTTCTAAAGGAATAAGATTGGTTACAAGACTATTCATAAGTTCAACTGTCTCTGGATTGTCAATTTTGCCGTAAAAATATACCTTTGATACCCCTGTCGCAATAATAAGTTTGATGTCATTTATATCCGGAAAATATGTAGAAAAAATAGCGGTGTCTGTAAGATCAACATCCCTTGCGGAAAAAATAGCATCAAAAATAGCAGACATTTCCCATTTATGACCCTTAACTATTATTTTATTACAGCCAGTACTTAAAAGTTTCTTCCCCTTTACTAGAACGGCTCCTCCCTTGATATTTGACCCAGAGAGTTCACCTGCTCCTCTAGCTGTTCTGAGAAAGAAAGATTTTTCTCCCTTTGTAAGCATGATTTTATTCGTACTCCTAATTTTGTGTTTCGTTTATCCACACTTGCATTATTTATGGCTTTCTCAAGTGCAGATCCATGCCCTATAACAATGACTTTCTTTTTTGCCCTTGTTATAGCTGTATAAAGTAGATTTCTTTGTAAAAGATTTCTTCCGAATTGATTAATAAAAGGTAGAATAATATAAGGATATTCTTGGCCCTGTGCGCGGTGAACGGTTATACTGTATGCCAATTTTAACTTATCATTAGCTTCTTCTCTCGATATACTGACAACTCTATCATCAATAAGGATGGAGATGAAATTATTTTCAAGATCAATGACCTTTCCAATTTCACCATTGAACACCCCTATTTCATAATCATTTTTAATAACAATTACCCGGTCTCCTCTTTTTACTTTAAAATTTTTTAAAATAATCTCTTTCTCAGGACCAGAATTAAGAATGTTCTGAAGACTTTCATTTAACTCTTTAACACTTAAAGGACCTTCATTCCGGGCTGTTATTATTTGGAATTTTTTATCATCACTTTTTAGTTTTTGTGCCAGGCGGACGACGTAATCCTCGATTTTTGCAGGATTGTTTTCTCTGATGAAAAAAATGTCACCTTTGGGATCCCCTTTGAACATACTCAGATCAGTGTCACCATTCTTTATTTTGTGTGCAGCCTTTATAATATCTGAAGCTTCATCCTGCCGGAATATTTGTTCTAATCTCACTACCGGTAATTGATGGCAATTGATAAGTTCTCTGAGGACATTGCCGGCACCAACTGATGGTAGCTGATTGTCGTCTCCGACAAAAATAATATGAACACGATGCTCCAATGCTGCCAATAATTTGGAAAATACCTCTTGATCGACCATACTTGTTTCATCAATTATTACTACATCAGTAAAGAATTTATTTTCTTCTCCATGCATCCAGGAATTCCCTCTGAATCCTAATCGACGATGGATCGTATAGGCTTCATACTTGATTGTCTGAGCCATTTTCTTTGCTGAGATACCTGTAGGAGTCATGCAGGTTAAATTCAAGCTGAGGCGTACTGCCAGGTCCACTATAGCCCGAAGGATTGTGGTATTATGAGTAACAGTGAAATCTCCAAGCAAGAATCGACCATTCCCATCTAATTCAAAACCATAATAATCTCCCGGACCTATGGGATCAACATTTATGCTACTTGTTAAAACATCAGTTTTTCGTTTATAGGGGGTAGCTCTTTTCTTAGGAATAATGCATGGGATTTCATGTATATCACCTTGAATGACGACTTTAGTGATGCTCCCTTCTGTTTCAAGTTTCACATGAAAACCAAGAGATCTGGCAACATAGGTTATATCATCAGCAAAAGATTTTATTCCCACAACTAATCTATAACTATTAAATAAATGGAGACCTATTGAATCTATAATACCTGCCAGAAGTTCAAGGCGTTTCTTTCTTGAATTTATTTTGTAGACAGAAGGTATTATCTGTTTCTCAATAATTTCTTTATAATAATCGGGAGCTTCTATTTTAGTGTTAATATCAGTATCACTGGTATCAGATATTTTTTGCATAAGTTCAGAAGAGAGAACATCCGGTCCGTCAGTTGAACCTCTAGCTACCCAATACCCAAGGAAATATGGATGAAGGGGTACAGTATTTTCCTTGAAATCTACAGGAACTCTATACCCTCTCATACTTTCCTGTTTCCGGAGACTAAGTCCTACATAATCTTTAACAGATATATCAATGACTTTTTTCTTTTTTTTAAGAGACAGAATATGAGATTTATTTACGACATAAGATGTCTCTTTATTTGATGAAACAATATATAATTCTTCTTGACCTGTACAGGTACTGAGGACTTTCCTGGGAGTAGAATCATCCCCCATAAGGTAATCACCCTTCACAATATCCTGAACCATTTTTATGGAGCCATCATACATTAGAACAGGTGTATTTTTTCCTAAACATTTACCGGTACCGGGAGCACCGGTAATAACGAATACTTTTTTCTCAGCAAAATAATGGAGAGCATCCTTCTGTTCAGGACTCATTTCTATATCATGGGTGTCTTCAAATGCTGCTATATGTTTTTCGACGGACTCTCGGGTAAGTAATATTAAATCAGAACTTTGTTGGAGTATTGATGATATCATTCGGGCAGAATTGGATTCATTGATATAATTTTCCAAGGAATAAATAGCATCAGTTTCTACTATTATGAGACCTTTATCTTGAAGATCTTTAACCAACTCCACGAGATCTGAAGTAATAATAGTTTGTTTATTGAGGAACAGCGTACCGGACTCCTTCGCATATTTATTTACTAGGTCAGTGATCTCATTTTGTGATAGGAAAAGATGACCATACGATAAACATAAAGTTTTTAGACAATAGAGTATGTATGCTCTCAGGCGTAAAGGGTCATTTTCAGGAACACCTAGTTTTTTGGCGATAAAATCAGCTGTGGTGAAACCGAAGCCATCAATTTCAGTGAGCTTATAGGGGTCTTTTTTAACAGTTTCTTCAGCAACCTCACCTCCTCCAAAATAATTAAGAATTCTTTTTACTCTTCGTTCCTTTATACCAAGAGCATTTAAAAATACTCGTAATGAATATTCCTGCTGCTTTTTATCCCATTGATCTCTGTTATCATCCCAGGCCTTTTTTAAACTCTGAGCGGAGACCTCTCCTATTCCTGGAACCTCCTCCAATCTTTCAGAAGTCTTATCCAAGATGTCAACAATTTTCTCTCCAAAATAATTTACGATTAATGCAGCTCTTTCCGGACCTATGTTGGGGGCGATATGATCTATAAATAATTCAATGCTTTTTAACTTCTCAGCATTGAAGGATATGGTATAAGAGGAGACTCTGAAGTTATTACCGTATTTTGGATGGACTTTAAAATCACCATGGAAGTCAGCTATGGTACCTGGAATAATCTCAGGTCCGAATTCCCCAACCATTCTAAGATGTGGGCCTGAATGTAATTTTACTACTAGTACTTTAAAGCCTGTATCTTCACTATGGAAGACAACTTTAGTTATACTTCCGTTTATTGTTTCCAAAAAGTATCCTATCTATATTTTATCTGTTATTTTCTTTTCAAGAGGCTCTTGATGTTCAAGTTTTGCATAACGGTTAGAGATATTTGCTTCTTTACTTAAACGTTTAGTAAATCCTGCGTCTTTAAAAAATCTGTATATTCTTACAAAATCCCCATTAGTGAGCTCTTCATGGTGCCGGGCAAATAAGGAAAATAATTCCATGAGAGCATTCATATATTTTATCTCTCTGGTTTCTACAGGAATTTCCTTTGAAAAACATCCCGCCTGTCTGCTCCACTCCTTTAAGATCTCATTTAAATTAACAGGAATCTTTAATGTGATTAAACTGGCCATAAGCTCCTCACTTTATAGTGTCAACGGAGTCAGTGAAGAGAGTAAATATCAAAGGAGTTGGATCTGTCCCCTGTGGAGTGGTATAAATATCTTTATAATTATACCCCTGCTCATCTACAACACCTCTAAACATTAGAGATAATTTTTCATATTCTAATATTACAGAAGTCTTGTACTCTCTCACATAATTACGGGTATCATGATTACTTTTAATACTCTTCTTGTAATCAGGTCCGCCCAGATAACTTTTTACACCCCCCTTTAAACCTTTCTTATCAATATGAGTACATAGATATGTTGAACCAAGAATTACGTTCACAATATCATTCCATAATGTCTTATCATTAAATCTAATTCCCAATTTTTCAGCTAATTCCTTTCCTGTAGACATTTTAATCTGCATCAGGCCGTAACAATCC
>Ga0307376_10003370_pt1 | contig 14968 bp, 22 predicted proteins | sample TR2MG_FD_202536 | JGI IMG/M metagenome (GOLD analysis project Ga0307376, IMG submission 202536) | Soil microbial communities from Risofladan, Vaasa, Finland - TR-2 | ecosystem: Environmental > Terrestrial > Soil > Coastal area > Acid sulfate soil | place: Finland: Risofladan, Vaasa | collected...
GAAGGAAAAATGCTTTCTGATAAATCAATCAATAAACTATATAATGCTTCTGATATATTTGTTCTGCCTACTATGGGAGAAGGTTTTGGCTTATGCTTTACTGAAGCCATGGCAGCAAAAGTTCCTTGCGTGGGTACTAATTATTCAGCCGTCCCAGAAGTTTTAGGAGATGGGCGTGGTTATCTAGTTAATCCTGATTCATATATTTATGCTGGCGGGGAAACCAAACATGCTATTTTAAATTCAGACAAGTTAGCTAATGCTATTTATAAAGTATATAAAAACCCGATTTTGAGAAGGAATATGGTCAAAAAAAGTTATAAATGGATTCAAGACTTAACTCCAGAAATGGTGTCTAATAAATTATTAAAAGTATTTACAAAAGTTTTAAAAGAAGATAAACAACCTTTAGCCATTGATGAATAAAAAACCCAAAATAACAATTTCAATAGCGTGCTATAATAAATTGGAATATACCAAGCAATGTTTGATTGCACTTTATAAAAAAACACCTTCTGACCTATTTAGTCTCATTATTATTAATAATGATTCAACAGATGGAACAACTGAATGGTTAGTTAAGGATTTTAATAAAGAAATTCCTAACAAGAAAAATTCAATAGTCGTTCTCAATAATTCAATTAATGTTGGATTTGCCCGAGCCCATAATCAGGCATTTGCAGAATCTAAAACTCCTTATACTCTATTTTTGAATAATGATATTATTGTAAAAAAAGATTGGCTAGAACCTATTATCAGAGATTTAGATAAATATAGAAATGTAGCCATTGTCGGCTCAAAACTAATTTCTCCATTTTTAAATGGCATTCAGCATGCAGGAGTATTTTTTAACGGAATTATGCCATATCATTTTGGGACAGGATTATCAGGTGATAGAAAGGAAGTCAATATCAAAAGATATGTTCCAGCAGTCACTGGGGCTTGTTTTGCGGTTAGGAATATACATTGGAGAGAACTAAGATATACCAGAGAAAATAATCAAGAATATTCTGGATTCAGTGAAGCTTATCTAAATGGGTGGGAGGATATAGACGCCTGCTTACGGTTAAGAGAGAATGGCTACGATATATTGTATGAGCCAAAATCAGAATTATTCCACTATGAAGGAGTAAGCGATAATAGATACATCGCAGAAAATCAGAACCGAGCCATATTTATAAAAAATTGGTATAAAAAATTACAAGATGGACTTAACGAAATACCATTTAAGGAGGTCAAATGAGAATTTTAATTACTGGAGGAGCAGGAAGCATTGGAATTCATATGATTGCCCACATCATGGAAAACACGGATTGGGAAGTAGTATCATTAGATTCGTTTAGGCATAAAGGTTATCGAGATAGATTAAATAAATTGTGTGAAATACACCCGAACTGGATATCAAGAATTAAAGAAATACAACACGATTTAGTATGTCCAATATCATCTTCTCTAAAACAAGAGATTGGAAAAATTAACCATATTATTCATCTGGCAGCTCTATCAGATGTATTTTTATCGGTAGAAAATCCTGTATATACAATTAAAAATAATATAGATTCTACTCTTACAATTTTAGAATATGCTAGAGAAATTAAACCAGAAATTTTTATATATTTTTCAACGGATGAAGTTTATGGTCCAGTAAGAAAAGGGAAAGCCCATATTGAATGGGACACACATCGTCCTTCCAATGCTTATGCCGCTTCTAAAGCCGCATGTGAAGATATTTGTTATTCTTATTGGCGTTCTTACAATTTGCCACTCATTATAACTAATACAATGAATAATTATGGCGAGATGCAATCATCTGCGAAATTTCCTGTTATTATCCAAAATCAATTAGCAAATGATGCAATTATTACTATTCATGGTAATGAAAAAGAAATAGGAACTAGATTTTATATTCATTCAAGAAATGTTGCTGATGCAGTCTTGTTTATAATTCAACATGGAGCGCATAGACATGAACTAGGAACCATGGATGAACCAGATCGTTATCATATAGTTGGCGAAAAGTGTCTATCAAATCTTGAATTAGCTCAATCAATTGCCAGATTAATGAATAAAACATTAAAGTATGAATTAGTTGATTTTCATCATGATAATCCTGCCCATGATATCCATTATGGATTGCAAGACAATAAACTACGATCGGCTGGATGGAAACAGCCAAAAACATTTGAAGAATCAATGAAAGATACAATAATCTGGCAACAAGAAAATCCAGAATGGATTAAATAATAAAAAAGGAGAATATGCCTAATCAATTATTTGTTTCAATTATTTCCCCCACCTATAATCGTCTCCCCAATCTAAAGTTAGTTCTTAAAGCTTTAGAAAAACAAACCATTCCTTTTGAAGAATGGATTATTGCAGACGATGGTTCAACTGATGATACCAAGAAGTGGATACGAGAAATGAGAAATCCTAAAATAAAATATATTTATCTTGGAGAGAATATTGGCTATCGTCAGGGTAAAGCAAGAAATATGGGGGCGGAATTAGCTACTAAAAAATCAAAGGCTTTTTGGTTTTTGGATAGCGATGTCCTACCTTATCCAGACGACTTAAAATTATACAAAGAAGCATATAATGAAAATAGTAATAGAGTTATTGTTGGTATGTATGACTGGGGAGCGCCAGTTAAAGTTACTGAGTATGATATTACGGATAACTGGGATAATTTAATTACAGAGAATCTTCCCCCTCTTGATAATCCAATTCCCCATGGAATGTGTGGTAAAGATATTAGAACACAACAATTTGAAGAAACCACTCCAAATGAATTACATTGGGAAACTAATTATGGATTATCAACATTCGGTGGAAATATATTAGTACCAAGAGAAATTTTCTATACCCCTTGGATTGATAAAACTAACCCAGATAAAAAAATATATGGTTTTGATGATAGTTTTACAGTTGGAATAGAAGATGGGGATTTTGGATTAATGACTCTTGCCAAAGGTTTTCCAATATCTTTGCATAAAGGAATTAAAGGTTATCATGTCTATCATCCAAGAGATATTGCTAGAATCCAAAAAATGAGTGCTGAACAAATTCCATATTTAGATAAAAAACATGGTCTTAATGTTGAAGGTGAAACAGAAATTGTCCAACGTGACGACTATGATATAAAATAGGAGGATTATGAAAAAAATACTTGTTACTGGCGGGGCTGGGTTTATTGGTACCAATGTTTGTAAAATGGCACTTAGATATGGGCATAAAGTTATTGCTTTTGATAACTTGATTCGCAAGGGTGTTGTCACTAATATTTTAAAACACAAAAATTATAAATTTATTGAAGGCGATGTCAGAAAACCCGCTAATATAAAAAAAGTTGGGAAAGTTGATGCCATTATCCATTTAGCTGCCAATGCTGGCATACCTTGGTCAATTAAAGACCCTGTATATGATTTTAATTGTAATGCTGTTGGAACTCTAAATATTTTAGAATATGCCAGAAAAAATAATAATTGTCCAGTAATTTTTGCTAGTACTAACAAAGTCTATTCTGATTCTATCAATAAGTTAGATATTTCTGAATGGAGAACTAGATATATTTATGGAATAAGTTATGATGTTCCTGATGGAGATAGAGTAGATGAAAAGGGTAATCCAATCATGAAACATAGAGTAAAATCAAGATACTGGAATGGAATTGATGAAGATTTTCCCATTGATGGATTTGGGAAATTTTCACATTCTCCCTACGGGGTTTCAAAACTTACAGCAGATTTATTATGTCAAGAATATTGGCAGACTTTTCAAGTCCCAACAGTTATTAACCGCCAGAGTTGCGTTTATGGCAAGCATCAACATGGAGTTGCTGATCAAGGTTGGGTATCATGGTTTATGATGGCAAAAATATTTGGTAAGAAATTGACTATTTATGGTGATGGCAAACAAGTGAGAGACGCTTTATATGGAGAAGACCTAGCCAAGTTGTATATGATTGAACTAGATATTTTATGGTCTAAGGATAAAGAAAAAATGGCTGGTAAAGTATTCAATGTGGGTGGAGGCTATAGAAACACAATATCGCTTTTAGAAGCAATCGAGTTAATTGACAGAATAGACAATAATAGACATCCAAAACTAGAAATAGAATATGAAGACTGGCGTCATGCCGACCATAAAGTTTTTTATTGTAATATTGACAGAATAGCAAAATATTGGACACCAACGACTAATGTTCCAATTGGTTTTAATAATACTTATGAGTGGTTGCTGGAAAATCAAGATTTACTTAAACAATTTATTGAGGAAAAATGAAAGATACCAAATTTTTCTCATCAAATATTAACGAAGTTGCATACTTAATGGCAAGAGGAGCAGAAATTGTTGGTCAAAGAAAAGCATCAGCTAATAGCCGTTGGTTTATTTTCCAATTAGAAAACATCGATTTACAGTGGGTATCTGATTTTAATAATCTTGATAGTTATGATGTTAGTGTCGCACAATTTCTCAAATCGAGAGATGAATTAAAATATACCCTATCTACTTTAAGAGATGGAGAAATATGAAAATATCATTCATTGTTTCAGTCTTTAATAGAACAGATCTTTTATGGAAAAATCTATTGAGAATTTCTGAGATGACCTTACCAGATGAGATTATAATAGTTGATGATGGTGGTGAAAATCCAGAAGAATTAAAAGAAATGCTTAAATCAATTAAAAAGCTAAAAGGTAGAATAAAATATATTAGACATGAAAATCCAGTTTGGGATTCTTGTTCCATTCCCAAAAATATTGGATTAAAGTATGCCACTGGGGATATTCTTGTCTATTCAGAACCAGAAAATATTTTTATAGAAGATGTCGTGGCAATCGCTAAAAATATTAAAGATAAGTATATCTATCAACAATGGGTTTATTTTGGCAAGGGTAATGCGCCACCATTCCCAGCATATAAGATTAAAGACCCTATGTCGTACATTGAAGATTTTGGATATAATGAATGGATTCCTGGCACAATTGATGTACATGGGGGACTTTCTACTTATACCAAAGCCAATATGGTTTCACCATGGGTTTTAATAGTTAAAAGAAAAGATCTATTCAAGATAGGTGGTTGGGATGAAATGATGTCTGCCAAGAATGGTGGTGGAGCATGGGGGTTTGATGACATCGATTTGATAACCCGACTTAGAAGTTTTGGAGTAAATAGTGAACAAGCCAAATTATCTGTAATCCATCAATGGCACGATCGTCCGCCTCAACACATACAAGACTCTTGGAAACCCAATGAAGATATTATGAAAAGTAAAAAGAATGAAGATGGGAGTTATAAAAAAGAATGTATTGTTGCTAATCAAAATAAGGAATGGGGAGTATTAGATGGATATAAAGAAGTTATCTAAACAAATTTATCCGATGCAATCTCCAAAAGAAATCAAATTTATGTTTGATATTCTTGAAGAAGTTAGACCAAAGAAAATTCTTGAGATTGGTACAGGGTGTGGAGCATTCACAACTCTTTTGGCAGCCTATGGCTCGGTTGTTACTATTGACAAAAGAGAGGCTGGACCAGATAAAAGACACAATTGGAATACTTTATATGAAGATGGTTTTATAACCAAAGCAATACACGATAGAATTAAATTTGTTTTGGGAGATTCTACCAATCCTACAATTGTTAAAAAAGTTACTGATAAATACGATATGATTATTATAGATGGCGGTCATGAACGTGATGTGGGATGGTCTGATTGGAATAATTATTCTCCAATGGCTCCAGTAATAGCTATTCATGATATTTCAGATTATGAAGAAAAAGGTAAATGGCATGTATGTTTTCCATCTGAGTTATGGTCAATTATTAAAAAGAAAAAATATAAAACTAAAGAAATTACTCCGTTAGCAGGTGGATGGGGAGTTGTCTGGAATCCTACACTAGATATAGTAAGACCAGTATCCCAACAGGGTATTTTTGATAAGGAAAGTTTATGATAAATATAATAGTATTAATGGCAGGTTCTGGGCATAGATTCAGACAAGCTGGATATAAAGAATGTAAACCAATGATAGATGTATGTGGTAAGCCAATGATTGAAAAAGTCATAGAGAACCTTACTCCTAAATATAGAGAACATAGTTTCATTTTTGTCACTCTTTCATCAATGGCAGATAAAAGATTACTAAGTATATTGAGAAAACCCAATTCAACAATTATCGAATTACCATATATCACCGAAGGAGCAACCTGTTCTGCTTTGAAAGCTGAAGGTTTAATAAATAACAACCCCCTAATAATTGCTTCTTGCGATCAATTAGTTGATATAGATATAGACGAGTTTATAGATTTTGCATGGGCATCAGATGGATGCTTATTGACTTTCCCCTCTGATAGACTGCATTGTTCATTTACAAAAACCAATAAAGAAAACCGAGTAGTCCAAGTAGCTGAGAAAAAAGTTATTTCACGACATGCAAACATAGGTATTTATTGGTTTAAGCAGGGTAATTATTTTATAAAAGCAGCTAAACAAATGATTCAGAAAAACATAAGGACCAACAATGAATTTTATGTTGCCCCTGTATATAATGAAATGTTGGATAAAAAAATTACAATTTATGAAATTAAAAAGGAGCAGACGCACCTTCTTGGTACGCCTGATGAATTAAATGATTACATCAAAAGAAGCAGTAAAAATCATTGATAAATGGAAGATTGACTGGGAACCACAATATCGTGAGTTTATTTGTGGCGGATGTGGTAGAAAGATAAGGAAAGCCTGGCACATTCATGTTAAGAAATTTCCTTATAAAAGGGAATTACATCTTTGCAGAAAATGTGGCAGACAATATGATTTAATAAAAAAATGATTATTATTGCTACAAATAATGGAAAAGAATATTTAGAAAAACTTTTACCTACAATAAGTTATGATTATGCTGTGATTGATACTGGATCGACCGAATATGATAGTATTCAGTATTTCAATTCTCTTAATTGTAAAAAGGCACAGATTAGTGGTGGATATTGTGTAGGAGCATACCAGCATGGATATAAAATGTTTCCTGATAATGAATATTTCTTTATGCATGATAGTATGATAGTTAAAAAAAAGAACTTTTTGGAAGATTTCAGAATCGGGGAAGTAGTAGCTTGGATAGGATTCAAGATGGATTATTTGGGACTTGAGCAATATTTGGAAAAACTTTATAGCGATTTATCTGATACACCATCACATGCAATCTTCGGACCAATCTTTTATGCAACTAATTGGGCAATGAGTCAAATAAATCCACCTATACCTGATAATAGAAAAGATGCAGTAGCAATGGAGAGAGGTTATGCCTTCGCTTTTCATCGAGCTGGAATAAAAATAAAATATTTAGAAGAATATAGCAATAAAAGAATAGATATTAAAAAAGATTATATTTACTTTGATAAATTTAGACCAAACAGGAGATAAATGAAAACAGTTATCCTTGGTTGTGGATATACAAAACCAAAAGGGGCAATAGGTATTGACATTAGACCATTTAAATGTGCTGATTATATTCTTGATATTGAAAAAGACCCACTACCATTTAAAAATAATTCAATAGACACAATAGAAGCTAGTCATATTTTTGAGCATTTAGGTGATGGGTTTTTCTTTTGTATAGATGAATGTTTCAGAGTGCTTAAACCAAAAGGCATCTTACGGATTTCTGTTCCAAATTTTAGAGGGAAAGGTGCGCTTATCCACCCAGACCATAAGAGATTTTTTATCCCAGATACCTTTGGTTTTTTTCATGTTCCTTCTAAAGGTATTGATATGCACGGATACTTGAAGGGATTTTGGCATATTGTCCACATTGAATCAACAAGAGAAAATATCATTTGCGAAATGTCACCAAATAAACTACGAGGACTATTTCGCTATAAAAGAGTCAGGCGTTTAGATGAGGAGTATGAATGAAAAATATCCTTTTTATAATTATTGATGGTTTACGAAAAGACAGAATGGGTTGTTATGGTTATCATCGTAAAACCACACCCAATCTCGATGAATTTCATCAAAATGGTTTAACCTTTAACAAATGTATTGCCCCACAAAATAATACTCTAAGTGCTTTTGCTACTATTTTAACAGGTAGGCATCCTTTAGAACATGGATTATTGTCTCATGATGATGACGACTTTGAGATTAAAGACACTATTCTATTTGAAGTAATGCAAAAAAAAGGATACCAAACTATATTTATTTCTCCAATAGTCAGTAAATGTAAATGGACAATCAAGGGAGTAGATGTAGCAATAGATCCCAAAGACAAAGATGATTTAGTATATTCTAAAAATGTAATAAAGCATTTCAATAATATAAAAAAAGACAAACCATTTTTTGCAATACTACATTTCTATAATTGCCGACACCCATTTGAACATAAGTATGTAAAAAAATATTTTAATAAAAATTTAGAAACTAGTATGGAAAAACAAAGTCAAGAATACGATAATGGATTAAGACAATTTGATACCGATATTAAACCATTATTGGACAAACATAAAGACGATAAAATACTTATTTTGTCAGACCATGGAATTCACTTAGGAGAAAGGGGTTTGGTTGATCAACATTTTGCCCTTGACCAACACATAATTAATGTTCCTTTTATGACTAACTTTGGTGGAGTTGGTTATTATGATAATCTATTCTCCCAAGAAGATATAGCTTATTTGATATTGGATGGAATAATAAAAATCAGAGAATATATTTTGGCATATGAAAAAACAAGACGAGAAACAGTTGCAGTTATAACCCCTTATGAGATAAAAAAATTTGAGGTGATGATATGATTACTATGAGTAAAGCTAGAGATTTCAACTTAGAAAAAGAAGGTAAAACCTTTGACCAAATGGCTATACTCCAAAAAAAGGAAGCCAATAATCACAGTAAGTTAATTGATACTCTTTTAGATGAAGCAAAAAAAAGAAAAAATGAAGATGAGGAGTGGGCAATGATATGTTGCCTTGAAGCTTTAAGAAATATAGAGCATAGAAAATTACATTTAGTAATGAATAAAATATACAAGGAGTTATTATGAAAAAGGTTATTTATACCACAGGTGCTTTCGATATTTATCATCCTGGACACATAAGATTATTAAAACGAGCCAAAAAGTTTGGTGATTATTTGGTAGTTGGTTTATCAACAGATAAATTTATTGAATCATATAAAGGTAAAAAACCATTTAATTGCTATAATTATAGAAAAGAGGTGCTTGAATCAAACAGAAGTGTAGATAAAGTAATTAAACAAGAAACTAGAGATAAATTAGGTAATATGATTAAAGTTAATGCTGATACAATAGTAATGGGTGATGACTGGAAGAAGAAAGGTGGAATAATGGGTAAAGAAAACATATTGAAAATGGGGAAAGCCATAGTCTATATTCCCTATACAAAAGGAATTTCTTCAACAATAATAAAAGAAAGAATTAAGAATGAAACAACTTGATGTAGGATGCGGGGTCCAAAAAGTACCAGGATTTATTGGTTTAGACAAAGTAAAATCAAAAGATGTTGATATGGTTTGTGATTTTCTCAAAGAATCCCTTCCCTTCGATGATAATACTATTGACGAAGTATTTTGTGGAGATGTTATTGAACATATAACATATAAAGAAATGATTAAGTTGATGAATGAGATATATCGAATCTGTAAGCCAAATGCCAAAGTTGTAATTCACACCGTGTATGGTATTAAGGGATGGCTACAACACCCACCTCATCTTAGACCCATAATGTCCAATCAATTTGACTATTTCAGCCCAAAATGTTTGGAGTCTGAAACATTTGTTCATATGAGAAAAGCCGATGGAATTAAGAGTATATATAATATCATAAAAAGCGAGGTTAATCAAGACAATACTCTATACTTTGAATTAGAGGTGGTTAAATGAAAAAAGATTTAGAAGCAGAATTAAACAGCTGGGATTTACAAAATTGTGAAGAACGCCATATTAAATTAGAAAGAGAATGGGTTCGCTATCCTTATATTATAAAGAAATTAGGATTAAAGAATCTTTTATATCTAAAAGAAAAAGAAGTACTTGATATTGGTTCGGGACCAATGGGAGGATTATTGCAATTCCTTCCCTGCAAGAAAAAGATTTCTTTAGACCCGCTTAATGATGAATATTTAAAACTGTTCCCAGAATTCTATAACCCCAATATAGAATACATAACTGGAAAAGGCGAAAATATTCCTTTGGAAGATAAATCAGTTTCTTTGGTAACTTGCACCAATGCCATCGACCATACAGAAAATCCCCAACAAGTTATTAAAGAAATTAAAAGAGTTTTAAAACCATCGGGTTATTTGGCAGTACTTTTCTGTATCAACCTTTCAAAAATCCATCCCCATCCTGCTCATACCATTTCAATAGATAAAAGTATGTTTTTAGAATGGGTAAATACCGACTTTGAAACAATTAAATGCCAAGTCGTAAAATATGGATGGATTAATTTTCAAGGGAAATGTGGTCAACCCGCAATATACTATTTAGGAAGATTAACAAAGGAGTAAAATGTCAATGAAAGAATTTAATAAATTAGTTCAGCAAGCTATTAAACTTTTAAGAAGTAAGGCTCTTAAATTACTTAAAGAAGTTAGATTAGAAATTCTCATAAGACCAGAATTAGAAAGAAATATTCCTAGTTGGGGACGTTTAGGAGGATTTGAAGGTAGAAGGAAAAATGGTCAAGGTTTCTATCCACCAATAATTAGGTTATATAAAGAAGATATTTTATTTGCAAACAGAAATTGCAACAAGAAAGTTATTATAAATCATATTGCCCAAATAATTTCCCATGAACTTTGTCATTATATCGGAGCAAATGAGTGGGAAGCTGATTTATTTAAAAAAAATATGCAAAAATTCACTAAATTTAAGGAGCAAAATGAAAAAGATACTTGTAACTGGTTGTGCAGGATTTGTAGGAAGGCATTTGGTAAAAAGACTGCTCGATGAAAACCATGAGGTTTGGGGAGTGGATGCTTTATTATACTCTGTAAATTATAAACCACCCAAAGGACTAACTTTCCACAATCTTTCTGTGGAAACATTTTTTAGGTCATGTCCAAAAATGAAATTTGATTGGATATTGCACTTGGGTTCTCCAGCCTCGCCTATTTGGTATTTGCAATATCCTTTAATAACAATTCATGCTAATACTACTGATTTGGAATTATGTTTGAATCATACTAAAAAACTATTATTTACCTCCACTTCAGAGATTTATGGCGAACCATTAAAACATCCCCAAAAAGAATCACATTATGGCAATGTCGATCCCTTCTGCATGAGGTCGGTCTATGACGAGAGCAAACGGCTAGGGGAAACCCTATGTTATGTATATGATAATGCAGTTGTGGTCAGGCTCTTTAATGCTTATGGACCAGGAATGAATTTTGATGATGGCAGAGTGATGATAAACTTTATCAAACAAGCCCTACAGAATGAACCAATCACCATTTATGGCGATGGAACCCAAACCCGTTCATTCACTTATATTGATGACACAATCAGTGGAATAATGACAGTAATGACCGAATCATCTATTAGAGAAGTATATAATATCGGAAATGATAAAGAGATTACTATTAAGGAATTAGCTAATATGATAATAAGAACTACTAATTCCAAATCAATGATTGTTTATGAAACACTTCCTCCAAATGACCCAACCAGGAGATGTCCAGATTGTACTAAAATAAGACGATTAGGATGGGAACCAGAAATTCCTCTTATAACTGGTATTAACAGAATGATAAAAGATGTCAAAAGGAGAATGAGAAAAGGAGAAAAATGTTCCTAAAAAATCATGGTGGAACAAAGTATGCAATATATTTATTAAACATAAATAAAGAAATATTATGAAATATTGTGAAATTTGTGGTAAACAACTTAAAAAAGATAGTTCTAAAAGATGTTATGGTTGTTCTAGTATAGGTAGAAAATTATCTAAAGAAACTAAAATGAAAATAGGTAAATCTAATAAAGGAAAATTATTAGGTATAAAAAGACCACCTCGGAATAAAGAATGGTGTGCTAATTTAAGTTTATCGAGAAGAGGAACAGTATCCCCTAAATGGATAAAGGTCATGAAATTAATTTGGGAAAGACATAAAGGCTCTGGTAACCCTAATTGGAAAGGGGGAGTATCAACTGAATATCATTTGGCAAGAACTTCACCTAAATATAAACAATGGTGTCAAGATGTATTTAAAAGAGATAATTATACTTGTACAAAATGTGGAGACAATAATGGTGGAAACTTAAACGCACACCACATAAAAACATTTGCCAAATATCCTAAACTAAGATATAAAGTTAATAATGGCATAACCTTGTGTGAACAATGTCATAGAAAGGAACATTATGGAAAAGTATGCGAGCCTGTGCGTTTTGAGTTATCAAAGACTAGAATTTACTAAAAAATGTTTAGAGTCTTTACTAAATACATCAATGGGATACAATGCAGAAATTTTGGTAAATGATGATGGTTCCAATCCCGAAGTCAAAGATTATCTTTTTGGACTCTTAAAAGAAAGAAAAATATCTTTTCTAATTCTAAATGGCGGTAAAAATATGGGTGTTGGACATTCAATCCAAAATTGTCTAAGATTATCTAGTGGAGATTATCTGTTTAAAATTGATAATGATCTACTTTTCAAACCAAACTGGCTTGAGACAGCCATTGATATTTTAGATGATAAAACAGTGGGATGTGTTGGTTTGTTTGACTATCGCAATTACGACCCCAACGATAAGAGGTTTAATATAATAGACCAAAAAGAAAAATACAATATTGTAGATGATTTTGTATCAAGTATTTATGGATTTAGAAGAGAACTTTGGGATAAATATGGAAAAGAACTAGGAACAGATGGTTGGCATCAATATGTGAAAAGTCAAGGCTATAATCTTGTTATCTCAAAAGAAGATATGGTTGAGAACTTTGGGTTTGGGATTAACTCTAGCATCTATCTTGAAAAACAAAATGATGGCAGTATAGAAACTAGAACAACTTCTAATAAACCTTTAATTTTTAATTAAGCAGTTTCATACCAAATACTAAATGCTACATTTTTACCACCAGAAGCAGTAAAGCCACCTCCTGCAAGTGTTCTATAAATTGCACAAGTCGTGCCATTGTTGCCGATATATAAAAGACCAGCATCAGCCTGACTTGTACCACTATTTGTTACTTGACATAAATGCCTAATAATAGCGCTTGCTCCAGATGTAATTGGTAGTGTCATTGTAAAGGTTGTGGCATTTGAAGTGCCATCACTCCCTGGATAAAACTTCCAAAAAACAAACTTTCCGAATTGTATATATCTTGAGGTATATCCACTGGGAATGGATGAAAATCCAGTAAATGTTGGAACCCAAGCAGTCCAAGTAGTAATAGCATTATAGATATGTGATAAGTTATTTTTCACATAAGTATTCATGTCGGTACTCGATAGAGCTTCTTTATATGCCCATGTTTTTGGAGTAGTCCAATCAGCCATTATTTCTCCTTTCTAGCTTGGATTTCTAAAGCTATAAAATGATTGACCATTTTGTCATTGCATTCTGGACAAAAATCAAAATCATATTGCACCAAAGCTGGTTTGATAGACCCATCTTCTTGTTTTTGGGTTTTCATAATAAACCCACTCATTCCACCCACTGGCTGGACTTCGCCTTTTTCGTTTCTAGCTGTAAATTCTTTTTTACAGATATCACAGTTAAAACTGACATTTTTCATTTTACTCCTCTGTTAATTTTTCTAATTGTATATCTTGAATAAACTCATCACGGATTGACCATCTAATTGATTTTACCACCAAATCTTGAGTTGTTCCAGAAGATATTTCTGTTGCTCGGGCATCTTGAACAGTAATTATATCTCCAACCCTCACACTGGGTGATCCTACCGCAGTTAATCTTAGGCTAGTTTTGGGATCAACAAGAGCAACTAGTTTCTCATTTGCCAGATTTTGGCAATCATCAACTGAATTTAAGAAATCGTTCTCAATCTGTAAAGTACTTCGTCCATAAATTCCAATTGAATCTTCATCCTCAGCTTCCACTAAAATATCTTGAGTTACTTTAGCTGGAGCAGCATAAAGTTTTAGAGTAGTAATATATAAGGTAGAAGCATAGTTGTTTTTAAAGACAATTTTTGCAGAATCAGCAAATGCGTCAAAAGAATTCACTACTACATAAGAATCTCTGTTTGTGCCAGTGCCATCAGAATTTGGTCGTATCTGATAATATGAATCATTACTAATCCCTGTTACTGGTTCTTTAATTCCCATACAAGGTAATCCTTCATTATTTCTATCTGGGTCAGTTATTCTACACCAAACTTCTAAAGTTTTCCCTGCTTCAATTTTTTCTGCATAACCATGAGTATATATTAATTGGTGGTCTAAAACTTTTCTAGGGCTTGATTTAACAATAATATGATTTCTAATATTGTCTTTATCAATTCGCCAATTTAAATCTGCTATATCTGAAAAGTCAAAGAAATTAACTCCACTAGCCACCCCGCCTTGAGAAGCTCTGGTATGATTCCAAAATTGTAATACACCTTCATTATCAAAAAAAATCCTTCCACCTTCGGCTTCAGCTACATTAGACATATAATACCAGGGCGAACCTTCTTGAAGCCATACAAAGTCAATTGTTTTTTCTCCATCTTCTATAATATATGTTCCAGAAGATAATTCAGCTTCACTAATTAAAATTTTAATGGCATCGGATGTTTTAATATCACGATACATGGAAGTAGTAACTTCTTTAGCTTCTAGTTCTGCTCCCATATCATGCAAATATACATGCACTGTATCATTTGAAAAGTTAGGCTCTAAAGTTTCTGTAACTCCTGCAAATAAAGAGGTATCGGTATCATCAATGTTCGCTAAAATTTTAACTGGTCGTTTAGGAAGAACTTTATCTCCTACGAA
>Ga0307376_10003374_pt1 | contig 14954 bp, 16 predicted proteins | sample TR2MG_FD_202536 | JGI IMG/M metagenome (GOLD analysis project Ga0307376, IMG submission 202536) | Soil microbial communities from Risofladan, Vaasa, Finland - TR-2 | ecosystem: Environmental > Terrestrial > Soil > Coastal area > Acid sulfate soil | place: Finland: Risofladan, Vaasa | collected...
GACGAGATGTACAAAGACACGAAAGGAAAATCTGGAAAATATGGGAAAATGCTGCATGTTTATCAAAGAGAAAAGGAGAAATGTTTTTGTTGTGACGCGGAAATCAAGAGAATTGTTCAAAAAGGTCGTTCTACCTTTTATTGTCCTCAATGTCAGGGATGAAGTATTAAAAAATCTTCTCACAATAGCCCTCAGTGTCATTTTTACATTATCATTTTACATTTTGATTTTTAAATTTTGAATTTACTTTTATGCTGTATTTTATTTTTGGACAAGATAATTTTCGTTCGCAGAAATATTTTTTTGAAGTAAGGGATTTTTATAAAGATAAAGGTACCCCGTTCTTTTCGTGTGATTTTTCAGACAAACTTTCTGCTTCACTTGATATTTCCGAATTAGAGGACATATTTAAAAGCAATACTTTATTCGCAGGAAGTAAATTAGTCGCAATAAAAAACTTGTTCAAAAATACGAATATTGAATTTCAAAAAGAATTGTTAGCTCTTTTAAAGAGTAGAAAGATAGATGAAGCCAAAGATATAATGGTTATATTTTATGAGAATAATGCCGTTCGCAGTAATTCTTTGCGAAAATGGTTAGAACAAAAAACTAAAGGGGTAAAAGAATTTCCATTACTAAAGAAAAAAGAACTAGAGCGTTGGGTAATAGAGGAAGAGCAAAAAATGGGTTTAAAATTAACTCCTGAAGGCCGCCAGTCAATATTAATAAGTTTTCCTTCTGACACGGGTTCAATTCATTACTCTTTAGAAAAATTAGCCTTGATAAAAAAGGGTTTGATTAGTAAAGAATTAATAGAAGAAAATTTATTTTTGCCTTTAAACAGTAATATTTTCTTTTTTTTGGATAATTTAGTTGAAGGCAATACGAAAAGAGCCTTTTGGTTTTTAGAAACATTAATAAATCAGGGAATACATCCTTTATATATTCTAAAAATGATTATTTTTCAATTTCGCAATCTTTTGATAATAAAAAGCTTACAAGCAAAACCGCCTTCAATGCATCCTTATGTTTTTCAGAAATTACATCCTTTGGCAAAAGTTATTTCTTTGGAAGTGCTTAAATCCATATTTCAACGCCTTCTTTATTATGATAGAAGAATAAAACGAGGAGTTATTGACGGGCAGGTTGCTTTAGAAATGTTTTTGGTTGATTTTTCCAAGCAAAGATGTTAAATTAAGATACATTAATCAAATATTTGTTACAATATGCCTATTACAAGTTCAGCAAAAAGAGCTCTTAGAGAAAGCTCTAAGAAAAGAAAAGCCAATTTAGAGAAAAAGATTGTTTTAAAAAAAACAAAGAAAGATTTTTTAAAACTTATTGAAAATGGCAAAACCGAAGAAGCCAAAAAAATGCTCCCAAAAGCATATAAACTTTTAGATAAAGCTTCAAAAGTGAATTTAATTAAAAAAAACAGAGCAGCGAGAGAGAAATCAAGATTAGCAAAGAAAGTGATTAAGCATTAATTTTTAATCTGATAAATTATAGATAGACGGTCAAGATATTATCTTGGCCGTTTTTATTGCCAATTGTTTTGTTCAATGCTTTCTAGTAAAATATTATTATAATGAGTTATAAATATAAGATTTTGCCTCATCCGGCAGATATTAAGCTAGAAATAACAGCCTCTTCCAAAGAAGATATTTTTAGGGGAGCTTTGGAAGGAATGGCTTATATTATTCAGCCTAATATTTCAAAAAATAGTAATTTGAGAAAAGAAGAAATTGAGGTTCATTCCATGGATATCAATGCGCTTTTGGTAGATTTTTTAAATGAAGTTTTAGCAAAATCAGATATTCATAATTCTATCTTTGATAATATAAAAATAGAAAAACTAACAGGTTTTTATATAAAAGGAATAATAGAAGGCAGAAACGTAAAAGAATTTTCTGAAGAAATAAAAGCCGTAACTCATCACGAATTAAATATTAATCAAGATAAAAATGGTGATTGGAAGGTAATAATTCTTTTTGATGTCTAATTTTTATGTTTAATAAATCTGATTTAATTAAAATAAACGATTATCTTTGGGAAATCCCAAAATCTTATAGAAAAGATATGTTGGTTCCGGCAAGGATTTATATTACTGAAAAGATGTTAGGCGAAGTAGTAAAAGATAGAAGCTTAAATCAGTTAGTCAATTTAGCTGCCCTTCCTGGAATTGTAAAATATTCTTTAGCTATGCCAGATATTCATGAGGGTTATGGAGCGCCTATTGGCGGAGTTTTTGCTACAAAATTGCCTGATGGAATAATTTCTCCTGGCTCAGTAGGATATGACATTAACTGCGGGGTTAGGTTATTGAGGTCAGAATACACCAAAGAAGAAATCAAGCCATATTTAGGAAAATTAATTGAGGAAATGTTTTATGCTGTTCCTTCTGGAGTTGGGAAAGGAGGGGAATTTAAATTAAGTATTTCTGAAATGGATAAAATTTTAGGAAAAGGTATGGAGTACATAAAAGAAAAAGGATATGCTACAGAAAAGGATGTTGAGAATTGTGAATCGGGGGGATGTTTAAAAGCAGATCCTTGTTTTGTATCTGATTTAGCTAAAAAAAGAGGGAAAGATCAACTCGGCACTTTGGGGGCAGGAAATCATTTCATAGAAATTCAGGAAGTAGATGAGATTTATGATGAAAAATTGGCTGAGGAATTAAGTTTTAGAAAAGGGCAAATAGCGATTCTTATCCATACTGGTTCCCGCGGCCTAGGCCATCAAGTAGCAACAGATTATATTCGTTGTTTTATGCAAGCAATGGGAAAATATAAAATTTCTCTTCCTGATAGAGAATTAGCAGCAATTCCTTTTTCTGCGCCTGAAGGAAAAAAATATTTTTTGGCAATGGGAGCGGCAGCAAATTTTGCCTGGACTAATCGCCAAATTATCACTTATTCAATCAGAAATGTTTGGAAAAAGATTCTAGGATTAAAAAAAGGGTCATTAGACTTAATTTATGATATAGCGCATAATATAGCTAAAGTGGAAATTTATGATATAAATGGTAAAGATGAAGAACTTTTAGTTCATCGTAAAGGTGCAACCAGGGCTTTTCCTGGCCAACTGGTCTTGATTCCTGGTTCAATGGGAACATCTTCCTATGTTTTGGTAGGAACAGAAAAAAGCAAAGAATCTTTTTTTTCTGCCTGTCATGGCGCTGGAAGAACAATGTCTCGCCATGAAGCAAAGAGGAAAATAAATCACAGGGAACTTTTACAAGAATTTACTAGAAGAGGTATAATTATAAAATCTGGTTCTGTTTCTGGGTTAGTTGAAGAAGCGCCTTTGGCATATAAAAATGTTGATGAAGTGGTAGAAATTGTGCATCAAGCAGGGCTAGCTAAAAAAATTGTGCAGTTAAAACCTTTGGCAGTCATAAAAGGATAACAAAAGGTCGAAAAATTAATTATTTAATTATTATGGAAGAAAAACTTATCGGAAAAATTACTCATTATTTTGGAAAAATCAGTGTTGCTATCATTGAACTTTCTGGTGCACTTAAAGTAGGAGATAGAGTTCATATCAAAGGGCATAGCACTGATTTTGAGCAAGATATTTCTTCAATTCAGATTGAGCACGAGAATGTTGAAAAAGTGAAAAAAGGAGATGCAATTGGGGTTAAAGTTGATGAAAAAGTGAGGGAAGACGATGAGGTTTATTTGATTGTTTAGTATGAAAAAATTAGCCGTACCTGAAGCTGTCGCTGTTTTAATTGGAACAATTATTGGAGCTGGTGTTTTTACGCTTCCTTATGTGGCTGTTCATTCTGGATTAGCCACAACATTAATCTGGTTAATTATTGTTAGCTTCATTATTACTTATCTTCATCTTGCTTTTGGAGAAATAGTTTTAAGAACAAAAAAAGATTTTCGTTTACCCGGATATGTCGGGCATTATTTAAATTCTTCAGCCAAAAGATTTATTCTTTTAATTACTTTTTTTACTTTTTCATTCTCTCTTCTTATTTATTTGCTTTTAGGCTCTCAATTTTTACGCGTAATTTTAAATTCTATTTGGGCAAATTTTTCTTTTCCGCAGGGATTTTTAGTTATTTTTCTTTGGCTCTTATTGAGCTCAACGATTTTAAGCAAAAGCAAAAGATTGTCAAAAATCAATTTTTATTTATCTTTTACCCTTCTTTTTTTATTCTTCATTATTGCCATTTTTGCTTTACCTCATTTTAAGACAGAAAATATTAATCTTTTTAATTTTACAAACCACTGGGGTTGGTTAATACCTTACGGCGTGCTTTTTTTCGCCCTTAATGGCATGGTAGCAATCCCTGAAGCGGCAAAAGTTTTGGAGATAAGAGGTGAAAAAAAGGAAAAATTAAAAAAAGTTGTTATTATCGGTACGCTTATACCGGCTTTTTGTTATTTGGTATTTATTTTGGTAGTGGCAGGCGCAAGTGGATACTCGACTACATTAGAGGCTGTTCAAGGATTGAAAGGCATTTTAGGAAATAGTATTATTTTATTAGGAGCAATATTGGGATTTTTAGCAGTTTCAACCTCTTATTTAATTTTTGCTTCTTATATTAAAAATAGTTTTATTAGCGATTTTAAATGGTCTCGTTTTATAAGTTATTTCTTGGTAGTTGTTGGTCCATTGTTACTTTATTGTCTTCGTTTAGAAAATTTAGTAAAACTTATTTCTTTTATTGGAGGAATGTTAGGTGGTCTTGAGGGTGTAATGCTTATTTTAGTTTTAAAGAAAGCAAAACAACAAGGAGAAGTAGAGCCAGCTTATCAGATTCCTTTAAACAAGATTTTGGTAGCCATTTTTATAATAGCTCTTATCATTGGAGCCCTTTGCCAAACCTTTTTAATTTACTGAATTAATATTTTATGCGTATTCTTGCTGATTTTCACATTCATTCCAAATATTCGCGAGCTACTTCTCACGATATGGATTTGGAACATATTTTTCAGTCAGCGCAAGAGAAAGGGATTACTGTTGTTGGAACAGGCGATTTTACCCATCCAGAGTGGTTTAACGAACTAAAAAATAAATTAGAGTTGGCAGAGGAGGGATTGTATAAACTAAAAGATAAGAATGAAAAAATAAAAGATGGAGTGAGATTTGTTATAACAGGCGAGATAAGCAACATGTATACAAGGAATGGAAGAGGTAGAAGAATTCATAATCTTATTATTTTACCTTCTTTGGAATCAGCAGAGAAAATAAATAATATTTTATCATGGCAGGGGAATTTGAAATCAGATGGACGTCCTATTTTGGGAATGGACTCAGAAGAACTTTTAAAAATTGTTATGGACGCTGAACCAATGGCTTTATTTATTCCGGCGCATGCTTGGACCCCATGGTTTGGTGTATTTGGTTCAATGTCAGGATTTGATAGTTTAGAAGAGGCTTTTGGAAAGAATGCCAAGCATATTTATGCTTTAGAAACAGGGCTTTCCTCAGATCCCCCAATGAATTGGCGACTTTCAGCATTGGATAAATTTGCTTTAATTTCTAATTCTGATGCTCACAGTCCAGCCAAATTAGGCAGGGAAGTAAATGTTTTTGATACAGAATTGAGTTATTCTGCAATTAGAGATGCTATTATTAAAAAAGATAAATCAAAATTTTTGTATACAATTGAATTTTTTCCTGAAGAAGGAAAATATCATTATGACGGCCATCGCTTATGTAAGGTTAGTATGTCACCAGAGCAAAGGAAAAAAGTAAAAGGAATTTGTCCTGAATGTGGCCGCAAGCTTACAGTGGGTGTTTTATCCAGAGTTGATGAATTAGCTGATAGAAAGGATGGTTTTGTGCCTTCTGGCGCCATTCCTTATAAGAGTTTAGTTCCTTTAAAGGAAATTATTGCTGAAGCTGTTGGCGTAGGAACTCAAACAAAAACAGTAGAAGAACATTATCAAAAATTAATCCAGCAATTTTCCAATGAATTTAATATTTTATTAGATGTTTCATTAGAAGAATTAGATAAATTTACTTTGCCTAAGATTGTACAAGGTATAAAAAGAGTAAGAGATGGTAAACTAATGATAGAACCTGGGTATGATGGTGAATTTGGTAAAGTTAAAATTTTTCACGAAGATGAAACAGAAGAGAAACAAAACAAGCTTTTTTAATACTCATACCACATGGAACAAACATTAATAGGATATTTTTTAAAACAAATTGGTTTTTATTGCTCTGATTTTATAAGGGCTTACTTCAAAGGTGGCTACAGTTTCTTTTTTAGAATTTATCAATATTATTTTTCAAGATTAGAACGTAGCACAGGCCTTATAGTTAATATCCGTTATTTTACCATTCCACTTTGGCAGCAGTATGCCTTTGTTGCTTATTTAATAAGCATTCCTTATAGGATAGCAAGGATTATTTTAGGAATAGTACTTTTGACCATATTAACCCTTTGCTTTTCGGCAATTTATCTTTGTTGGGTATTTCTGCCCTTTTATCTGATTCTAAAAACAATATCGCCGTAACGAAAGGTGGGGAGATTTAGAAATTATTTAAAAATTAAAAATTTATAGCTCGTTATGATGAAAAAAGAGAAAAAACAAAAAAAGGATGAAATGGAGACAGAGTTATTTTTCTCTGATGTTTTTTTCCTTTGGCCTGCCTGGAAGAGATTCTTTTATAAAGTAATTTTTACTGTTTTTATTTCCTTGGGATTTATTTTTTCTTTTTCCTTGGTGCTTCTTCGTATACAACCATGGTATAACTTAAGCATTCTTGTTCTATTGTTTTTTATTTATGTCTTTTTTAAACAAAATCTTTCAGATCTGCCTTTATCGGAAAAATATTTTAAACAGAAGAAGGTTAATTTAGTCCGTTTTCTTTCTCCACAAGCCAAAAACATACTCATTGAAACAAGAAATATTTCATCGACTTTTCAATTGAATTTTTTCCAAGGGGTTTTTTACACGCTTCTTTCCCAAAAAGAAATAGTTGACGCATTAAACATATTAGATATATCTACGGAGGAGATAGAAGAGTTAAAGAAAAGAATAAAAGAAGAAAAAGCGAGCAAAAAAGAAATTACAAAAGAAAATTATCAAAAATTTTTAGAAAAAATTACTTACTGGGCTTTTTTTGAAGCTAAAAAATTAAAGAAAAATTGCATAAGTCCTGAATCCTTAATATTAGCTCTTTATTCTATTGATAATTCTAAAATTTCCGATACTTTTAATTTTTATCGTTTAGAAAAAAATGATTTGGCTGTGGCGTTTATTATAAATTATCTTTCGCGGATAAAAGGCATAGAAGTTCTAAAAGGATTATCTGATAAAAGGCAATTTAGCTTTCGGTTAAAAAGAGTAAAAGTTAACCGTTCTTTTACGTCTCGTCCTACACCATTCTTGGATTTATATGGTTTGGATTTTACCGAGCTGGCTTTAAAGCTAAAAATAGGCATTATGATAGGGCATGAGCAAGAATACCAAAGCCTTTTAGATCTTTTGTGCCGCGAAGGCAGAAGAAACATTCTCCTGGTTGGACCAGCAGGCGTTGGAAAAGATACGCTAGTTTCTTATTTGGCTTTTAATTTAGTCAGAGATAAAACGCCCTTGAAGTTACGTGATCGCCGCCTTATAAGCCTTTCCCTTTCTTCTCTTTTAGAAGACACAGAAGAACCATTAGAGATTTATAACCGTTTAACAAAAATTACAAAAGAACTTTTAGTTAATAGGGATATAATTATTTATTTGCCTCAATTTCATAATTATAAATTATTGGCTCAAAAAGGAGGATTTACCGCTTTAGAAATTTTTCAATCACTAATAAATGCTTCATGGGTACCTGTAATTGCGGCAACGACTCCTGGAGACTATCGGCGTTATTTAGAATTAGACCCTATTGTGAAAGAGAATTTTGAAATTATTAAAGTAAATGAACTTTCTTCTCAAGAGTCAATAAGATTTTTAGCCTATCGTTCTTTAGAACTAAAAAGAAAAACGAAGGTAAAAATTAGTTACAAGGCCATTAAAAGGGCTGTAATTTTGGCTCAACGCTTTTTGACCTCGATTCCTTTACCATCTTCCGCAGAATCTCTTTTAACTGAGGCTCTTGAAGGAGTTTGCAGGAAAGGCGGAAAAATAGTTTTAGAACAAGATATAGTGGATTTGGTAAGTTTAAAAACGCAGGTGCCTTTGGAAATTTCTTCTGAACAAGAAAGGGAAAAGCTATTGAATTTAGAGAAACTCATTCATCAAGATTTAATTAACCAAGAAAAAGCAGTAAGTATAGTATCTGCTGCTTTAAGGCAATATAGAACCGGCTTAACAAATACTAAAAAACCAATTGGCGTTTTTCTTTTTGTCGGACCTACTGGAGTAGGCAAAACTCAATTAGCGAAAACACTTGCCAAAATTTATTTTGGAAGCGAAAAGACTATGATTCGTTTTGATATGGCCGAATATCAGGATAGAAAAAGTATTGACCGTTTTATTGGTAATCCTGAGGGAACAATGAGTGGATCTTTGACTGAGGCAGTAAAGAATAACCCTTTTTCTCTAATCCTTCTGGATGAATTTGAGAAAGCCAATTCCGATGTTTTAAATATTTTTCTTCCAGTATTTGACGAAGGGAGGTTAACTGATAATCTCGGGCAAGTTATTGATTTTACAAATACAATTATTATTGCGACTTCTAATGCTTTGTCTGATTTTATAAAAAATGAGATAGAAAAGAATGTTGACATTGATGATTTATCAGAAAGATTGAAAAAGAAATTAGCAAATTATTTTAAGCCAGAGCTTTTGAACAGGTTTAACGAAGTTGTTGTTTTTAGGTCATTGACCCAGGAACATCTTAAAGAGATAGTAAAATTAAAATTAAATGAATTGGTATCTGATTTATCAAAAAATAAAAAAATAGAATTATCTTTTGATAATTCTGTTATTGAACGATTGGCTGAATTAGGATATAACCCAATATTTGGAGCTCGACCTTTAGATTCAGTAATTGGGCATTGTATAAAAGATAATTTAGCCAGCTCCATTCTAAGGAAAAAACTTGGTCAAAACACCAAGGTGCATTTTGTTTTAGAGGAAAATGAATTTAAGGCTAAGATTGAATCTATCTAATTTTTTCAATAATTTCTTTAAAAACTGCGGGTTGTTTTTCTGCTAATTCGGCTAAGACTTTTCGATCCAAGCCGATTTTTTTATCTTTTAATGCCTTGATAAATTTACTGTAACTAAGTTCGTATTTTCTTACAGCGGCATTAATTTTAACCTGCCAGAGTCTGCGAGCATCTCTTTTTTTTAATCGTCTGTCTCTAAATGCATGTGTCCATGCATGAAGAAGCGCTTCTTTAGCCAAGCGGTATTTTGTCTTTCGGCCATATCTAAATCCCTTGGTATGTTTTAGCAAGTTTTTTCTTCTTTTATTTGCAATAGTGCCTCTTTTTACTCTCGTCATATGATTGAAATTTGTTCTAGATTAATTAACAGGAACAGATTAATTTGAATGTTTAATAATAGATTTTATCTGTTTTGATGACATAGAAATTGACCTTTTTCTTGCTCTTTTTACCTTAGATGAATCTTTTGCCTGTGTGTGTCCAAGATTACAAGAACGCCTTAGGATTTTTCCATTTTTGGTTATTCTTAATCTTTTTTTAAATAATTTTACTCTCATTTTCTCAAAACTATAATTAGCCCACGCGGGACTCTTTTTAATGGTTGAATAATTTTATGTTCAATTTTAATTTTTGATAGAAATTCACTAATTTTTTTATTAGCTAAATCAAAATGAGCTTTTTGCCTTCCTTTTAATTTCATTTCGATTGTTACTGTTTTTTCTTCTTCCAAAAATTTTTCTGTTTTTTTAACTTTCGTTTCTAAATCATGCTCTCCTTCGTTAAAGCCAATGCGGATTGATTTTGTAGCGGTCTGCCTTTCTTTTAATCTTTTCTTTCTGTATTCTTTTTCTTTTTTATACCTTAACTTATTTGAGTCCCCAAATTTATATATTGGGGGGGTGGTTTTTTTTGTAATTTCAACTAAATCCAAGCCACGCTCTCGGGCTATTTTAGAGGCTTCATCATAAGAAAAAATCCCTATTTGTTTTCCTTTTTCGTCAATAAGTCGAACTTCTTTTGAAATCAAGTTTTATAAGAAGATTAATTGTTTTAGTTTTTTAGTGGAGAAGGTGGGAGTTGAACCCACGTCTAAAAAGAATTTTTTAAATAATTCTACGAGTATAGTTCATTCTTTATGTACTTTTAAGAAAAGAAAGAAAGAACAGACTTTTCTTAAAATTCTCCGAAAATAGTTCAATTGATTTTTGGTCGGAAAAGCCAGAAATCAATCTATCTCGAATGTTTGTATCCTTTAGGACTATCGAGAATCATCCGAAAGAATTTCCCTTAAAAGGGAATAGCTTAGCCTAAACGATTAAGCATAGGCATAAGCAGGAGTTTGATTGGCATTTATTGATGCCGCCTTGATTTTTATTGAGGATACAAGGCGTCCTCAACTCGCTTATTTAAAAACTCTCTTTTTATCGAATCCCGTCATCCCCATTTAGTATAGTCCTCTTTTTGCTCTGCTCACATTTCTTTCCGTCTCTCTTTTTTTTATTGTTTCTCTTTTGTCAAATTTCTTTTTTCCTTTTGCTAATCCTAATTCTAGCTTGACTAAACCGTGTTTAGTATACATTCTTAATGGTATCAAAGTCAAGTTCTTTTGTTTGATTTTACCTATGAGATATTTAATTTCTTTTTTATTAAGAAGAAGTTTTTTAGTTCTATCAGGGCTGTAAATAAAATTAATATTTTTTGGTTGATAAGGTGAAATAGAGCAATTTATAAGAGAAACCTTGTCGTTTCTAATAATAGCAAAACTGCCTGATAAATCAGCTTTTCCTGTTTTTACGGCCTTTACTTCTATTCCAGTCAATACAATTCCTGCTTCTATTTTTTCTAAAATCTCATAATCAAAATGCGCTTTTTTGTTTGTAGCCAATGTTTTCATAACTTTATTGTATTATTATATCATAAAAGATTGTTTTTTCGCTTATTTTGCGATAAAGTAAAGAGATATGGAAAAAACTTTGGAATTTATTCAAAAAGAAAAAGATGTTTTGGAATTTTGGGAGAAAAATAAGATTTTTGAGAAATCAATAGAACAAAGGCCAAAAACCAAATCGTATGTCTTTTATGACGGTCCTCCTTTTGCGACGGGCTTACCTCATTATGGGCATATTCTTGCTTCTTTAATAAAAGATGTTGTTCCTCGATATTGGACAATGAAAGGCTTTCGTGTGGAACGGCGCTGGGGTTGGGATTGCCATGGTTTACCAGTTGAGAATTTAATTGAACAGGAACTAGGTTTAAAAGACAAAAAAGACATTGAATCAATTGGTATAGATAAATTTAATCAAGCTTGCAAAGACAGTGTTTTACGTTATGTTGATGAATGGAAAAAAGTTATTCCCCGAATTGGCCGCTGGATTGATATGGATCATCCTTATAAAACCATGGATTTTGATTATATGGAGTCTATTTGGTGGGTGTTTAAGCAGTTATGGGATAAAGGATTAATTTATAGAGATTATAAGAGTATGCATATTTGTCCCCGCTGTGGAACGACTCTTTCTAATTTTGAGGTGACTCAAGGCTATAAAGATGTTGAAGATTTAAGTGTCACAATTAAATTTAAATTAAGAAAGAGAGAAAATACTTTTGTTTTAGCTTGGACAACTACTCCTTGGACTTTACCAGGAAATGTGGCTTTAGCAGTAGGAAGAAATATTGGTTATATAAAGATACAAATTAAAAACGAATTTTACATTTTAGCAAAAGACAGGTTAGAAATTATTAAGGATGAGTATAAAATTATTGAAGAGATGAAAGGCAAAGATTTGGTTGCATTAGAATATGAACCTTTGTTTGATTATTTTTCAAAAAAAGACGATTTAAAGAATAAAGAAAATGGGTGGAAAATATATGATGCTGATTTTGTTTCTACAGAAGAAGGGACCGGTATTGTACATATTGCTCCGGCTTTTGGCGAAGACGATTTGAAACTTGGGCGCTTGAAGAATCTTCCTTTTGTTCAGCACGTAGATGAAGCCGGTTGTTTTATAGATGAAGTTATAGAGTGGGCTGGAGAGGCAGTAAAACCAAAAGATAATATTTCCAAGATAGACGGGGAAATTATTAGATGGCTGGAACAGAAAAATGGATTATTCTTTCAAGAAAAAATCATTCATAGCTATCCTTTTTGCTGGCGCTGTGGCACTCCTCTTTTGAATTATGCTACTTTTTCTTGGTTTGTGAAAGTCACCGCCATAAAAGAAAGAATTATAAAGAATAACGAGAAAATAAATTGGGTACCGGAACATATTAAGTATGGACGTTTTGGAAAGTGGTTGGAAGACGTAAAAGATTGGTCAATTTCACGCTCCCGTTATTGGGGGACTCCTTTACCAATTTGGCAATGTCATGGCAGCAAAAATGATAAAGTAAATTCTTGCGATAATATTAAAGTTTTTGGTTCAGTTAAGGAGTTGGAAAAATTAAGCAATAAAAAAATAAAAGACCTTCATAAACCATACATTGATGAAATTGTCTTCAAATGCGAAAAATGCGGCGGTTTAATGAAAAGAATTCCGCAGGTTTTAGATTGTTGGTTTGAATCTGGTTCAATGCCTTATGCTCAGGCCCATTATCCTTTTGAAAACAAGGAGTTGTTTGAAAAGAATTTTCCAGCCCAATTTGTTGCTGAAGGTATAGATCAAACGAGGGGATGGTTTTATACTTTAATGGTTTTGTCCACAGCTTTATTTGATAAGCCGGCTTTTCTCAATAATATCGTCAATGGCATTATTTTAGCCGAAGATGGGCAAAAGATGAGCAAGCATTTGAAGAATTATCCTGAGCCAATGCAAATCATTGATAAATATGGAGCTGATGCGATGCGTTTTTATCTTTTAACTAGTGCTGCGATCAAAGCAGATGATTTGCGTTTTTCTGAGGATGGAGTTGATGAAGTTCTAAAAAAAGTTCTAATAATTTTTTGGAATGTTCACACATTTTATAAATTATATGCTGAAGAAGAAAGTGATTGTTTGGATATTAAATCCATTAATAATATTAACATTCTAGATAAGTGGATTTTATCTAAATTAAATTCTTTAAACGAGGAGATTAGTAGAGGGATGGATGAATATGATTTATTGAAAGCAATAAGACCAATAGAAAAATTTATTAGTGACCTTTCAACGTGGTATTTAAGAAGATCCAGGAATAGGTTTAAAAATAGCAAAGAGAAAAAGAAGGCGTCACAAATCTTAAAACATATTTTATTTAATTTAAGTAAAATAGTAGCTCCATTTACACCATTTTTTAGTGAACAAATTTACCAAAGCTTAAGAGATAAAAAAGACCCAGAATCAGTACATCTTTGTGATTATCCTAAAATTGATAAAGAATTAATCGATAAAACCCTAGAAGAAGATATGGAGAAGATTCGAGTGATTTCTTCATTAGCTCTGGCAGAAAGATCTCAAGCGGGCATAAAAGTAAGACAGCCAATCGCTTCGCTCAAAATCAAAAATCAAAAATCAAAAATTAAAAATAATAAAGAATTATTGCAATTAATAAAAGATGAAGTGAATGTTAAGCAAGTGATTTTTGATGATAAATTAGAGAAGGAAGTTGAAATAGATACTGAAATTACGCCAGAGCTTAAAGAAGAAGGCATAATTCGTGGTTGTTTTAGGCAAATTCAGGTTATTCGCCAAAAATCCAAATTATTTTCCTCTGATAAAATAGTTATTTGTTTTCAAGGCGAAAATTCAATAATAGAATTATTAAAAAAGAATGAGAAACAAATAAAAGAAGGCTTACGGATAGAAAAGATTATTTGGAACGAAATTGAAGATTTTGATTTTAAAGGGGAAATAATCTTAGATAGTAGGAAAATAAATATCAGTCTAGAGAAAATTAATTAGATTTGCCATTTAAGAATCTTTGTGTTAATCTTTTAAAATCAATATTATTTAAAATTTAGAATTTAAGAATAAAAATTATTATGGGTGTTCCTGCTCGTCATCATAGTCGCTCCAGAGTCAATAAACGCCGATCTCACATGGCTCTTAAGCCGCTTAATTTTATTAAATGTTCTCATTGCAAAGAAATGATAATGCCTCATCGCGTTTGTCCTTATTGTGGTTATTATAAAGAAAAGGAAGTCATTGATGTGTTAAAAGGGCTTTCCAAGAAGGAGAAGAAATTAAAGCAAAAAGAGATAGAAAAAGAAAAATAATCTTTAAAAATTTAAAATTTAAAATTAATCTCATGGGGTCTCGACATCTTTCCCGCTCCATTGTCTTACAAACTCTTTATGAATGGGATTTTTCGAAAAAAGATAAAGATGTAAAGGCAATATTTCAGAGAAATTTGAAATCATTTGGAGAAGGATTGCCAAATAAGGAATATTCAGAAGGGCTTTTAGACGGCATATTGAGCCAATGGGATAAATTGAATAAATTAATTCTTTCCGGGGCTCCTGAATGGCCACTAGGTCAAATTAATATTATTGATAGAAATATTTTAAGAATTGGAATTTTTGAATTGTTATTTGCAGATTTAAAAGAAGTTCCTCCAAAAGTTGCCATTAATGAATGCGTGGAGTTAGCTAAAACTTTTGGTGGCGATTCTTCACGTCGTTTTGTAAATGGAGTGTTAGGGACAGTTTATCGGGAGATGGAAGAGGTTATTAATAAAAAAGAAAAGAATGACACAATCTGATTTTTACAAAATTCAGAAAATTTTAGGGTTAGAATTTAATAATTTAGATTTATTAAAACGGGCGTTAACTCACCGGTCTTTTTTAAATGAAAACAAAGAATGGCTTGAAATAGGACATAATGAAAGATTAGAATTCTTAGGAGATTCAGTTTTAGGTTTGATTGTTGCTGGACATTTATTTAAAGAATTTTCAAAG
>Ga0307376_10003375_pt1 | contig 14952 bp, 15 predicted proteins | sample TR2MG_FD_202536 | JGI IMG/M metagenome (GOLD analysis project Ga0307376, IMG submission 202536) | Soil microbial communities from Risofladan, Vaasa, Finland - TR-2 | ecosystem: Environmental > Terrestrial > Soil > Coastal area > Acid sulfate soil | place: Finland: Risofladan, Vaasa | collected...
AAGCGCCGCATCTCTGGCGTCAGTGATAAGAACCTCGACGAGCAGTATTGGGCGGCGATACAGGCCGGCGCGCTGGGCGGCAAGCTGTGCGGCGCGGGCAGCGGAGGCTGCTGGTTCTTCCTGGTGCCGCCGGAGCGCAAGCCCGCGGTGATAGACGTGCTGGGGCTGCGCGAGATACCGTTTCAAGTGAGCGAGAAAGGGGTGCGGCAGTGGGAGGTGTAGGCAGAATCCCTATCGGCGACTTTCCCCTTGGCGACGAGGAACGCGCGGCGCTACAGCGCGTCATCGACTCGGGGCGCATCAGCCAGGGCGTCGAGGTACGGTCCTTTGAGGAAGAGTTTGCCCACTACATGGGCACCCGGCACTGCGTGGCTGTATCCAGCGGCACGGCGGCGCTGATGGTCGGCCTGCGCGCGGTAGCGGTCAGCAAACAGTTCTCGATGACGGAAGGTGGGCGCATCCTTCTCCCGGCGTTGACATTCATTGCCACGGCGAACGCGGCAAAGCTGGCGGGGATGCGCGTCATGTTTGGCGACATCGAACCCGGCACGATGGGCCTGTCGCCGGACGCCATAGGGACAACGCCGGTCGACATGGTGCTGCCTGTTCACCTGATGGGGTACAGCGCCAACATGACGGCGATTCGCGCCAAGTGTGACGAGCGCAAGATACTGCTGGCGGAGGACGCCGCAGAAGCGCACGGCACGCGGCTGCGCGGCAAGCTGGCGGGTACATTCGGACTGTGGGGCGCATTCTCGTTCTACATTGCCCACACCGTCCAAGCGGGCGAGCTGGGGTGCATCGTCACCGACAGCGCCGAAATCGCACGGGTGGCACGGCAGCTACGCGCCCACGGCAGGGAGTGCTCGTGCCGCATCTGCACGCGCTCGACCACAGGCTGCCCGCATCTCGAGCACGGCGACCCGCGCTTCCGGTCGCTGTATGTTGGCTGGAACTTCAAGGCGATGGAGTTCCAGGCCGCGCTGGCAAGAGTCCAGTTGCGCCACATTGACGAGAACATTGAACGGCGCAGGGAAAACGTGGACCGGCTCAACGGGCACCTGATTGACCTACAGGAGTCAGGCGCAGTCGAGCCCTTTGCTGTGCAGGACGGCACGGTACACATCGCCTACCCCATCGTACTCACCAAGCACGGCTACAGGGACCGCGTGGTGGCCGAACTCGAGCACCGGGGCGTCGAGGCGCGCCCACTGTTTGGGTGCATCCCGACGCAGCAGCCGGCCTATGCGCAGATGAAGAACATCTACGCCGGGCGCGTGCCAGTTGCAGAGCACTACGGCGCGGACGGGTTCTACGTTGGCGCGCACCAGTACCTGACGGATAGCGACGTGGACAGAATGGCGGAGATTATCAAGGACACTGTGCGCAGAGTTGTTACATAGAAAGGAAGGCTTGTGACCGACTTCTGGAAAGACAAGCGCGTCGTCATCACCGGGGCACGCGGGTTCGTCGGCTCATTCCTGGTGGACATGCTCGTGGAACTCGGCGCAATCGTGCGCGGGATGGACACGGGCATCCGCGGCAAGAACCACAACAGCTTCATTCGCTACACCGACCCGCGCCAGGCCGACGTGACGAACCAGGGCAATTGCGAGGCTGTGTTCAGGGACGCTGACGTGGTGTTCAACCTCGCCGCGCACGTTGGGGGGCTGTACTACAACATCGACCACCAGGTGGAGCAGTTCTGGGGCAACATGCAGGTGCTTGTCCCACCCGCATTGGCGGCGGCAAAGACGGGCGTCGGCGTGTACGTGGACGTGTCGACGGTGTGCGTGTACGCCCACGGCTGCAACAACCCGGCGCACGAGTTGTTCGGGCACATCGGCGAACCGGAACAGGGCAACGCCGGGTATGCCTGGGCAAAGCGCATGGGCGAACGCGCCTGCCACTGGGCGTTCAAGGACTCACCGACGCGGTATGTCGTCGTCAGGCCGACCAACATCTATGGCCCACGCGACTACTTTGACGACACGGCGCACGTCATCCCTGCGCTGATTCGCAAGTTCACCGATGGGCGAGATGTGGTCGAGGTCTACGGCGGCGCACAAAAGCGAGAGTTCCTGTACGTCGAGGATGCGGCGCGCGCGATGCTGGCGGTCGCGGAGAACGGAAAGCGTGGCGAGGTCTACAACCTGGGCACCGGCGGCGAGACACAGTGTACCATCGCCTGGCTGGCGTCGCATATCCAGCATCTCACGGGACACAACGGCAAGCTCGAGTTCGCCACCAAGGCCGCGATCGGGGACCGCTCGCGCTGTACGGACGCCACCAAGGTGCAGGCCCTGGGCTGGCGGCACAAAGTAGAACTGAAAGAGGGCCTGCAGCGCACCATAGACTGGTACTTGGAGCAGCAATAGTGGATACGTGGCCCAAGGTCGTTATCATGCTCAAGACGTGGCAGGGGCCGACGCCAGAGATCGCGGCGGAGCGGCTGTCCAGGGCGGCAGAGGTCTTCCGATCCATCGAAAAGAACCTGGACTACCCGGACTGGGCGTGGCACATCGCGGACGATGGGAGCGACACGGGCTATGTGGAGCAGTTTCTGGACCGGATGGGAACGCGACCGTACATCTATACCAGCAGCGGCGCAAACGGGGATATTGGGTGCAACCTGAACACCGGACTGCGCGTGGCGTTCCAACAGGCAGACCTCGTGATGAACTGGAGCGACGACATCTGCCTCACGAAACCACTCGACCTTCGACCGGCGGTGGAACTGCTGCAATCTAACGCAGCCGTCGGGTACGCCGTGCTAAGGTCGGCCCACCCAAGCCTGCGGTTGATCCCGATGGCGGACGGCTGGAACGAGATAGACAAGGATTCGCCCAATCGGTTCCTGATCACCACGTCGCTCAACCTGATGCACCGCAGGGCGTGGGACTTTTACGGCCCGTACCCGGAAGGGCTGCGCATCGACATCATGCAGATGGAAATGGCGTGGCGGTATAGGCACTTCAAGGACGGCCTCAAGATCGTGATTCACGACGACCTGGTAGACGTGAAGGGCCTCATCAACTACAGGGCGCACAGCACCTGGTCATGGAGGGTGTACGACAAAGAGGAACAGAAGGCATGGTATCGCTATAGGTCCTATGCAGGACGAAGAGTACAAGCGTGAGCGAACACGACGTGTATCAGCAACGCTATCTGGCGCACATCGCACGGAAACGGCACGCCATCGGGCTCGACGCTGGCGTGCGGTCGTTCTGGGACGTTGTAGTCACCCGGCACAGCCAGCGCGCGTTCACAGGTCGTGCGTTGGAACCACACGTAATGGACGCCATCTACGAGGCGATACGGCTTGCGCCATCGTCCTGCAATCGGCAGGCGATCGTGGTGCGCCCACTCGACCGCGGGCACGGAGAGGGGCTTGCGTCCCTGCTGGTCGGCGGCGCGGGGTGGCTGGACGATGCAGCGGTTGTACTTCTGCTGTTCGCCGATATGAAAGCCTACAAGTCACCTGCCGAGGTCGACTTTATGCCCTACCTCGACGCGGGGTTTGTGGCACAGAGCATCTACCTGGTGGCAGAGGCGTTGGGCGTGGGGGCCTGCTTTGTCAACCCGAACATCCGCGAGGCGAACAAGGGGGCCTTCAACGAGGAGTACAACCAGGCGGGGCTGCGGTTCTGCGGCGCGATGGCGCTGGGGTACTATGACGTGCGTGGTCCGGAGTCGCCAAAGCGGGGGATCGGGGAGATATTCTACCCGGGAAAGAAGGAGACAAAATGTACGTAGAGCACAAAGACATCGGCAAGCTGCTGTTTTACTGGCCCGCACTGACGAGCAGGGAATACTACAACCGCACCCTGGGGCAGTGCCACACCGTCTCCGTTCTGGACCAGCCGCGATTCCACTTTCTGGAAGCGTTGCTCTCAAAGTCGATGGACGAGGCAGTACAGACGTTCATCGCGGTGTCCAAGCGTTACACGCCCAAGGGGTGGCACCCCAACGCCGAGAACGGGGCAAACTATGGGCGCAAGATTATGGCGCTGTACGAGGACATGAAAGAGAACGGGATACGGGAACGCATCGTCCTGCTGGAAGGGCCGCCGGGCGGAGAGGGGCGGCTGATCGTACAGGAGGGCAACCACCGGGCCATCATCGCCCACTTTCTCGGATGCGGCCTGGAAGCCGAGGTAAGGCCGGCAACAGTAAACATGGAGTGGGAGTGGGGCAGGCCGCCGGAACAGCGGCTGCATCTCTACCAGAGCATCTTTGTCAACGGGAAAGAGCTGGTGCCTGGGCAGCGGCGGGACAGCCTGGCGCGCATCGAGACGATTCGCCCGGAAGACCTGCTCGGCAAGCGCGTGCTCGTGCTCGGCTGCAACAACGGGCGCGACTGCTTTATGGCGTGCGAGAGGGGCGCAACCAAGGCTGTCGGCATAGACATGGACGCGCAGTTGTTGGGCGCGGCGCTGCGGGAAGCGACGTACTATGGCTACCCGACCGACTTTATCAAGCACGACCTGCGGGAACCGCTGGGCGACATTGGCGAGTTCGACACGGTGCTGGCGTTCTCGATCTACAATCCCCTGCCCGACCACGACATGCTGGCGCAGTTGATGCGCAGGGGCAGCGTGGCGTACTTTGAGGGGCATTCGCTCCTGCCCGTACTCGAGGACGACGCATACCGGGCCAGATACGCAGACGCCATCGGCCCGTTCCACAACGTGGAGAAGGTGTACGAGGTCGGCGGGGGCGAGCGCCGCATGTACAGGATGGAGCAGTGAACACGGTCGGCATCGTCGTTCACGACGGCTACAAGTTCATCCCAAACGCCTATGGCACGACGCGGCTGGGCTACTTGCACGGCTTTCAGCGCATCGGGCTGCAGGCCGAGTTCGTCGAGCACGGCGCGCTGTCGGGCTTTATCGCGGCGTCGCCTGAGCCGCCGCTGCTGTGGCTGACGTATGGCGATTACGACCACATGGACGGGGATGCGCTGGCGCATGTGCATGAGTGCCCGCACATCGTTCAAGTCAATACGTGGTTCGAGGGCATGGAAAAGCTGCACGCCAAGTTCGGCGCGCCCAGCCCCCATGTACCCGAACACATACTGAACAAGATCGCGGCATCGCAGCCGGACTTTGTGTGGTGCTCTGCGCCAGAGTCCTATCAGTCGTTTTACCAGGGCTGGCGGGATGCGGGACACCTCGTGGTGTCGCTGCCGTGGGCCTACGATAGCCCACAGTACATGCCGCTAGAGGGCGCCCCCATAGAGTCGGGGGTAGCATTCGTCGGCGGCTATCGGGTCTACAAGGAGCCGCAGTATGACGCCTACCTGTGGCCCTACGCCGACAGGCTGAAGGTGTGGGGATACAGCAAGTGGCCCCGCTGTTACCAGGGCGTGCTGCCCGCAGAGGACGAGCACAGGGTGTACGCCGGCGCAATTGTATGCCCTACTATCTCAGAACCACAGTTTGCGGTCACGGGAGACACCGTGGAGCGCCCGTTCAAGGTGCTGGGCAGCGGGGGCCTGACAGTGTTCGACCCGGTGCCGGCCTATACGCACCTCTTTGGGTCAGACGAGGCGTTGATACCGGAGAACGAGCCGCAGTATCACGATATGATGCGCTGGATGCTGGAAGATGACGATGCCAACGCGGCCTATCGCCAGCGGGGACGCGATGCGGTACTGGCGCGGCACACCTATGCGCACCGTGCGGCAGAGATTCTAGGCGGGCTGGAACGGTGAAGACGGTCATCGGTTGGCCGCGGTCGGGTACGCACTGGCTGCAGGCCATGTTGTCGGGTGCGCAAGACGAACAGTGGGGGCACTCGCACGCTTGTCCCGGCAGTATTACCGAACCCGTCACGCTCATCGTCCGCGACCCACGGGATGCTTTCGCCTCATTCTGTCGGCTGTACGTGCATGAACACGGGCCGGAGAAAACACAGTCCGAACTGCTGGGGTTCATGTTCGAGAAAGAGAAAGGGCCAGGGCGACCGTGGGACATGGGGTGGGTTGCGCACACGCAGGCGATGATTGATCTCAATCGCCGTTATCCGCGCCGCGCCCCGTTCGTGTACTATGAACGCTTGCACAGCCATCCAGTTCGGGTGCTGAACAGGATATTGAGGACGCTGGGGAAGCGCGTGCCACCCGAGCGAGTTGGATGGGCAGTCGGGCGCACGGAAGACAGACGATGCGATCCTTCTACGCTCGAGATAGACGGGGATATGGGACGACCGGGCAAGGGGCGAGAGAGACTGGAAGCAGCGGTGCTCCGAGAGTTGCTGGACCATTGCGGTCCCATGATGTCCCGGCTGGGCTATGACGTTGGGTACGCATCGTGATAACAGTGGTAGGGTTCCCGCGCTCGGGCACCAACTTTTTGAACCGGATGCTGGCGCACTATGTCGACGGTCCCGATGCGGCGGTATGGCTTGGCACGCCCGCCCATCCACACGTCAACAAGATTCACTGGGCCTATCAGGACAAGGGCAGTAGCACGCTCGCCTACATCTATCGTGACCCACGGGACTGCGCGTTGAGCGGACGCGATTACATAGAGCGCCATTTCACCAGGGGCTGCCCACTCGGCCTGATGACGTTCTTGGAGACATACTTTGCCGGGAACTGGGAGTTGTGGCCCTGCGGATGGCGCGACCACACGCGCTACTGGTTGGACAGGGACGTGGCGACAGTGCGCTATGAGACGCTTTGCACCGACCGTGCGCGGACGCTGGCGGCATTGGTCGGACAGCTTGGGCTGGAGTTGGACGAGGAGCGCCTGGCGCACGCGGTCGTGCAGTCCTACTGCTTTGGGGAGCACCACGCTGGGGGTAGGTGCGTGGGGCGCGCAGGACGATGGGTGACGGACTTGCCCCGCGAGGCCGCGGCGTGGCTGGACGACTACTGCGGGGACATCATGGAGCAGCTTGGGTATGAGTGAAAGGTAGAGAGATGGAATGGCCGACCGTATGGGTTTTGTTCGCCACATTTCGTCGGACCACAGTGGCTTTACGAACTATCGAAACGCTAAGAACGCGCTTGCACTATCCGAACTTGCACTGGCACGTATGCGACGATGGCTCGGGAAAGACCGACGACGGGACCGACAGATGGCACTGTGGCGTCCTCGTTGACGCCATCGCACAGTTCTATCCAGAGGTCACATGGCACGAGATGGACACAAAGCCGGGCGAGTTCAACACCGGGGGCAACATCAACGCCGGTATCCGGGCCATGAAGGAGAACGGGGGCAGCCTGTACCACCTGAACTTCGACGACTGGGCCTTGTTCCGCGACCTGGACCTGCGCCCGATGGTGGACGTGCTGGACCAGTCCGAGGAAGTGGGGTTCATTCGCCTGAGCTACTGGGTGCCCTGGCTGTACTCGGTGACGCAGCGGTACGACTCGCCGCGACTGGGAAAGAACTTTATGTGGCAGCGGCTGCTGCGGGCGCAAAGCAGGCCCGGTGGGTGGCCCGGCGACCACTATCTGGTCAGCACGCAGCCCTACGTGGCGCACACGCGGTTTCACGATGCCTATGGCTGGCACCCGGAGCACTGCACGCCGGGGCAGGCCGAAACGGGACTGGGCTCGCAGTACAACGAGTCGCCACTGGGCGAGGATGGGCCGCAGATTCTGTTTCCGATTGGTGAGATCACAGTACACGCACCGTGGGACCACGTAGCGGGTAGGGCGAACGACTATGCAAAGCTGTAGGTGAGGCAGAAATGGCAGACGCACGCACAAGGATGCTCGACCGGCACCTGTTACGCGGCGATTGGACGCCCGAAAAGGTTGGTAGGGACCTGTCCTACTTTGACATGCGAGATGTCAACCTGGACTGTCGCGGCCCGCTCAAGATTAGCCCTACGTCGAATTGGGGCACACGCATTCTCGTGATAACCCGTTCGCACGATGTATCGGGCGGCGCATACTCGCCCCGGACTGTAGAGCGCCCGGTAACGGTGGACGATGACGCCTGGATAGGCAGCGGGGCGTTGCTCTACAACTGCCATATCAAGCACCACGCCACCGTCGCCTGTGGCGCGGTGGTGCGCAACATGACGGTCGAGCCGTACACTATCGTCGAGGGCAATCCCGCTGTGCCCACCAGGCGGTATGTCGACGGGCAGTGGGTAACAATAGAAAGGCATCCTGATGGCGAGAGATGATCCCTTTGCAACGTACCGCACGCACGAATGGTTTGAAAGTCTCGCGTGGCAGCACCGCTGGATTGAGTACATGGTCGGATGGTGGATCGGGCAGTTCGGCAAGCCAGAGACAGTTGCCGACTTTGGCGCGGGCGACGGCTGGTGGTCGCACACCTTCAAGCAGGCAGGGTCCAAGGACTGCTTTGCGGTCGAGCTGGACGAGATAGCGAGAGAGCACACGCCGCCAGATGTGTACTTTATCCAGCAGGACTTGCGCGAGCCGACGGACAAGTTTGGTACGGTCAACCTGGTGATGTGCCTGGAGGTGGCCGAGCACTTGCCGAGGCCGGCGGCGCTGAACGGGCTGCTGCCGACACTCGTCAAAAGCACGCGAGACTTGATTATGTTCAGCGCCGCGCAGCCGGGGCAGGCGGGAACAGGTCACATCAACTCGCAGGCGCCCGGCTACTGGATCGAGCAGTTCGAGCGATGGCCGTACATCAAGCTGTCCAACACGCGCACGGCGGAGGCACGGAAGGCGTTTGAGCGCATCGTGCCGGAAGGGTTCAAGTTCCTGCCCGATAACTTGCTGGTCTTTGCCAAGGTCTAAGAAAGGACACGACGTGAAGGTTTATATCTTCCCACATCCTAGCGAGTACACGGAAGACGGAAAGGGGAGCGGCGGCATCTGGCGCGTGATCAACGCCCAGGCGCGGTGGCTGCCAGAGTATGGCATCGAGATCGTGGGCCGCGAACAGGACGCCGACGTGGTGATGATCCACGCCGGTAGCTTGCTGGAAACGGACAAGCCGATCGTGACCGTCAACCACGGGGCGTATTGGACCGGCGACTTCGAGTGGAATGACCCCTACTGGCAGTACAACGGCGCGGTGATTGAGGCGCTGCGGCGGGCGCACAAGGTGGTCGTGCCGAGTGAGTGGGTGGCGCATCCCATCCGCCGCGACATGCGTCTCGAGCCGGTGGTCATCCCGCACGGAGTGGAGCTTGACCAGTTCGCACGACAGAAAGAGCACGATGGATACGTCCTGTGGGCCAAGCCAAGGGTCGACGTGGTATCAGACCCCGCCCCGATGAATGAACTTGCCCGGTGCCTGCCAGATCAGCCGTTTGTGTCGACCTTTGGCCGGCCCGCAGGAAACGTGCGCGTCATCGGCGCGATGCCCTACGACAAGTTCCAGGGCGTGATGGACCGCGCCGCCATCTGGCTTGCTACCACCAGGGAAACGGGCGACATCGCTTCCCGCGAGGCGATGGCGAGGGGCATCCCGGTCGTCGGCTTCCGCTGGGGCGCAACCGCAGAACTGGTGCGGCACATGGAGACTGGGTTTCTCGCGGAACCGGGCGACTATGATGCCCTCGCCTACGGCATCCGGTACTGCCTCGAGCACCGTGAACACATCGGTGAACAGGCGCGGGAATGGGTGCGCGCAAACTACCAGTGGCACGCACTGGTGGGCTATTACGCCGATGTCATCCGGCAGGCATACGACGCCGACCAGTACGAAGTGGACATAAGCGTCATCGTTCCCAGCTACAACTATGCTCGGTTTCTGCCCGAGGCGCTGGACAGCATCAAGGCGCAGACGCTACAGGCGCGGATGCAGGTCATCGTGGTGGACGACTGCTCGACCGACAACACGCAAGAGGTGCTGTCGCACTATGACTGGATACAGGTCGTGCGCCACGAGTACAACGCGGGCCTGCCTGCGGCGCTGAACACAGGGCTGGACCACGCCAGGGGTAGGTACGTCATTCCCCTGGACGCCGACAACCTGCTCACGCCCACGGCGCTCGGGGTGCTGTACGACGCGCTGGAAAGCAAACCCTGGCTGGACGTGGCAAGCGGGCAGATCGCCATCTACTCCACCGATGGCAAGCACAGGCGTGCGGATGACTGGCCCTTTGGGAAAGTGGACGTGGAGCAGCAGCTTCACCACTACAACCAACTGGCATCGTCCTCGCTGATGCGCCGGCGATCGGTGCAGCGACTGGGCGGCTGGCGACGGCGCCAGCACAAGAACGAGGACGGCGAGTTCTGGTGCAGGGCCATGAGCGCAGGGCTGCGCTTCGAGCAGGTGACGCCCGACCCGGTGCTCGTCTATCGCTGGCATGGCGAGAATAAGTCCAAGACGGAGGGTGGGGAGGATGACCCTGACGGGGTGCTGGCGTGGAACTACCACTACCCGTGGAAGCACGACCACAACATCATGCCATTTGCTTGCACGATGCCTGCGCCGCGGGGGTCGTGGCCCGTGCGCAGCTATGAACAGCCGCACATCAGCGTCATTATCGCCTGCGGGCCGGGACACGACATCTTCCTGCAGGATGCGCTCGACAGCGTGGCGGGGCAGACCTTTCCGGCATTGGAGTGCGTGGTCTGCAACGACACCGGACAGCCGCTGGACGTGGCGGCGATGGGACACCCGTGGGTGCGCGTAGTCAACACTGCTGGTGGTGCGGGACCAGCAGTGGCGCGTAACACGGCCATCGCCGCCGCGAGAGCGCCCCTGTTTGCCGTTCTGGACGCCGACGATATGTACTACCCCGGCTGGCTGGAGGTGGCGTACAAGGCATACCTTGAGAACCCAGAGTGTATAGTCTATGCTGATTGTGATACTGAGGAAAAACTGGGCGAGCGGGAATACTACCGCAGCGGCGAGTTCACCACAGAACGAATCATGGGAACCAGTCGCGCAGCGAATCACTACCCGCAAGCCGTCTATCAGTCTCCCATTCTCTGCCCGAAACAGTGGTGGGAAGCGGTGGGCGGATACCCGACCGATCAGCCTTACGGAATGTACGAAGACTGGCTGTTCGGTGTAAAGTTGCACCTGCTGGGCATTGGCGCGGCCTACTTGGAAGGCGTGCGCTGGGGCGTGTACCGTCACTGGACAGACAGCGCGACAGTGGGCAGCAAGAACGCCATTGACAACATGGATCACGGGACGCCAGAACACAGGCGCAAGTTTGATGAGATATGTGACTGGATAGACAGAAAGGAGAAGGAGATGGCCTGTGTGGGCTGTCGCAACAAAGCAAAGGGAACCGTCGTCGTGCTTGGCAAAACGGTGCCGATACCTACCGGACCCGACCGCGTGTTCGTGTACGTTGGGACTCGAGGGGGGCAGTTCACCGTCAACTCTGCGGTCCAACGCGGCAAAAAGTACAAGGTGCGCCAGGGCGAGGCGTTCACGGTGCCGGCGGGCGATGCTGTGGCCCGCTTTGCGCGCATGAAGGACTTTAGAGAGGTGCTGCCAGAGGAAGCCGAGGCGGGTACGCACATTCCGAACGCGCCCATCCAGCCGCCGCAGATTGCCGTGCCGAACCCGCCACCGGCGCCAGAGGTTGCGCCCTTGCAGGACGCGCCGCCGGAGCGCATAGACGACCTTGACCGCCTGGAGCTGCACTACAAGACGGTGGAGATTCTGCGGGAGGGGAACTTTCGGACTGTGGCAGCCATCTCGTTCGACATCCGCGCGGGAGACGGGCAGGGGCTGCGGGGAATCAATGGCATCGCCGAGAAGCGGTATGCCAAGATCGTCGAGGCCGTGCAGGCGCTGGAGGCGGCATAGTGGTAGAGCTGCTGGCGCTGGCGGCGCTATGCGGCCTCGTGACCTGGCGCCTGACGAGCCTCCTGCACACCGAGGACGCCTTTGAGTGGCTGCGCAAGTGGATAAAGATCGGGCATGACGAGGATGGCTACCCCATTATCTATCCAGACACGTTCTGGGGACGCCAGTTCAAGTGCTTCTGGTGCTTGGCGAATTGGGTTAGCTTACCAGTGACGCTTGTGGTGACCATCGCCAAGGGCATTCCAATCTGGCAAGGCTGCATCTTGAATGTAGCGTCTATCACGGTTGCGATATGGCTTGAGCGGCAGCTAATGCGTTCTCGGGCCAGAGGAAAGTGAGATGGCACGGTCGGAGACGGCACAACCCTATCTGAGCCTGGATACGTACCGCAGGCTGTTCAACATTCCCGCCTGGGCGTTCAACGGCGTGGAGAACCCCGCCGAGGCGCGGCGCGGCTGTGACCACTACTGGACACAGTGGGAGCGGGACAGCCTTGCGCTTGCTATGAGCGAGTCTGAAGACCTGCTTGCCGAACGTCTACAGTTCTACATCGGCGCGCGCTATCTCATAGACTATGACCGGCCCTGGCGCAACCCGATGCAACTGCGCTTCGGGCACATCGTCGGCGCGGGCATCCGCGCCAGGACAGAAGTCACGCCCAGCGCCAGCGACTTTACCGTCGACCCGGCGACAATCACCGTGCCGGCAGCGTCCTTTACCGGCGGCACGAGCGAGATCATCGTCATCGAGGACGCGACGGGCCTCGAAATCGAGTACGACGACATCACCACCGTGGGGACGGATTACGTCATCAACATCGGGCAGTACAAGCTGGTTGAGTGGAACGACCTGGAAGCACAGGTAGACACCATCGACTACGACGCCGCGTTCCCGGCGGCGACATGGCTCAAGTTGGCAGACTTGACCGTGTACCGCCAGTACCGCGACACGGACACGCAGGCAACTATCACTTACGGCCCGGCGTGTAGCTGTTGGTGCGCCGGTGAGGCGTGCGTCGGGACGGACTATACAGCGTGCGTCTTTACGCTCAACCGACAGATCAGTACGGTGCGCGTCCTCCGCGCCACGCTGTCTGACAGTACGTGGTCGTGCGACAACTCGGCGATATGTGGTTGCTACGCTGGCGACAAGGCAACAGTGTACTATGAAGCGGGGACAACGGATGTCCCAGGATGGAGACAGGCCATCTACAGGCTGGCCCACGCCCGAATGGGTGAGCAGCCATGTGGGTGCGCACTGCAGGAGAGACAGTGGCGATTGGACAGGACGACGCCCCCGGTGCTGACGGCAGAACGTTTGAACTGCCCCTGGGGACTGGAACAAGGTGCATGGGCAGCGTGGAACTGGGTGGCAGACCAGGCTCACGGCAAAGCGTTCATGCTGTAGAAAGGATGACTATGGCACTAGCGGGCGCGTGCCCGTAAGGAGGTGCGGACATGGCCGTAAAGAGTACGGCAGTTGTCACGAACGACCTGACCCGTGCGTTCATTCAGAACAACGGGATAGGGACTGTTTTCAACCTGTACGACTGTCAGGCGATGCCGGAGTGGTCGCGGAGCCGTACAGACACGATTCGCGTCAAGGTCAAAAGCGCGGTGGCCTATGGCAAGTACAGCGTCAAGGCGACGGCGCTTGGACAGTGGGAAGACCCCACGTTCACGGTCAACGCTTTCACACCAACGGACCTCGACTGGCTGATCGACATCGACTGCCCGGTCGACTTTCAGGAGGTGATGGGCCGGTGCAACTCGCCCAGCGACCTGACGGGCTACTCGAAGATCAGGCATATGTACCGCTCCACCTTGCAGCAACAGGGCGAAACCGACCTGGACTTCTTGGGAGAGGCGGACACCGCTGGCGTGCAGACACAGACCTCGTGGAGCTGCGAGGATGTCGTGACCATCGTAGTCGTGGACTCTGAGGAACAGCGCCAGGGTGTCACCGAGACGCAGGCGTTCAACGACATCGCGTTCTTGGCAGAGGGCCGATGCGAGGGCGACTGTGGGCGCGAGATCGGGGACGGCGAGTGGGGCGTGGCTGTGGCTGACAGCAACTACGGGTCAGCGACAGCGAACGTCTGGTACACGGACGACACAGGCGCGACGTGGAACCTGGCGGCAACCGACCCGTTTGCCGCGAACGACGCGGACATCAGCTCGTGCGTTATCCTGCCTGGAACGGTCGCGCCACGGTTCATCGTGTTCCGCGGCAACGTCTACGCCAGCTATGGTGCGCGCGCCAGCATCAGCGATGACTGGGGCGCAACGTGGACCGAGGTTGACCTGGGGGGCAACACCAACGGCTCCTACATCAACGGCGCGTTCGCGTTCGCGGTTGGCCTGATCTACGCGGTGGGGAACGGCGGGTACATCTACTACTCGGAAGACCGTGGCAGCACCTGGACGGTCATCACGGGAACGACCACGGGTACGGCGGTCGAGCTGTGGGACATCCACATCCCGCCCGATGACAGCGCGACCATCTTTGTTGTCGGGTCCAGCAACGTCGTCATCACGTCGGCGGACAGCGGCTCGTCATGGGAGGCGGTCACGGGTCCGGCAGACGGCACCGAGTCGCTGTATGCGGTTGACGTGGATAGCGCCTACCGCGTGTACGTTGGCGGGCAGATGGACGCCAGCGAGGAGTGCCTGTGGGTGTCTGAGGATGGCGGCACGACCTGGACGGCCCTGACCTTTACTGGCAGCACGACTGCTGACGGTGAGGTTCGGCGCTTCCGGCAGTGCCCGCGCGCGCCACGATCGCACAAGGTGTTCATCCACGGCGCGAACAACGGCTCCACGCGCCGGTGGGGGCCGGGGACCAGCTTCCGCATGTTCCGAACGCTGGACGGCGGCGGCTCGTTTGAACGGCAAGACCTCGTGACGAACAACGGCCTGAACGGACTGAGCGTGGTGGACATCAACCACGCCTGGGCCTGCGGTGAGGTTGTCGATGGGTTCGGTGAGATTCAGCGGTTCTGGCCGACCTAGCCAGGCCGCCAGTAGAAAGGACAGCTAGATGGCGACGTATAAGGACGTAGAGCTGAGTGGTGGGCGCACGGTGCGCGTGTATCGTGCGCCCACCCGGCGCATCGTGGCGGCTGTGGAGAAACAGTACCCACGCCCGCAGGCACCCGTGGTGAAAGAAACCCTGGCAACGGGGAAAGAAGTCACCATGCGCATCGACGACGACCCGCAGTATCTGGCAGACC
>Ga0307376_10003377_pt1 | contig 14946 bp, 11 predicted proteins | sample TR2MG_FD_202536 | JGI IMG/M metagenome (GOLD analysis project Ga0307376, IMG submission 202536) | Soil microbial communities from Risofladan, Vaasa, Finland - TR-2 | ecosystem: Environmental > Terrestrial > Soil > Coastal area > Acid sulfate soil | place: Finland: Risofladan, Vaasa | collected...
GGAGTCTGTGAATGGGGTTCGTAAGCAACGTCGACAGATACAGACTGAAAAAGACGATGAAAGCCACAACAGCGACTGCAAACACGAGTACCGCGGCTACTCGTACTCGGGCGATTCCTGAAACAATTTCATCCCTCGGTGAGATGCTTACAAATGTCCATCCGGAAAGCGCGTTGGTCCTGAAGGAAACCAGATACGGTCTGCCCTGTGACCAGCTGGTGAAACTCCCGAACTGCCCATTCTGTATGCGCTCAATCGGGAACAGCTTTGCAGAAGAGTGTCCGATCCGCGATGCATCGGGGGCGAAGACGATGCGGCCTTGGCGATCGACGACCAACATGTATCCGTTCTGCCCGAGATTCACACCGAGCGCCGCCTTGCGAAACAAACTGTCCGAAATATCCGCGGAAATATAGCCAAGGTTTGCCCCGTCGTCCTCGATAATCGGTTCGGCAACCGTAAACACATAGTCACCAAAGCGGGAACGGTGAGTTCGGCTGAAGTAGACCTCGGTTCGCGTAGCGTTTTTCAGATGCTGATAGGTGGCGTTCGTCGCAGGATCGACATAGTACTCGCCTATCGTGCTCAGGGCGATTCCACTGGAAGTCGTTATGACGATGTCCGCAAGGTCGGGTTTTGTTTGCCGGATATAGTCAAGATTTTCCGTGATCCGGTAGGCATAACGGGTAGCAAGTTCTCGGTGCCCGAGGTTATTGAGCTTCACATACTGCAGTACGTAGTATGTATTCTGCAATTCCATGATATTGGTGATATCGTGAAAATACGTGGCAATACCGCGTTCTATATAGTCAGTTACATTTTGCAGATAGTTCTGCGCGTTACGGTTCATGACGCGTTCGTAGGCGGAGTAGGTGAAGGAGAAGAGCACGAGCAGTGGAATAACGCCGAGAAGGACGAAGCTTGCGATAAGCTTTGTCTTTAGACCCATCACTGAGGGCTTCACGGAGAACGCGTCGTCAGTCATCATTGAATCTCGTAATTCGTTGTTGAGTGCAGGTAGGTGCTCACCTGTTTCGGAGTGACAGTTCGTATGCCGGTGTACACGATTTTCGGCACTTTGGCACCATGGATACTCTGGTTCAACAGGTCTACCCCGAGCTTGCCCATTTCGGCAAAATCCTGACCACTCACCCCCTGCACAAGATCCCGCCTCTCTGCCTCGAGTACCGGATAGGTGCTGTCAATGGTCACGGCCACGCCTCCTGCGTGGATCCAGTTAGCATAGTTGCGCATTGACTCCAGTGGCGCGTAGAAGAGCCACCCACCGGTAAAGAATATGATATTGAGATCCGGTTCCGTTTCGGTGATTTGGCCGGTAAGGTCAATTGCCTGACTTGTGTTGTCGTTGCAGTAGAGAGTCGGCAAATAGGTCACCTGGAGTTTGCTCGAAAGTGTCTTCTTGAATGCGGCAATCCGTTGATTGAGATTGTACGCCTCCTTTTTTCCACTCAGGATCACCGCCTTAAGTGGCTTCGCGGCGCCGCCGCCGGCCGTACTCATGCGTCGGTTGGCCAGTATCCCCAGCAGGGTGTTTGCAGCAGCGGATCCAAGAGCCGCGTTATCGGTTCCCACGTAGAACAGCCGTTTGCTCGCAGGCGAATCCGAATCGAAGGTTGCAATCTTCACTCCTGCTGCAATTCCTTCGTCGATGACCGGTTCGAGCGCCGCAGGATCATTGCAGCTGATGAGGATGCCCGCGACATGGCGGTTGATGAGCCAGCGCACTATCTGGATCTGTTTTGCGGTGTCGGTGGTATAGGGTGCAATCCACTCGATATTCAAGCCCAACTTCCGGCCTTCGTTTTCGGCCGCCACCTTTGCATCCAGGAAGATCGGATTGTTGAGCGACTTGGGGACGATGCTGATAGTCGGAAGGCTTGCGCCCCCGCTGATCGAGCCTGAAATCTTAGCATCGGCAGCTCCCGCGATGGTGGGGCTTTTTGCCGCACGGGCCGGGGGCGCAGCCTCCCTGACCGCAGAAGGCGGCATAGAGGGAGCCTGCGCTCCGCAGCCTGAAAAAAGCGCCACCGCAGCGATCGTGAACACGCTAACGCTATAGAGGAGTGACGGACCGTGGAGTGTGCGCACCGTTCTGCCCATGCCCGATTATACCATCGAAATCCTGAGGGCTGGGAAATGGATGTGCAGAGCAGAAAAAGATCGAAGCATTATTCAAGAAATCACATTCATGCCCTGAAATACCGGGCACATAATGGGGAGGCTCGAACGCAACGCAGAAGGAGGTAGCGAACTGCTTACCCGGTGCACCGGATATCGTCACCGCGTGCGATAGACGATTCATCAATTCATATTGAGGAGGATTTGGTATGAAAAAGGTACTCGTTGCCCTGCTTTGTATGCTGGCAGTCTCAGGAATGGTATTTGCCAGCGGATCAGGCGAACAGAAGGCCGCATCGGCAAAGTCCGGTACGATAAAGATAGGCCTCTCATTTTCCGACTTCGAGACGCCCAGATGGCCCGTGGAAGATGCGCTCATGACCAAGCTTGCATACCAGCAGGGTGTGCAAGTCATTTCACAGGTTGCAAACCACGATGCCAAACTTCAAAACGACCAGATCGAGAACATGATCACCCAGGGAGTGAATGTTCTCATTATCGTGGCTGAAGATGGCAGCGCCGCGGCAAGTGCCGTGAACGACGCGGCAGCGGCGGGAATCAAAGTCATTGCGTACGATCGCCTCATCAAGAGCGACAAGCTGTCGGCTTACCTATCATTCGACAACGTGGCAGTTGGTCGCGCACAGGCAGAAGGCGTACTGAAGGTGGTCAACAAGGGTCGCTTCGCGTTGCTCGGCGGAAGCCCCACCGACAACAATGCTGTGCTGTTCCGCCAGGGACAGATGGAGGTGCTGCAGCCGCTCATCGACAAGGGACAGATCAAGGTTGTGGCAGATCAGTGGGTCCCGAACTGGTCAGGTGCGCAGGCCGAGAGCCTCATGGAGAATATCCTCACCGCGAACAACAACAATGTCGACGCAGTAGTTGCTTCCAATGACGACACCGCGCTCGGCGCAATCCAAGCGCTGAAAGCGCAGGGATTGGCGGGAAAGGTTCCCATTTCGGGGCAGGATGCAACAGCCGCCGGCTGCAATTCGATTGTCAAGGGCGAACTGACCATGACTGTGTTCAAAGATGTCCGACTGCTCGCTCCTCTTGCCATCGACACCGCAATCAAGCTCGCCAAAGGTGAACCGGTGGATGGAATCAAGAACTTCACTCTCGCCGCACTCACTAACGAGAAGAATCTCCAGGGTTCAGTGCCCTGCAAGTTCCTTCCCATCGTTTCGGTGGACAAGAACAACGTCTACGATGTCGTGGTGAAGAGCGGCTTCCAGAAGTACGACGATGTGTATCGCGACATTCCCGCCGCACAGAGACCGCCGCGGCCGGCCGGACAGTAAGCTCAGGATAGGTCAAGACTTGAACAGATGGGAGGAGGCGGTATGCCTCCTCCATTTTTGAGGAGCTCACCAGATGACCAGTGAACACGGCGACACGATTCTTGACATTGAACGGGTAACCAAGGATTTCCCCGGCGTCCGAGCACTTACCGAGGTGAGCTTTCAGGTGCGCCGCGGAGAGATCCACGGGATCTGCGGTGAGAACGGAGCCGGTAAGTCGACGCTGATGAAGATCCTCGCGGGCGTTTACTCCTCCGACTCCTACGAAGGACGAATCTCCTACAACGGAGAGGAACTGCGTTACACGCACGATTCGATCCGCGAGGCGATCGCGAAGGGCATAGCGATAGTCTATCAGGAGCTCGCGCTCATCCCGCTCATGACGGTAGGAGAGAATATCTTTCTTGGTCGCGAGCCGGGCAGCCGGCATATCGTGCACTGGAACGACCTGTATGCGGAAACGCAGAAGATCCTTGACGACTATCATCTCACCATCCCGATAAACGACGTCGTCTCGAAACTGAGCGTTGGCCAGCAACAGATTGTCGAGATTGCCAAGGCACTCTCCGAGCGCGCACAGGTGCTGATTCTCGATGAGCCGACATCCGCGCTCACGGAGGCGGAGGTGGACGTGCTTATGGGGATCCTTTCCCACTTGCGCGAACGCGGAGTCACCTGCATCTACATTTCCCATAAAGTGGAGGAGTTCTTCCGCATTACCGACCGCATTACCGTCATGCGGGACGGCACTGTTGTCGGCACCGTCGATACGAAAGCAGCCCGTTACGAGCAGATCATATCGATGATGGTTGGGCGGGAGATGAAGGAGCGGTTCCCTACCGTGATCCGTGTACCCGGTGAAGTCGTACTTGAGGTGAAACACCTGTCAGTCGAATCCGGCAGCAGGAACACCCGGCGTACCGTCAAGGATGTCTCCTTCACCGTACGCCGCGGGGAGATCCTCGGAATAGCGGGGCTCATGGGCTCGGGGCGAAGCGAACTTGTGACCGCAATCTTCGGCGAGTACGGGGAGACTCGCACTGGCGAGATCTTTCTCGACGGGAAGCAGGTGACGATCGGCTCGGCGCGGGAGGCGATCAACAACGGCATCAGCCTTGTGCCCGAAGACCGCAAGCGAATGGGGCTCATCATCACCCAGTCCATCCTGAAAAACATGTCCCTTCCGAACCTTGACCGCTTTGCGCCGGGCCTGTCGCTGAATATGCACGAGGAGCTTCGAAGCTGTGAGTCAGTCGCGAAAGATCTGTCGATAAAGACCCCCACACTGCTCGCGCTGGTAAACTCGCTCAGCGGCGGCAACCAGCAGAAAGTGGTTATAGCCAAATGGCTCATGTCTCAACCGAAGGTGCTCATCCTCGATGAGCCCACGCGCGGCATTGACGTCGGTGCCAAGTACGAAATCTACAAGCTCATGAACAAGCTCGCCGCAGAAGGCGTTGCCGTCATCCTCATCTCCTCTGAGCTCCCCGAGATCCTCGGAATGAGCGACCGGATCCTGGTGATGCACGAAGGTGCATGCGCAGGCATTATCGACCGTGATGGAGCTACCCAGGAACGCCTCATGGCGCTGGCAACCGGGCTCCGTGAAACCGCCGTAAAGGAGTAGCATATGGCGATTCAGACAGCCGAGCCAAAGACTCGGAAGAGCCTACAGACCCACCTTCGCACCTACGCAATCGTCATCGCTCTCGCCGGCATCTGGCTGCTGTTCGGAGTGTTGACCCACTGGCTCTTCCTGGACCCGCGCAACCTCTCGAATCTGCTGCGCCAGATGACCATTGAATCGTTTCTGGCAATTGGCATGGTGCTCGTCATCGTGACCGGCAACATCGATCTCTCGGTCGGCTCGGCCACCGGACTGGTGAGTGTCGTCGTCGCATCGCTTCAGTACTTCGTATTGCATCCGCTGCTCGCGCATCTGCTACCCGGCGCATCCACGGTCACGCTCGGTATACTCAACACCGTCATCGCCGTCATCGCCGGACTCCTCTTCGGCCTCCTCATCGGAGTCTACCAGGGAGCCCTCATCGCCTATCTCAAGATCCCTGCCTTCATCGTCACTCTCGGTGGCATGCTCATATTCCGCGGCGGAGTACTCGCCATTACTCAGGGCAAGACCATATCGCCGCTTGAAACATCGATGGCATTCATTGCACAGGGCTACATTCCCAATCCAATCGGCTGGGCGCTCGCGGTCATTGTGGTCGCCGCAATCATAGTCTTTGCGCTACGCAACCGCAGTAAACGGCGGGACTTCGGCTTCGAGCCCGTTCCCATCAGCCGCGACCTCATCAGAGTGATCATCACCTCGGCCCTTGTGATAGTCTTCGTCTTCATCATGAACAGTTACCGCGGCATCCCGAACCCCGTGCTGCTCATGGGCATAGTCGCAGTGATATTTACCTATATCACGAACCACACGAAGTTCGGCAGATACGCCTTCGCACTCGGCGGCAACAAGGAAGCAACTCGCCTATCCGGCATCAACATTGACCGGCTCGTGTTCATCGTTTTCATCCTGATCGGCCTCATGACTGGCGTCTCCGGCGTCGTCCTGACCGGCTACGTAGCTGCGGGAACCGTCGGCGGCGGTCTGAACTACGAACTTGAGGCTATCGCCGCCTGCGTTATCGGCGGCACGAGCCTCATGGGAGGCGAGGGTACCATCATCGGGGCACTCGTCGGCATGCTCATCATGTCCAGCATCCTGAACGGCATGAGCGTTATGGACATGGGCGTCTTCTGGCAATACATAGTACGCGGAATCGTTCTCATCGGCGCAGTCTACATCGACGTAACCTCAAAGCGGAGCAGAGAGTAGGGCGCTTCCCCAGACTTGCGGGGTCCGCTAAGATGTTCACTCGGAGGGAGCGAGAACGGTGGACCCTGACAATCCGGTTGTGAGCCTGTGCGCTGAAGGGATGATGTCCGAAGGCCGGGGCGAAAAGGACCACGCGTATCAGCTTTTCCTCCACGCCTGGGAACTAGCGACCAATGACTTTGAACGGTGCATTGCCGCGCACTACGTGGCGCGGCATCAATCTGACACTCTGTCGGAACTCGAATGGAACCAGAAGGCTCTGCAACTTGCCGAGTCCTGTCCGGTCGAACTGGTCCGGGGCTTTCTCCCGTCACTCTACCTGAATACCGCCCATTCGCACGAGCTACTCGACAATATGGACGAAGCGACCCGCCTTTATGAGCAAGCAAGTGCGTGCACTCAATCGCTCCCGGAAGACGGGTATGGCAACATGATCCGTAACGGCGTCGCCAACGGTCTCAGGAGGCTGGGACAGAGAACCAAACCGGATCGATAGAACTCACTGCATGTTCGCGAATGTGCAAGCTGCTGAGCCGGATTTGCTTGACTTCCGTAAGTGCTTACGTATATTTTTTCGCATGGACTTCTACGATCGTGTTGGCCTTCTCGCTCTCGGGAGCCGGCTGAGGCGACTGGGCGAAAAAATGGCAGAGGACGCGGCGATGATCTATGCCCTCTACGGAACCGATCTGCAGCCGAGGTGGTTTCCGGTTTTCTATGTTCTGTCTGAACGTCGAGAGGAATCGATTACCGTGATTGCCGATGAGGTGGGCCACTCCCACGCATCGGTGAGCCAGATTACCGCCGAAATGGTAAAAAGCGGCCACGTGGAACTGCGGAAGGGGAAGGACGACGGGAGAAAGACGTTCGTCTCGCTGACCGCGAAAGGTGAAGCTGTCGCCGCCCGAATGACATCGCAGTACCAGGATGTTGAAGCGGCAGTGCGGAAGATTCTCGGGGAGAGCGACGAGAACCTGTGGAAAGCTCTTGCCGGATTCGAGAAGTCACTTGCAGAGAGTTCGTTCTATGAACGGGTGAACGAAGTGCGGAAGAGCCGGGAAGCGGCAGCAATCACCATTGTCGAATATACGGCCCGGTTTGCCCCGGCATTCAAGGGCCTGAACGAAGAGTGGATACAGGCCTACTTCGGCGAGGTTGAAGAGGTCGAACGAGGGCCACTTGACGATCCGGAATTGCACATCATCCGGGGCGGCGGTCACATCTTCTTTGCCCTTCGTGAGGAAGTGCCGGTCGCAACCTGCGCTCTGGTGCCGCATGGGGAACACTGCTTCGAGCTTGCAAAGATGGCCGTATCACCGGCGGAGCGCGGACGCGGAATCGGGACTCTCCTCGGACAGGAGGTGGTGCACAAAGCGCGGGAGTATGGCGCAACGCGACTCTACCTCGAGAGCAACACGAAACTTGAACCGGCGATCAAGCTGTATCGAAGCCTGGGCTTTGTCGAGGTGAAGGGTTCACCGTCACCGTACAAGAGATGCAACATACAGATGGAACTGAGGATGGTGTGATTTCCGGTGTCCCAAAGCTTGGTGCGGGGACGCGTCTATCCCGTTATGCTACAATCACTTCGCGTCCCAGAGTGTACAGTCTGGAGATCCAGGTCAGCTTGATGCCCGACAGTACCGTCGCCCTTGCGGGCTTCGATCCGGGCTTCGGCACACTACCTAGAGGACTCTCAATTTCATGCGGTCGCCTGCGAGAATTTCCTCCGCTTCCCGGCGAATCTGATCTAGATCGTCGCGAACCGTGAATCCACGTCCGCTGAACCGGTCGTACTCTCCGCCTGCCAGGGCACAAACAAGCCGCGCCGCGCGCTCAGGCGGTCCGTCAACGCCCTGTTCGAACAGTTCCTTAATTCGGGGCAACCACTTCCTGCCTTCGGCTGACTTCAGTTGATACTCGGTCATACCCGTTCGGACAAGGCCGGGATCGAGCGCGAAGACCGCGATACCTTCATCGGAGAGCTCTTCCGCCAGTGATTCGGTGAAGCGCATGATGGCCGCCTTCGAGCTGCCGTATCCCGAACCGTAGGGGAAGGCGCTCGCGGTGCCACCGCCAATGAGGTTGATGATTCGTCCGTGCTTGCGTTTTCGCATTGCAGGAATTGCCGCCCGGCAGCAGAGGAAGGTTCCGTACATATTCGTTGTCACATCCTGCAGCCAGAGTTCAGGATCAACTTCCCACACGGGACCGATTCCCAGAAAGCTGCCTGCGTTGTTCACGAGCAGATCGATCTCACCGAATCGTTTGCGGACCTCCTCGAAGGTGCCAGCGACAGCAGTTCGATCAGTGATGTCCGCCCGTACTGCCATCGCCTCCCCGCCCGCCTTTGTGACCATCTCCCGGGTGGCCTTCAGTTCGTCCGCGGATCGGGCGACCAGCGCCACGCTTGCACCCTGCGACGCGAGTTCAAGTGCCATCGCTCTGCCGATTCCGCGTCCGGCGCCTGTCACCACCGCTATCATGTTGTTCAAACTCATCGTTGCCTCCTCAGGTACCCGACTGCCAGTGACGCTGCCGTCACCGTTTTGTGATTGTGTAAACCTTTCCCGTCTCAGTGGCGAAGCTGCCGTTTTGGATGTCCAGCAACCTCCCTTCGCAGGATACCGCGAGTATGCTTGAGTCGGCAAGCACAAGGGGCTCGCCGCGAAGCGATCGAACTGCGGCGGTCGCGAGCTCTCCATGGTTCCACCTGATCGACACCTCGAAGCCACCTCGGGCGCGAAGTCCGCTCACGCTGCCTTCCGACCATTGCGGGGGCAGTGCGGGAAGCAGGTGAAGTTTTCCGCTGTGGGACTGAAGCAGCATCTCGGCGATGCCCGCACAGTAGCCGAAGTTGCCGTCGATCTGAAAGGGCGGATGCGCATCGAAGAGGTTCGAGTAGACTCCGCCTTTCCAGGAGACTTCGTTCGTCGCCTCCGACACGAGGTTGAGCATTTTGCCGATCATGGTGAGCGCCCTGTTGCCGTCCCGGAATCGCGCCCACAGACATATCTTCCACGCGATGCTCCAGCCGGTGCCGCCGTCTCCGCGAAGCTCGAGGGCGTTTCGTGCCGCTTCCCACAGGGCGATGTCTGATTCTGGCTGAATTAGGTTTCCCGGATAGACGCCGTACAGGTGCGACTGATGGCGGTGGTGCACATCCTCGGGCACAAAGTCTTCGGACCACTCCTGCAGGGCCCCGTTCGTCCCGATCTTGAGCGGCGCAAGGCGCTCCAGTGAGGCCTTCATTTTCTCGCGAAGTTCGGAATCGGTTCCCAGGGTCGCGGCAGCTTCAATACCATGGGAGAGCAGCGTTGCGATGAGCTGCAGGTCCATTGCGCTCCCCTCCGAGACGCCGCACAGGTCGACGCCGTCCGGGGTCCGAAATCGATGCTCCGGCGAGGTCGATGGGGATGTGGAAAGATTGCCGTCGCGCGACTCGACGAGCCAGTCGAGCACGAACAGCGCCGCGCCGCGGATGATCGGCCATGCGTGATTCTGGAGGAACTCCCTGTCTCCGCTGAAAAGCCAGTGTTCCCACAGATGATCGCAGAGCCAGACACCTCCCATTGGCCACATCGCCCAGATCGGTTCGCCCTCTCCATAGTTTCCGACTGCACAGGATTGGGCCCACAGGTCGCTGTTGTGATGAGCCACCCAGCCGTTCGCGCCGTAGAACTCGCGCGCCGTGCGCTCTCCGCTCAGCGAGAGGTCAGTCAAAAATCCGAGCAGCGGTTCGTGCATCTCCGCAAGGTTACAGCTCTCTGCCGGCCAGTAGTTCATCTGTGTGTTGATGTTGATGGTGAAGTTACTGCTCCAGGGAGCGCGCACCTCTTGATTCCAGATTCCCTGCAGGTTCAGCGGCTGACTTCCCGGACGTGAGCCGCTTATCATCAGGTACCGCCCGTACTGGAACAAGAGCTCGATCAATCCAATGTCGCGCGCGCCGAATCTGCGTACCCGCTCATCGGTCGCGAGCTCGAGGTGTCGATCGCCTTCGATCGACAGCGAGACCCTTGTGTAGTAGCTGCGGTAATCTTCTATATGTTCGAACCGAATGGCGTCGTAATTAAGCGAGGTCGCTCGGGCCATCCTGTCACGCAGCATGGTCGAGCAGGCCGCTATCCGTTCCAGTGGCGCGACGAATCGTCCTTGAAAGGTGGTAGCGATACCGAGGAAGAGCACGACCTCATCCGCGGCCTCGATACGCAGTTCCGCGCCCTCCGTGGTCAGCACGCCGCCTTTCAGCTGCGCGCTCACGCGTATCTCGAACTGAATTGAACGGGCGGATGGCGCATCATCGTAGACCACCGGATCTTCGGACTTGCGGTAGCTTGGCTCGACGTGCGACGGACAGGCCCCCTGGAGCACGAGGTTCTCCCGTTCGCAGAGCGTCCGATGCCTGATGCTCGAATCCAGGCCCACGCGCAAACTCAGGGCTCCCGGGCGATCGGCGGACAGCCGCAGGATCAGGAGCTGCTGCGGGAAGGAGGCGAGCAGTTCACGATGATAAGTTGTTCCGTTTGCATCGTAGCTCACCGAGGCGAGCGCCTGGTCAAGATCAAGCGCACGGGAGTAGTTGGTGACCGCACCGTCCTGTGCGGCACAGATGGTCAACCTGCCGGCTGGAAGGTAGGATTCGGTGAAGAGCCCCTGCAGGTCGCGGCTTGCCTGGTCTGCCAGCGCGAACTGCCGCGCGGCAAGCAACACGCGAACCCGCTCGAGCGCGTCCCGAGCTCGCGGATTTGCCGGCGTCCGCGGGAATCCGGACCAGAGCGTGTCCTCGTTCAGGTACACCTCCTCCTGTTCGATGCCGCCAAAGATCATTCCGCCCAGGCGGCCGTTGCCGACCGGAAGCGCTTCGTTCCAGTTCCCTGCGGGCCGATCATACGTCAGCTGCATTTTGTGTGCCTGCATCCATCTTCTCCTGCCAACCGCCCCGTCCTGTCGCACATGATTCGGTGACCCCGGAGAATCTCCTGGATTGGCGACATGGCAAATCGTGCTATTGTTGCACATCAATTTCGCTGATACAACCGGCCGCCTATTTGCCCTACTCTGTCGATATTTGACTGATTGGATCGACTATTGAACAGGAAGGAGAAAAGATATGAAATATCTGTGCGTTGGATACGGCAACAAGGCGAAGATGGATGCGCTTCCGAAGGAAGAGCTCGCCAGGCTGCTCCATGATTGTGTTCCCTATGTCGAGGAGCTCAACCGCTACGCGGGCATCGTTATGCACTCGTCAGTCTCCTGGGATGTCGTGACGATACGTCCGGTCAACGGGAAGCCGGTTGTTACCGACGGTCCATTTGTCGAGATCAAGGAGCAGATGGGGAGTTTCTTTGTAATTGACGCCCCCAACATGCAGGAGGCGATTCAGATCGCCTCGCTTCATCCTTCTGCCAACATGGGGGAGACGTTGGGCTTCCGCATCGAAGTGCGGGCTTTCGGTGAGTTTGATCCGGAGGCTGATTGATCTTGAAGAGGAGTAACGAGCAAAAGTGAGTAATGCGGCAAATCTGAGGACTGGCATCACGCTTGAATACATCTCCGTAGCCTGGATGGTCCTCGAGGCGGTCGGGAGCCTCGTCGCAGGCATCAGCGCCTCATCAACTGCGCTTGAAGCTTTCGGAATCGATAGCGTCATCGAAATCGTCGGCGGAGTGACCCTGATATGGCGACTCCGCAGGGAAGTGAATGGACGTTCGACTGATGATGTGCGGAGGGCGGAACGGGTATCCTCAGGGATTGTCGGCGTCGGATTGCTCCTGCTTGCCGGCTACATAGTCATTTGGTCAGGCTACGCGCTGCTTAGCCGAAGGGCCGCTGAAGGCTCGTATCTGGGAATTGGTGTTACCCTCGTATCAAGCGCCCTCATGCCCTATCTGGCGCTGCGAAAACGACGAATCGGCAAAGCAATCGGCAGCAAGGCGCTTGAGGCCGACGGATTCTGCAGCATGGTCTGTGCCTACCTGTCGTGGATGGTGCTCGCCGGTATTGTGGGCACGTTTCTTCTGGGTTGGTGGTGGATCGATGCTGCTGCGGCGCTCGGAATGGTCTACTTCGTGGTCAAGGAAGGGCTTGAAGCGATAGAGTCCGCGAGAAGTAGTTCCGGTACCGGATGTGCGTGTCGCGAAACCTCAACCACTGCGGCTGAACGACCGCCAGAGACCTAGTCTCTGCTGTTCGGGACACAGCCTCGGAAGCAGTTTCTGCAAGAAATCCGCCCCGCGCGGCCGGCCATGCGATGCGCGATCGTTTCCGCAAAGATGATGTTATGCAGCCGTAGATATATAGAGGAAAAACTCATCGGACAATCGGCAATTCCGGGTTTATCATGAACTTCGTACACATATTCTGTAATGCAGACCATGGTATCGCCTGAATGGAGGTAAACGATGAAGAACCTGTTCTCGCTCGAGGGGAAGACCGCACTGGTTACTGGCGGTTCAGTCGGCATCGGGGCAATGATAGCCGAGGGTTTTGTCAGTTTCGGGGCGAAGGTGTACCTGGTCGCACGCAACGAGAATGCGCTGAAAAGGAAGCAGGAGCAACTGGCGAAAATCGGCCAGTGCGAGTACATCGCAGCCGACATCAGCTCAGTCACGGGCATCAGGAAGCTCGCGGCTGCGTATGGCGAACGGGAGCGATCCCTCAATATTCTGGTCAACAACGCCGGAATCAGCGACGGCGGCCGGGAGATCGAAGATGTCAGCGAGGAAACATGGGACGCGGTGATGGATCTCAACCTCAAAGCGGTATTCTTCATGGTCCAGGCGTTTCTCCCATTCCTGCGGCCGGGTGCCACGCCACTGACTCCGACGAACGTGATCAACATCGCTTCCATCGATGGCTGCGGAAAGCTCAACCCCTTCTACAACTATGCCTACGGCGCCACAAAAGCGGGTCTCATACAACTCGGACGGCACCTCGGTGATAGCCTTGCCTGGGAGGGGATCCACATAAACACCATATCACCCGGAGATTTCCCCACCGATCTGAACACCACGGCCCGGGACCACACAGACGAAATGAAAAAGACAAATCCCGCCAAACGAATTGGAGAGAAAGACAACATCGCAGGGGCAGCCATATTCCTCGCTTCGCGGGCAGGTAATTTCAGCGTAGGTTCCAATATCGTCGTCGATGGCGGTGAGAATGTGCGCGGGATCCAGAGGTCGTTCTATTCGACGATCTGGCCCGACTTCGTGAAGAAGGTCCGGTAGCTACCGAATCGATCGTTCTTCGCCCACCGGAATGCACGGAACCTGAAGTCGGGTTTGTCCTCGTTTTGTCAGTCCCCGTTACCTTGCCGCCACGGAGTGTCCCGGTGGATAATTGTGGCATCTGGAGGGTACCACAGTGAACTCATTCAGGACGGCAGGAGTCGTGGACAATTCGGCGAGTCCGCACGCGCGGCTGCGCGCACTTCCGCTGGAAGCGGTGACTCTGGGAAGAGGGTTCTGGGGCAACTGGCAGCTGGTGAATCGGAAAAAGGCGATCCCGGAAGGATATTCCCTGCTCCTCGAGAGCGGGGTAATCGAAAACTTCAAGAATGCGGCCGCCGGACTGAAGACTGAACACAAAAGCATGCGTTTTGCGGACACAGATCTGTACAAGTGGTTGGAAGCTGCGGCGTATGAGTTCTCCAGGGAGCCGGACGATGAGCTTGCCGGTCATATGGAAGCGGCGATTCAGATCATTTCGGACGCACAGCTGGATGATGGATACATCAACACATTCTACCAGGTCAGGGACATAGAGAAACGCTGGAAAAACATCCGGCATGACCATGAGCTCTACTGTGCCGGACATCTGATTCAGGCGGCGGTCGCGCATTTCCGCGCCACAGGCAAAGACTCGTTGCTGTCGGTTGCCCGCAAGTTCGCAGATCACATTGATTCGGTCTTCGGCTCGGAAAAGTTAGTGAGCACCCCGGGGCATCCGGAAATCGAAATGGCTCTCGTTGAGCTGTACCGGGTGACCGGGGAGACGCGATATCTGAATCTCGCCCGTTTTTTCGTCGATGAGCGAGGCAAAGGGCATATCGGTGGCTCGGCGTATTATCAGGATCACGTGCCGGTTCGAAACGCACAGGAGGTCGCCGGGCATGCGGTTCGGCAGATGTACCTCGAGTGTGCGAAAGCGGATCTGTACCTCGAGCTCGGTGATCAGACCCTGCTCGATTCCACCTGCCGTCTCTGGAATGACATGGTTCGGACAAAGATGAGCATAACCGGCGGGATCGGTGCCCGACATGACAAAGAGTCCTTCGGGGAAATGTACGAATTGCCAAACGACCGCTGCTACAACGAAACCTGCGCGCAGATCGGAAGTGTCATGTGGAACTGGCGAATGCTCCTGGCAACCGGCGATGCAAAATACGCAGACCTGCTTGAGTGGACGCTTTACAACGGCGTAATGTCCGGCACTTCGCTCAACGGAACCGAATACTTCTACGATAACCCGCTCTTGAGTCGCGGAAAGGTAGAGAGAAGTCGTTGGTTTCGGTGCGCGTGCTGCCCGCCAAACTGGGTCCGTCTTGTCGCATCGTTCCATGGCTATCTTGCGTCCTCGGACGAGTCTGGCGTGCAGCTCCATCTCTACGAGAACTGCACTATTCACGTCGACCGGAACGGGGGAAAGTCGATA
>Ga0307376_10003381_pt1 | contig 14939 bp, 12 predicted proteins | sample TR2MG_FD_202536 | JGI IMG/M metagenome (GOLD analysis project Ga0307376, IMG submission 202536) | Soil microbial communities from Risofladan, Vaasa, Finland - TR-2 | ecosystem: Environmental > Terrestrial > Soil > Coastal area > Acid sulfate soil | place: Finland: Risofladan, Vaasa | collected...
TGCATCGCATCCAGCAAGAATTTCAGGCGCGAAGCAATCTGCTTGTTGTCCGCCGTAATTTGGTCGATGATCTGCAAATCGCCGGCCTTGGACCTTTTTTCCAGCACCGTTGCCCAAGCCGGACGTTCCAGCTGAATCTGATAATCCCATTCTGCATAGTGGTAGGGCTCCGAAAGAGGCTCCTTGCCCTCGGATTCGTTGTAGCTGACACCGTTGTCTTCGTAGGGAAAGAATTCTTCCGACATGATCCAGATTTCCTGCGCATCATCACCCGCCGTTTCGCAATCTATCTCATTGGCGAATTCCGTCACCGACACGTGCCTGCGCACCTGCTTGACTGTCTCAAAGCCTGCCGACTGGGACTTGTTGAAATCGAATTCTTCAAATTCCCAGAAATAACGATTGTCATCACGATAGGGCGCACTCAGCAAATCTGTGCGCGGATTGTAGGCAATGCGCTTCTGCAATAGTTCATGCGCCAATGTCACACCGATTTCCCAGGAAATTGTGTTGTCCGTCATGCGTTCTGCTGCCTGTGCGAACAAGGTGCGGCCATGGGCGATCCACGGGTCCTCGTCCCGGAAATCGCTGTCCAGCAATGCTCGCGCCAAACGGTTCAGATAATCGCCTGTCGTTGCAGCCTGTCCGGCTTGTACGGTATGCAGCCTGGCCCATACCTGCTTGAGCCCGGGGAAAGCTTGTATCGACAAGGCTTCTACACGTGCATCCTCAATGACGCTGATCACCGCCATCTGCAAGGGATTAAGCGCCTCGGCAGAGATCGGCACCCTGGTATAAACCAGATGGGCGGCGCAGTGGGCCGCCGTGGCCCGGTACAACTCCAGGCCGGGCACACCTTCAAAATCATCAAACGCATCCGGCAAATGCAGAAAATAATCTTCTATAAAAGGCTTGTAGCCGTCACGTGCCTCAAAGTCGCCGCTGGTGGGCCGCATAAAGAAATCACGCGCCCACAATGCGCGCAAATACATATTGATACGCCTTTGCACATCCACAAACAGCGTGCCTTTGCGTTCTTTCTGCAGCATAGCCAGCGACTCTTTGGACTGCAGGCTGAAGTAATTGATCTGCTCCTCGAAGTTGGTGCGGTGCGCGTGCGCACCCCAGGTCGCCCAGCGCCGCAAACCACCCAGGGTCAGTTGTCCCAGCAACACCTCGATATTTTCCATCATGGGCCTCAATCCGCGCGGAACCTGGTTAAGCAGGGTATTGACCAGCTGCAGATAAGAGCCAAACAACGTCGCATCGCCCAAGCGTTTGGCCGCGGTTGGCGCGGAGCCGATAATGGCCTGCAGTACTGCGCCGCTGGTTTTTGAGGCCAGCGCCATCACGGTGTCCAACAGATCCACAACCGAGTCTTCACCGATTTCTTTGGCGATGCTGGGCGCACTTTCTATAAAGGTTATAACCAACTCGCTCCCTCGACCCAGACTTTTGAGTGAGCGCGCGCCCTGCACGTAATTTTCCAATCCCTGTGGACCGAACACGCGTGTAGCTTCGTACCAGGATGACTGCAAAATCTCGGCAGCATGCGAACCCAAGTCCTCGAGCAACTCGGTATGATGTTCCAAGGAGAGTGTCATATTATTTTCCCAGATGTTAGGTGTGATTTAGCCTGAATCAGAAATACGTCGACACTGCCGCATCCAGTGCATCGCGCATGTCCGGATCATCTGTAATCGGCCTCACCAGCGCTACACGGCAAGCTGCTTTGGACTCAACCCCTTTGGCAATAAGATTGCCCGCATAAATCAGCATACGCGTGGAGATGCCCTCATCCAGGCCGTGGCCCTTGAGATTGCGTGCTCGCTCGGCTATCGACACCAGCTTGCTTGCAATTTCCGCGCTGATTTTGCTTTCATGCGTGACGATTTCCGTTTCCACATCATGGGCCGGATAGTTGAAATCCAGCGCGCCAAAACGCTGTTTGGTTGATTGTTTCAAATCCTTCATCAGGCTTTGATAGCCCGGGTTATACGAGATGACCAATTGGAAATCGGGGTGCGCATTGATGAGTTCGCCTTTTTTTTCCAGCGGCAATACGCGTCGATTATCCGTCAGCGGATGGATCACGACCGTCGTATCCTGGCGTGCTTCAACCACCTCGTCCAGGTAACAAATGGCACCTGCGCGTGCAGCGATGGCCAAAGGGCCGTCCTGCCAGCGCGTACCCTGCGCATCCAGCAGGAAACGTCCCACCAGATCGGATGCGGTCATGTCTTCGTTACAGGCAACCGTGATGAGTGGTCTTTTCAGTTTCCACGCCATATATTCTACAAAACGCGTTTTCCCGCAACCGGTAGGACCTTTAAGCATCATCGGCATACGTACCGAGTAAGCTGCCTCATAAAGATCGACTTCATCGGCAACCGTGCGGTAGTAAGGTTCTTTTTCGATTTTGTATTGCTTGATCATATCGTTCATATCGGTTTCCTTTTTGTGAGTTTCCGTAAAAAATCCCCGCCACCTTGCGGCAACGGGGATTCAATTCTACCCGGATGCCCGTTTGCGCTTAAACAGTCTTGCCGCGGAAAATTACCATGTTCGTACCCTGTGATTGCTTGTAGTTGTCATAAGCAAGCAGGCGAATGTGGTTGTTAGGATTGGCTTTGCGGCAGGCTTCAGCTTCTTTCATAACAACATCAACATCGGTTTCGCCAAACATGGGCAGTTTCCACATGTACCAGTAGTTGTCCATCAGGTGTTCTGGCTCGGTGTGCTCCAGACCCGGGTTCCAGCCTTTTTTAACGATGTACTCAATTTGTTTCCTGATTTGCTCATTGGTCATCTGTGGCAGATAGGAAAAAGTTTCGAATTTACGGCTGGCCGGATCACTGACGCGTGATTTGTAATCTTGCATTTCACTCATGACTATATTCCTTATAAATAAAATTTAATTAAGACTGGGCGCACATAACATGCGTCCCAAGTCAATTGCAACGGGGGACCAAGCTTACTTGTGGGCTACATCCAGCTTGTCCACTGTATCGAATTCAAACTTGATTTCTTTCCAGGTTTCCATCGCGATTTTCAGTTCCGGGCTGCTGGCTGCTGCTTTAGTCAGAATGTCCTTGCCTTCTTTTTCCAGTTCACGGCCTGAGTTGCGTGCTTCCACGCAAGCTTCGAGTGCAACGCGGTTGGCTGCCGCACCCGCTGCGTTACCCCATGGGTGACCCAGTGTGCCGCCACCAAACTGCAGGCAGGCATCATCGCCGAAGATGTTAACCAGCGCAGGCATGTGCCATACGTGGATACCACCGGATGCAACCGGGAACACGCCCGGCATGGAACCCCAATCCTGGTCAAAGAAGATACCGCGAGCGCGGTCTTCCTTGATGAAGCTGTCGCGCATCAGGTCAACAAAACCCAGGGTTGGAGCACGGTCACCTTCAAGTTTGCCGACTACTGTACCGGAGTGCAGGTGATCACCGCCGGACAGACGCAGCGCCTTGGCCAAGACCCGGAAGTGAATACCATGATGAGGGTTACGGTCGATAACACCGTGCATCGCGCGGTGGATGTGCAACAGCATGCCGTTGTCACGACACCAGTTAGCCAAACCTGTGTTGGCGCAGAAACCGCCAGTCAGGTAGTCATGCATAATAATAGGCGCGCCGATTTCTTTTGCGTATTCAGCACGCTTGTACATTTCTTCAGGTGTTGGTGCAGTTACGTTCAGGTAGTGGCCTTTGCGCTCGCCCGTTTCACGTTCTGCTTTGAGTGTCGCTTCCTGCACGAAGTCAAAACGTGCACGCCAGCGCATAAACGGTTGGCTGTTGATGTTTTCGTCGTCCTTGGTCAGATCCAGGCCACCGCGCAAACATTCGTAAACAGCGCGACCGTAGTTCTTTGCAGACAGACCCAGCTTGGGCTTGATTGTGCAACCCAGCAATGGACGGCCGTACTTGTTGAAAATGTCGCGTTCCATTTGAATACCTTGTGGCGGGCCACCGCAGGTTTTAACGTAGGCGATAGGGAAACGCACGTCTTCCAGACGCAGCGCACGCAGCGCCTTGAAACCAAACACGTTACCCACCAAGGAAGTGAACACGTTAACAACCGAGCCTTCTTCGAACAAGTCGATTGGATAGGCAACGAAAGCGTAGAAACAGGTATCATCGCCGGGCACGTCTTCTATGCGATACGCGCGACCCTTGTAGTGATCAAGGTCAGTCAGCAAATCTGTCCAAACTGTGGTCCAGGTACCGGTTGAAGATTCGGCTGCAACAGCTGCTGCGATTTCTTCACGTGATACACCTGCTTGAGGGGTGATTTTGAAGCAAGCCAGAATATCGGTATCCTGAACTTTATATTCAGGTTCCCAATAAGTCTGCCTGTACTCCTTAACACCCGCGTTATATGATTTGACAGCCATTGCAAGCTCCTTTTTTCTGGTTAAACATGTGCCTTGTCACTTTGAAAGGCCTGTGGCTCTGTTGAGCGTCCGAGCAATATAGTTAAATTTAACCATAAATAATAATTGTAAATTTAGATGCTGACGATAGACTGTGGTCAATGATTGATTTGGGCATAAATTCATGATGAAAAACGCAACGCTGCGCCAGCTCAAGGTATTCGAGGCGGTGGCGCGCAATCTCAGCTTTACCCGCGCGGCCGAAGAATTGTTCACCACCCAGCCTACAGTATCGATCCAACTCAAGCAATTGACCGACATCGTCGGGCAGCCATTGCTTGAGCAGGTCGGCAAGAAGATATACCTGACCGATACCGGCCGCGAACTGCTGAAAGTCTGCCGTGATATTTTCGACGGGTTGGACCGGTTCGAGATGCTGGTGTCGGACATGAAGGGGGTAAAGGCGGGCAAGCTGCGCCTGGTCGTTATTACCACCGCCAAATATTTTGTTCCGCGCTTGCTTGGGCTGTTCTGCCAGCGTTATCCGGGCATCGACGTATCGCTCAAGGTGACCAACCGTGAACGGGTGCTGCAGCGCATGGCCGACAACATGGATGATCTGTACGTGCTCGGCCAGCCGCCTGAGCATATGGATGTTGAATTCGAGCCTTTCCTGGAGAATCCGCTGGTGGTGCTGGCTGCCCGAAACCATCCCCTGGCCGGTAAAAAAAAGATCCCGCCCAAACGCCTGGAGGAAGAACCGTTCCTGATGCGCGAGCTGGGATCCGGCACCCGTATCGCGACCGAGCAGTTTTTCAATGAACGGGGGCTGAAGCTCAAAGTAAGGATGGAGCTGGGCAGCAACGAGGCGATCAAGCAGGCAGTGGCAGGGGGGTTGGGCATTGCCGTGTTGTCGGCGCATACCCTGGCGCTGGAAAGCCGCTTCGAAGAATTGGCGATACTGGATGTTGACGGTTTTCCGATCCGCCGCCACTGGTATTCGGCCCATCAGAAGGAGAAACAGCTGTCCGTGGTTGCCCAGACCTTTCTTGAATTTCTGCACGAGGAGAGCAAGCTGCTGGGTGAAAAATATTTGCTGGACATCGCGGGTTTTCCTGCCCAGGATCGCGCGGAAAAGAAGCAGGATAAAAAGGTCGCAGGCCCGGCCTGACGGTCAAATTTTCCCCGATATTGCAAAAACTTGCCGATCAAATATCGGCGTTGCCTACCCCTTGGTCCTGGTCAAATACACGGTCACTTCATCGCGGTCATGATAGAGCTGTTTGGCCATCATCCGGTAATTGATACCTTCCTCATCAAGTTGTTTTCGGATGCCGCCCAATGCGCTGTCGAGTGCGGCGACACGCTGTTTCATCGGCAGTTTCAAGTTGAAAATCGCGTGTTTGCACCAGCCCGCGACGAACCACGCGCCGATCAGCGTGGCGACCCTGGAGGGTTTTTCCACCATGTCGCACACCAGCCAGTCCACGGCCCGGTGCGGCGCGTACTTGAAGCCGTCCTGCTTCAGGTGCTGCACCAGCGGATGGGTCGCCAGCACACCCTTCATCGGGCCGTTGTCCACCGCGGTGACGCGGATGCCGCGCTTGACCAGTTGCCAGGTCCATCCGCCCGGCGCCGCGCCCAGATCCACCGCCTGCATGCCCTGGCGCAACAGGCGCGTCTGCTCGCTCTTGTCCATGAATACTTCGATCGCCTCGGCCAGTTTCATCGCGGAACGGCTCGGCGCCTCGGCGGGCATGGATTGGCGGGCTATGCCCATGATCGCATCTGAACTGTTGTGCGGATCGCTGCTGCCGATCATCACGGAAGACTTGTCGGGAAAGAAGAGATGCAAACGGGTCGCACGGAGATCGTCCAGCAAGCGCCCCTGTTCGCGCAACGCATTCTCCAGCAATGGCTGAAACCGGCGCGTAAAGGTGGTGAGCAATTTGCCCTCGTTGGTATCCGGCACTTCCAGCCACAGCGTGCCGAAGTTACCCGGCAGCGCGGCGATGGCATCCAGTATCGGCGTCAGGCGGTCGCGTTCCGGCAGGGTTGCGATGATCTGGTGCAGCCGGATCAATTGGCGTGTAAAGATCAGTTCGCGGTAATTCAATTTCTGTTCGTTGAGCGTGACGACCACATAACCGCTGTCGGCGATGATGGCGGGTTGCTCGGCGATGATGATGGGTTTTTGCTGCCTGGCCTGGCGCAGCGCTTCCTGCGCGCAATCCTGCTCGAAGCCGGGGCGGCAGTACAGCAGCCAATGGTGTAGTGAGGGTTTTTGCATGTGCGTATTGTGGCACAGGTTGGGGGGCTGGCTGTAAGGTGGTAATATCCGCGCCTTGTTTTTTTGCAGTGATGTGATGAATAAACGCTACGATTTGATTGTGTTCGACTGGGACGGCACGGTGATGGATTCGACCGCGGTGATCGCGGGTTCGATACAGGCCGCTTGCCGCGATCTGGGTTTGACTATTCCCGACGATGAAACAGCGCGCCATGTGATCGGGCTGGGCCTTGACCAGGCGTTGCGCTATGCGGTGCCCGATATGCCCGATGCGATGCGCCCGAATCTGGTGGAACGCTATCGCCATCATTTCCTGGCGCAGGACAGGGCGATCCCGCTGTTCGCGGGCGCGCGGGAAACCATAGCGGAGTTGCACGGTGCGGGTTACCAGCTCGGCGTGGCGACCGGCAAGAGCCGTGCGGGGCTGGACAGGGCGCTGGAAGCCACCGGGATGAAAAGCTATTTTCACGCGACGCGCACCGCAGACCAGACCCTTTCCAAACCGAATCCGGCAATGTTATTTGAACTGATGGAGGAATTGGCGGTCAGTGCCGGGCGCACCCTGATGGTGGGCGATACCACCCATGATGTGCAGATGGCCCAGAATGCCGGGGTGGATGTGGTGGCGGTGGGGCACGGCGCACATCCTCCGGAGCAGCTGCAGGAATTGAACCCGCTTGCGTTGACGGGTGACTTTGCCGAATTGAGGGCATGGTTAAAAGTCAACGCCTGACAAATATATAAAGGAATTGCGATGTCGGAACAAGATAACAACTGGGAACGCGGTGTGCTGGAAAAGCTGGCGTTATCATCCCTGCAGGAGCAACGCCGCGCGCGGCACTGGGGGATATTCTTCAAGACGATGATACTGGGATTCATGTTCCTGGTGCTGTTTATCCTGATGGGCTGGGTCGGCAAGAGCGATGTCACGCTGGGCACGGGAAAACACACCGCGCTGGTGGATTTGCAGGGGGTGATTTCCTCGAACGGCGTGGCAAGTGCGGACAACATCATTGCCAGCTTGCAGGACGCGTTCAAGGACAAGAATACCGCGGGTGTGATTCTTCGCATCAACAGTCCCGGCGGCAGCCCGGTGCAGGCCGGACAGATCAATGACGAAATCTACCGGCTGCGCGCGCAGTATCCGAAGATCCCGCTGTATGTGGTGGTCGACGACCTGTGCGCGTCCGGCGGCTATTACGTGGCAGTGGCGGCGGACAAGATCTTTGTGGACAAGGCCAGTCTGATCGGTTCCATCGGCGTGCTGATGGACGGCTTTGGCTTCACCGGAACCATGGCAAAGCTGGGTGTTGAACGCCGCCTGATCATCGCCGGCGTCAACAAGGGCTTTCTCGATCCGTATTCGCCGCTCAATCCGTCACAAAAGGCATATGCCCAAAAGATGGTCGAGGAAATCCACCAGCAGTTTATTGCGGCGGTCAGAAAGGGTCGCGGCAAGCGCCTGAAGGAAACGCCGGACACATTCAGCGGACTGGTGTGGGATGGCCAGCGCGGCGTGGAAATGGGGCTGGCGGACGGTTACGGCACGGTAGATTCGGTGGCGCGCAATGTGATCAAGGCCAAGGATATCGTGGACTACACCGTCAGGGAAAATTTCGCCGACCGTCTGGCAAAACGCTTTGGCGTGGGTGTGATGAGTGCGCTGGGCTTTTCTGCCCAAACCGGGCTGACTTTACGCTAACGCCAAAAGCAGTTCGCCGGGATCGGTGATCGGCGCCAGGCATTGCGTGCCGTGGCAGAGCCAGGCGGTAGTCCGCCCGCTGCGCGGTTTGTCCAGTGTGTCGGGCAGGCCAGCCGCATCATCGGCCAGCACGATCGTCATCACAGCCGGCAGGTAGCGGGTACGCAATTCATTCTGCCAGGCTGCAGTGTCATCGCCTGTTCCGCGCAACACCAGCAAGGAACACGGCTGCAAATATTCCGCGAGCGCGGCACACAGGCTGCTGTGGTAGCCGGCGGTTTGTTGCAAAGCCGGAAAGAACAGTTTCAGGCAGCGTTCGGCGGCTTGCGCGTATTGGTTTTTTCCGGTCAGTTCCGCCAGGCGCAGCAAGGCCTGTGCGGCAATACCGTTGCCGGAAGGCGTGGCATTGTCCGTCCCGATCTTGTTGCGCTGGATCAGCACCTCGTGGTCATGGCTGGTGAAAAAGAACCCGCCAAGCTGTTTGTCCTCGAAACGTTCCAGCAGCGCGTCGGCAAGTTGCAGCGCGAACGCCAGATCAACGCTGCGGTATTCCGCCTGCAGCAATTCCAGCAACGCGTTCAGCAGGAAGGCATGGTCGTCCAGATAGGCGTTCAGGTGCGCCTTGCCGTCTTTATATGTCGCCAGCAATTTGCCGTTGCGCCACAGCGTGGTGCGCACGAAATCCATCGCCTGCTGAGCCGAATGCAGCCAGTCCGGGCGATCGAACACCCGTGCCGCACGCGCCATGCCGGCGATCATCAGGCCGTTCCAGGCAGCGAGGATTTTTTCATCGCGACCCGGACGGATGCGTTGCCCGCGTGCGGCGAGCAATTTTGCCCGGGCGCTGTCCACTAATGCGATGGCCCGCGCTTCCGGGAGACCGAGCTGTTGCGCGATCTGTTGCAGCGGCGCACTGACGCGCAGGTTCCAGGCGTGGTTTTCGAAGTTGGCCGGGCGGTCCAGGCTGTAATAGGGCGCGATCAGCGCGTATTCGTCGTCGCTCAGCAAAGCGCGTATCTCGTCGCGTTGCCACACATAAAATTTGCCTTCCTCGTGCTCCGAATCCGCATCCAGCGAGGAGTAGTAGCCCCCTTCGCCGGATTGCATCTCGTGCATCACCCAGGCGGCGCTCTGCTCGACGACGCGCGCAAACAGCGGGTCGCTGCTGCTCTGCCACGCGCCGCAATACAGGCCGAGCAGCAGGCCGTTGTCGTACAGCATCTTCTCGAAATGCGGAATGTCCCAGCGCTCGTCCACGCTGTAGCGGCAGAATCCGCCGCCGAGCTGGTCATACAGTCCGCCGTGCGCCATCTGTTGCAGCGTGAAATGCACGACATGCCGCGCCTGCCGGTCGCCGCCAACATGACTGCGGCGCAGCAGCAGATCAAGTTCCGCCGGATGCAGGAATTTCGGTGCGCCGCCCAATCCGCCGTGCACGTTATCGAAGTGACTGACGTTCTGCTGTACCGCCAGTGCCAGCGGGGCGTCGTTCAGCGCAACTTCCGAATTGCCCGGTCTTGGCAAGGAAGCGGCCAGCGCCTCGATCAGATGCTGACCCTGTTCGGCCAGTTCAATGCGGTTCTGCGCATACACCTGCGCCACGCGTTTGAGCAGGTCGGGAAAGGCCGGCAGATTGTAGCGGGCCTGCTTGGGAAAATAAGTGCCGCCGAAAAACGGCGTGCCGTCCGGGCTGAGGAACATCGTCAGCGGCCAGCCGCCGTTGCGCTGCGTCAGCAGGTGATGCGCGGTCTGGTAGACCTGGTCGAGGTCGGGGCGCTCCTCGCGGTCAACCTTGATGTTGATGAAAAGCGCGTTCATCACCGCGGCGACTTCCGCGTCCTCGAACGATTCGTGGGCCATTACATGGCACCAGTGGCAGGCCGAATAACCGATCGACAGCAGGACAGGCTTGTCCTGCTCGCGGGCGAGTTGCAGTGTTTCGGGTGACCATGCATGCCAGTCCACCGGGTTGTCCGCGTGCTGCTGCAGATAGGGGCTGGTTTCTTGTGCCAGATGATTAGCCATTTATAAAAATCCACATTTCATCCCAACTCCCGCGTTGCGCAAAAAATTTCTTGCTTGCATATGCATCATATGCGGCGCTGTGAAATATTTTTCGCGCCTTGCTGACGACTACGCACGGGCTGCCTTTGCCCGTAGCGGATCGGCGTCCCCTTGTGGGGCATTTGGGCGAACTCTGAATTTTTGAGACTCCCATCCGTTCAGCGGATCAAGTGTTTTAGTTCGCGCAGCACATTCAGCATGATGTGCTGCTGCGCGGCGGCAAGCGGATGCAGGTTGTCGGCCTGGAACTGATCCGCTGTCACGCCTTCCAGCAGAAACGGCAGCAGCAGGATGTGGTATTTTTTTGCGAGGCGGGGATACACATTCTCGAATTGTGCGATGTAGGGTTCTCCGTAATTGGGCGGCAATTTCATGCCGAGCAGCAGCACTTTGGCGCCGGAACGCTGTGACCGTTCGATGATATAGCCCAGGTTTGCCTCCATGGCCCTGATTGGCTCGCCGCGCAGCCCGTCATTTGCGCCGAGTTCCAAGATCACGATGCCGGGACGAAACTGGCGCAATGCCACGGCGATGCGTTGCCGCCCGCCAATGGTGGTCTCGCCGCTGATGCTGGCGTTTACAACGCGGTATTCGGGATGGCTGTGTTTCAGTTCATTTTGCAACAAATGAACCCAACTTTTGTCTAGGGCGAGGCCATATCCGGCTGATAGACTATCGCCAAACACCAGGATGTTTTTCGCGGCATGTGCACTGAGCGGCAAGCACAGTGCGGCAAGCAGTAAAACTTTTGAGGATAAAGATTTCATGGCAGCGATTGTGCAGGCAGTTGATCTCAGTAAGCAAGTATTAAGCGGCGACCAGCCCTTGACCATCCTGCACGAGGCAAGTTTCACGGTCGAAGCCGGCGACAGTCTTGCGATACTCGGCGCGTCCGGTTCCGGCAAGTCCACGCTGCTCGGGCTGCTGGCCGGGCTGGACTCGCCCAGCAGCGGCACGGTGTATCTGGACGGCACGGATATATTCTCGTTCGACGAGGACGGCCGTGCGCGTCTGCGCGGAAAGCTTGCCGGTTTCGTGTTCCAGTCCTTCCAGTTGCTGCCCGCGCTGACCGCGCTGGAGAACGTGATGCTGCCGCTGGAACTGCACGGGGCATCCGATGCGCGCGAGCGCGCCGCCGAAGCGCTGCAGCGCGTCGGATTGACGCAGCGCGCGCACCACCTGCCCAAACACCTTTCCGGCGGCGAGCAGCAGCGCGTGGCGATCGCGCGCGCCTTCGTCGTCAGGCCGAAGATATTGTTCGCCGACGAACCGACCGGCAACCTGGACGCCGCCACCGGCAGCCAGATCATCGAGTTGATGCTGGAACTGAACCGCGCGCAGGGCACCACGCTGATCCTGGTCACCCACGACGAAGTGCTGGCGCGGCGCTGCAACAGGCAGCTGCAGTTGGCGGACGGGCGGGTGTTGCAGTGAATTTATTGGGTGTTTCCCTCAGTCTGCTGCGCCGCGACTGGCGCGCCGGTGAATGGCGCGTGTTGTTGCTCGCGCTGGTGCTGGCGGTGGCCAGTATCTCCACGGTCGGCCTGTTTGCGGACCGGGTGAGGCTGGCGCTGCAGCAGGAGGCAACCAGCCTGATCGGCGCGGACCTGCGCATCTCCTCGACGCGGCCCTTGCCGCCTGCCTATCGCGCAGCCGCGCAACAGCGCGGGTTGCGCGTGATCGCGTCGGATGCATTCCCCAGTATGGTGGAGGGCAAGAATGAGAATCTGCTGGCTGACATCATGTCGGTGGAGCAAGGCTATCCCCTGCGCGGCAAGATCATTATCGACGATGGCGCGCAGCATGTGATCCGCAACGAAAACAGTACTATTCCCGCGCGCGGCACGTTGTGGGCGGGTGAGCGCCTGATGCAGCGCCTGGGGTTGAAACTGGGCGACGAGGTGGGCATCGGCGCGCTGCACTTGCGGGTGGCGGCGCGCGTGGTGCGTTTTGTCGACCAGTCGGTCGGTTTTGCCAGTTTCGCACCGCGCGTGATCCTGAATGCGAAAGATTTGCCCGCCACCGGATTGATACAGGAAGGCAGCCGTATCGGTTACCGTTTGATGGTGGCAGGCGATGCGAAGCAAGTGGCCAGCCTGCGCAGCTGGCTGAAAACCCGGTTGACGCCGGGCGAGAAGATGGAGGATGTGCGCGACGCGCGGCCGGAGATACGCAGTGCGCTGGATCGTGCCGAACATTTTCTGGGTCTGGCCGCGCTGACCGCGGTGGTGCTGGCGGGTGTCGCCCTGGCGCTGGCCTCGCGGCATTTCATCTCGCGCCACCTGGACAGCTGCGCGATGATGCGCTGCCTCGGTGCGGAGCAGTCCCAGGTGCTGCGCATTTTCCTGTACCAGTTCCTGCTGCTCGGCGCGTGTGCTGTGCTGCTGGGGGAGCTGCTCGGTTATGTGTCGCAGGCCGCGCTGGTGGAATCCATCGCTTCGATGCGTGCCGCGGGTTTGCCCGCACCCGGCTGGACGCCGGTGTGGCAGGCAGCCGCAAGCGGCATGGCGCTGTTGCTGGGCTTTGCATTCCTGCCGCTGTGGCAACTGAAAAGCGTCTCGCCGCTGCGCGTGATCCGCCGCGAACTGGGCGCGCCGGAAGCGGGCACCGGCTTGTTGTATGCCTCGGGTGGTGCCGTGCTGTGCGGGCTGTTTCTGTGGCAGGCCGGATCGCTCAGGCTGGGGCTGACCGTATTGGGCGGATTGGTCGCCGGCTTGCTGGTGTTCGGCTTGCTTGCCTGGCTGATTGTGCGCGCACTGGCCAAATTTGGCAGTCATGCATTCTCCAATCTGGCGCGGCATGCGCGCGGCAACGCGGTGCAGATCGTCGCGCTCAGCCTGGGCGGGATGGCCTTGCTGCTGCTCACCTTCGTGCGCGCCGACCTGATGGACAGCTGGCGTTCGAGTTTGCCGCCGGATGCGCCCAACCGCTTCATCGTGAATATCCAGCCCGGCCAGCGCGCTGCAGTGCTGGATTTTTTCGCGCAGCAGAAACTATCGCGGCCGGAACTGTTCCCGATGGTGCGCGGCCGGCTGGTGGGGATCAACAATCGCACGATCAACGGTGACGATTATCCCGATCCGCGCGCGCGCGCACTGGTCGAGCGCGAGACCAACTTGTCCTGGCTGGATCATGTGCCAGACGGCAACGTATTGGTCCAGGGTAAATGGTTTGGCCCGGGGCGGAAGGAGGACGGCTCTGGACCGAAACTCGGCGAGTTGTCGGTGGAAGAGGGCATCGCCAAGACATTGGGCATACATGTGGGGGACGTGCTGACCTATGACGTGGCGGGCAACCAATTCAGCGCGAAGGTGGTGAACCTGCGCAAGGTGGAATGGGATTCGATGCGGGTGAATTTTTTCGTGATCGCCGCGCCCGGCATGCTGGACGATTTTCCGGCCAGCTACATCACCAGTTTCTATCTGCCGCCGGACCGGGCGCAGGCGATGAATGCGCTGATCAAAACCTTCCCCAACCTGCTGCTGATCAATGTCGAGGCGATGATCGAACAGGTGCGCCACATCATGGGCCAGATTTCGCAAACCATGAGCGCGGTGTTCATGTTCACGCTGCTGAGCGGGGTAGCGGTGCTGTATGCCGCATTGCTGGCGACACAGGACGAGCGCATCCATGAGGCCGCGATCCTGCGCACGCTGGGTGCGGACAGCCGCTACCTGCGGCGGCTGCACCTGAGCGAATTTGCCGTGCTGGGATTGTTGAGCGGCCTGTTTGCGGCGCTGGGGGCGGTATTGTTGGGCTGGGTGCTGGCGTTCAAGGTGCTGAATATCCCCTATCAGACCGGCATCGCAATCTGGTTGACCGGTGGGCTGGGCGGGATGATCGTGGTGGTGGCGGCGGGATGGCTGGGCACACGGCGGTTGACCATGCTGCCGCCATTGGCGATATTGCGCGAATAGTTTGTCGTGCAGATGGGGAGAATCATGGTGGATAAATTTTCAGGTGTGCTGTGTCTGATTATCATTGCGATGACTGCCGGATGCAGTTCCGACATGGCCAAACGGACCGCCTATGAAACGATGCAGAACGTCCGCCAGCAGGAATGCCTGAAGAATCCGGCCATGGAATGCGGGAAGCGGGAGAGTTACGACGATTATCAACGCCAGCGCAAGACCCTGGAACCGTCGCAATGATCCGGTTTCGGGCTTGGCCGCCACAGCGGATATCCGCCATGCTCATCCGCTGAGCGGTGGTCGTGACCGGACGATGGTGAACCATCCGGCAGCATGCCGGATAAGGTTGAGCGAAGTGGCGTATTGATGTTAGAATGCCGGCCGCTTTGGGAAAGTCACTTGTTGTTTATTCTTCCCGGGCAAATTTCCCGTTCGCGCAAGTTGGGGTGCTCTTCGGTCAAATCCGGGGAGTCAGGCTGGCGAACGGTAGTCAATAACCCTTACGATTGGAGTAATCATGGCTGTAACTATGCGTCAAATGTTGGAAGCGGGTGTGCATTTCGGACACCAGACACGTTTTTGGAATCCCAAGATGGC
>Ga0307376_10003384_pt1 | contig 14929 bp, 12 predicted proteins | sample TR2MG_FD_202536 | JGI IMG/M metagenome (GOLD analysis project Ga0307376, IMG submission 202536) | Soil microbial communities from Risofladan, Vaasa, Finland - TR-2 | ecosystem: Environmental > Terrestrial > Soil > Coastal area > Acid sulfate soil | place: Finland: Risofladan, Vaasa | collected...
CTTTGAAGGCGATGTGGCGGTCTGCAAGCTCGCTCCCTATGCGGTCCCAGTCGGTGACGGATGCTGCATCAGGGCCAGAGCCTACCGGGATGGAGTCAAATATGACTTCGCCTCCCTCCCTCCGGACAAGAAGAAGCTGGCCGTGGAGCAAGTCCAGAAAAGAGTGGTCTTTCAAATCTGGAATGAAGGAGGTGCGGCAAATGGCAAGAAAGAAGCTTGAGATAAAAATGCGACGCGATTATAAACCGGCAGTCATTAAAAAACGACCGCCAAAGATTAAAAAGAGAGAGAAGAAGTATATTCGCAACTGCAGCTATTGCAGCCATTGGTGGGCTGGCCCCGTTGTGCAAAGGGCCTCAGGTTGTTCCGAGCCGCGCATCTGCCCGGCGACGGGCGAAACACTGCCGAATAATCACAAAACGGTTTGTAGTCATTATGCCGATGGATGGGTCGTGTGTCCTAAGGTGAATCAGCGAACCGTGCGTGACGAGAATAGCCCTCCACAGATAAAGCGTCGTAAGAAGAAGGTGGAGAAGTCTTCTGAAGCCCGCCTGCCAGTTTTCACGGTGGAAAGGAGGGTCGTGGAATGACTTCAGAAAAAATTAAAATCCGTCGAGATAGCAATGCGGAGGATATAAGATTTCTTTGGTGTTTGATTGTTGACTTCTGGGAAATTGCCGATTGTCGCAATTTGAGGGAGGGAAAGTTCTCCCTTCCTATCAATTCCAATGGTCACATTGATGTGGAAGGCGGAGCATACTGCCCTGACCAGATGTTGACTCAATTGGAAATTGAGCGGTTTATTGACCGTCACAACTATTATGAGGGCATGTGCCAGGAAGCAAAAGCAATCATTTCATTTGTAACAAAGGGCAATGCAAAAGAATTAAACCGATTATGTGGATCTCCTAAAAACGCGTTGATCAATGAAGAACGGGTGTCTGCGTACTTTCGGCGTAAATGGGGAAGGCGACGGGTCGCAAAAGCTGTGAGTCAAATAAAAAAATTGCTCTTAATTTAATTTTAAATAGCTAAAACACAAAAAAATATGTTATAATGTAGTTATGAGAATTGAAATTATAAATTCAATTCTTTGCAAGGTAGCGGACCGAGATAGAGAAGTGAGGAGGAAGGTTGAAAAATTACTTCAGTATAAATATACCTGGTTTAAAAAACAGGGCTATGCTCAAGTAAAACATACCCGACTCTATTCATTTTTTGATATAGACTCGGGTATTTTTTTGGCTGGTTTTCTGCCACGAGTACTCCGCAAGTTTCCTTCAGCAGAGATTGAGAAGTCTAAACCCTTTGCAGACATACTGCCCACAAAGCACGATAAGCCCAGCTTGGTTGGAATTGACTTTAGAGACAATCAGCTGCGTGCCATTAATCGGATAGTGGACGGACAGAGGGGAGTTGTCAAGTTTGCTACGGCAGGCGGGAAGACAATCATTGCCGGGGGAGTGATAAGTCGCTTTGACGTCAGCACAGTCTTTCTCTGCAACACAGTAGATATAATTACCCAGACCTGGGAGAGGTTTAAGGAGTATGGGTTAGATGTTGGAATTTTAACTGGCAGCAAAAAGAAGGGGCTGGAGAGTAAAGTCATTTGCGCCACCATCCAAACCTACATAAAATATCTGAGGGGCGGGAAGGTTGCTCCCCCGCGAGTTGTCTTAATAGATGAGTGTCATCACATACAGAATATTAAAGGGCAGTATGCAGAGTTGTTACAGTCGCTGCAAAGTCCTGTCAGAATTGGTTTTACAGGAACACTCCCAAACAGCCGATATGGAAAGTTGTGTTTGGAAGGGTTGGTGGGACCGGTGATTTCGCGGTTGAGTATTGTGGAAGGAATAAAGGAAGGGTTTTTGAGCCAGCCCAAAATAACCCTAATTCCAGTGCCAAAAGACAAACATGTAGTAAAGTACAGCAGGTATTATGATATAAAAGATTATGGAGTTATTTATAACGTCAATAGAAATAACTTGATAATCTCGGAGGTCAAGAAGCGAGTGGCTGCGAAGAAGAGCTGTCTGATTATAGTGGAGGAAATTCGACATGGGGAGAAAATATTTGAAGCCTTCTCTGGTTCTGGAATTGAAGCAATCTTTTTGCAGGGCAAATCCTCGGGAAAAGTCCGCGAGGAAGTCAAGCAACAACTAATTGATAAAAAGAATTGGTGTGTGATAACTACAAAGATATGGAATGAAGGTGTTGACATCCCCTCCCTCGACGTAGTGGTATTGGGCTTTGTGGGAAAAGCAACCTCCCGTAGCCTGCAAGCGATTGGGAGAGGGTTGAGGAGGACGGAAGAAAAGGACCGAGTAGAAATAATTGATTTCCTTGACCCCTACAAATTTTTGGCCAGCCACCTGGTGCTCCGCCTAACCACTTATGTCAAGGAGGGCTTGATGTGATTGCTGACTACTTTGAAGAGAAGGGGATGGAGTGTTGGCGGAGTGGAAAGAATGTAAGCCGGGGCTGGATAGGCCTCCAATGTATCTACTGTGTGGACAGCAGCAATCACCTCGGCGTAGAATTGGCCACAGGCCGCGTGAGTTGTTGGCTGTGTGGTGGGCATGGCAAGATAGTCAATCTGTTGATGGACATTGAACAATGTAGTTACGGAGAAGCAAAAAGGATTCTTGATAAGTGGTGGGGGGATGACTCTGAAGTTGGTCTTAGGCTTCCTCCTTCACCAACGCCGCTACCTGGCAGGGTTGTCCTCCCACCAATTATCAAGAGTTGGCCTCAGAAATATCTTGACTATCTAAGGGGCAGGGGGCATGCCCCGGAGTCGTTAATCAGAAAATACAGACTAATGCCAGCACACCGCTTTGGGAGTTATGGTTTTCGAATCATAGCTCCTTTTTTTGTGGACAGAATCATAGTGGCATTTACTGCTGTGGACATCACGGGGAAGAAGGAGACAAAGTACAAGGACAGTAAAATTGAGGACTCGACAATTCCTCCTCATAAATGTCTGTATAATATTGACAATGTCAAGAATGGAAAAGCAGTTATAGTCGAAGGCATCACGGACGTGTGGAGAATTGGGGATGGAGCCGTAGCGCTAGGGACCAATAAGATAAGCACCCCGCAAATACTCCAACTGATTAAGAAAGGAATAAAACAGGCCTTTGTGTTGCTTGATGCGGATGCAAAGAGCAATGCTGAAAAAGTTGCCACGCTGATTGCGGGCAGCTTGACTATGGAGGTTGATATTGGATATTTAAAAAAAGATGACCCCGACAAGATGGGTTACATTGACTTGCTGAGAGTGCAGAAGTGGCTATCCTAATAAATATGAGTGTTGATAAAAAACAAGTCAGAGATGAAAATTTGAGTTGGAAAGCTGCGGGGATTTTACTCCACTTGTGCAGAAAAAAGAAGGTATCTGAGTTTGCTATTCAGGAACTTATCAATGAATACTCGGACAACCGAGCCTCAATTTCTGCGGCAATAACTAGCTTGGAAAATCTAAAATACTTGCATAATTTTGGGTTGAAAAATTCTAAAACTTACGTTGTTTTTGACTCTCCAAATAACTTGACAGAACACCAAAAAAGCTTGATAAAACAGGTTGACCCGGTAGTCGATTTTCGACTATACAGTAAACTAACTACTAGTACTATATACTATAATATGCTTTATGATATTGTATTTAATAAAAAAGAAGTTAAGAAGTTATCACCCGATCACAACAAGAATAAAAAAGAAACAAGAGAAATTACATTCCTGACTTCTTGGTGGAGAGAGAATGTAATCAACCATTCTGAAACATCAAAAACTTATCGCGATGGATTAAAAGCTTTGACAAAAAAATATAAATCTCTGAATAAGTCGAAGTCTCTTGAAATAAAAACAAGAAGGGAGTCAAAAGGTTTCAAGTCCATTTTAAACGCTTTTGAAATTTACAAGGAAATGATTAATGACTCAAAGTGTTTTCCGTCGAAGCAATTTCCTTGGAAAGTTGGACTTAACCATTTTTTTGGTTTTGATTCCTATGCAAAGAATGTTTTGTTTCCTAAGTATAAGAAAGCAAAAGTTAAAAGAGTTGATGAGGTTGAGTCAATCGGAAGTTGGTACAGTGAGTGCGCTCTGGGCCGCGATCACTGCTATAATGTTTGGGCGGCTTGGGCCGAGGCCATGAATAAAAACACTGTGGCAAGGCTGGCCAAATATTTTTTCTCCGACACAGACTTCGACTCCTTAGCTGTGGAGGAGCACAATCTTCTTGTGAAGGCGGCTGCAAAGTATTCACAATTCTTTGAAAAAAATAAAGCAAGAATCCAAACACCAAACATACTTGATGAAAGACATGAGGAAAGATTTCTGAGATTCTTCTTTAAATTTGTTGAAGACAAGTTCCGGGCAAGGCCCTTTGAACTTTACTTCATGTTGAATGATAGCTTATTGAACGGAGACTTTAAGAAGTGGCTGCTTGATATGGGGTGGATGACGAAATAATGAAAATAAAGAGAATCAAGATTGAAGATATTGAAGCGCAGTTTGTGACAGGGCTTGTAGTTAGCGTGGACTTTATAAAGCGAGTTCACAGGAAGTTAAAGCCACAACATTTCAAATCCATATATGGCGGGGTGGTGGCGGGGTGGTGTTATGACTACTTCGAAAAATATAGCCAATCGCCGGGGCAAGATATTTTGCGTATTTTCAAAATGCGCAAGTCTGAACTTGAACCAGACGCTGCTCGGTTGGTGAGTGTGTATCTGGAACATTTGTCGAGTGACTACGAGCGACAGAGCCGCTATAACGTTGACTACTTGTATGACAAGGTGATTGACTATGTTCGGCGGCGGGACTTGGAACTACTTGTGGGGCGGCTGTCACAGGAACTCGAGATGGGGCGAGAAAAGCGAGCGTCTCAGGAGTTGGTTGACTTCCAAGTTATTCATAAAGAAACCAGCGGAGTATTCGACCCCTTCTCGGAGAGTTACATCAGCGAAGCGGCGAATGATATGGGGGAGAAGGGCATTTTGACTCTTCCTGGCGCTCTGGGGGAGTTAATCGGCCCATTAGATCGGTCGTGGTTGGTTAGTTTTACGGCTCCTGAGAAGAGAGGAAAAACGTGGTGGCTGATCGAGATGGCCTTCCAAGCTATAAGTCAAGGCTTGAATGTTTTGTTTGTTAGTTTGGAAATGTCCGAGCGAGATATTCGCGAACGGCTGTGGCGGCGAATGACTGCTGGCTTGAAACCAAATGAGACAAGGCGTTATCGAACTTTGGTTCCGGTATTGGACTGTGTAAGAAATCAAATGGGAGACTGTGAGAAATTTGATTTACGAAAAACAGATGAGCGCCTGTTGGATGATGAGTTTCGTTTGCCGACTTTTAACGAGGCCTGTAAAAAGCGCCGGGGCTATAAACCTTGTGCGGTGTGCGCCGATGATAAGAACAGCGACTATGAGGCAACTTTTTGGTACGAACGAGTTCGGGTGAATGAGTATAACAAAAAGTTGTTGCTGAAGAAGGCGGGAAGTATTGTCTCGAAAAGTGAGATGGGGAAGTTGCGAGTGAAGTGCTTCCCGGCTTTTACTGCGAACTTGGAAGATGTGAAGGCCGTTGTTGACGAACTGGAGGTGGATGAGAACCTATTGGAGGATGTTCTGATCACTGACTACTTGGATATTTTGGGCGCACCGTCAGGCAATAATTATAGCGAGCGGGGAAATATTGACTCCACTTGGAAAGGAGCAAAGGGCTTAGCACAAGTAAAAAACCTGCTGCATATCACAGTGGATCAGTCGTCAAAGGTTACATACGAGCGAGATATTCGCCTGTCTGATACGAGTGAAGATAAGCGAAAAAATGCTCATGTTGATGTCAAAGTTTCAATGAATTTTTTTGATGCTAAATTTGAAGATGATGTGCAGGTTCTCCGTTTTTCTCTGCTTGCACATCGCCACCGGAGTAGTCGTCCGGGTAGTCAAGTGATAGTTTTGCAACAAAACGGTATTGGCCAGCCATTGATTGATTGTGCTTGGCTGGGAGGATATGGAAGGAGGGCAAAAAAAAATAAAGATTAACTCGCGAATTTTAAAATAATATGTTATAATTAAGTATGAGGTGTGATAGTGGACAAAAACCAAAAACCCATCAAATGTAAAAGGAGGCAAATTCAAAATGGCTAAGGAAATCAAAATCAAAGAATTAAAGTCAATGGTGATCAAACTCAACGCCCTCAAATTTGGGAAGAAGAGTTTGCTCGGGGAAGTTGGAGTGGAGAAACTGAAGACAGCCGGAGTCAGCTTCGAAGATTTGACCGAAGCATTCTTGTCTGCTTTTGAGGAAATCGCGGAGAAGGAAAATGTCGCAAAAAAGGTGCCGAAGGCCTTGGTTGTTTTTCAGGGCAAACTCTTCGACCAAGCGGAAGAGGAAGAAAAAGCGGATGAGGAAGAAAAAGCGGATGAGGAAGAAGACGACTCGGATGAAGATGAGGATGAAGATGAGGAAGAAGATGAGGAAGAAGATGAGGATGAAGATGCGGATGAAGATGCGGATGAAGATGAGGATGAAGATGAGGATGAAGATGAGGAAGAAGATGAGGCTTCAGGCAAGAAGCCGGTAAAGAAACCGGCGAAGAAACCGGCGAAGAAACCGGCGAAGAAACCGGCGAAGAAAACCGCCTCCGCCAGTAGTCGTGAGAAAAATGACTGGGGTTATTTTACCGGGACTGCTGCCGATGAAGTTTGCGTATTTCTTCTAAAAACAAAAGTCACGTACGAGGACTTCAAGGCCTTGGACTGGACCAAGTCTCGCCACTATCAGGTGTTCAAAGAGTTGGTAAAATACCGGGGTGCCGATAGCCTGAAAGACGGCAGAGTGTTCTTAAAGAAAAAATAGGCGGCAATTCTCCGGCGAGAAAGGTTTTGCCTCTATTGAGTGGTGAAAGCCGGAGTTGCACGCAGCGAGTGTATCTCCGGCTTTTTTATTGATGGACTAACCCAAAAAGGAGAAAGCGAAATGATCACAGTTGACCAGGCTGGCCTTCAGACGTTTCTGAAGAAGGCAAACATTGACGGTGTAGTCAATTCGATTATGATGCGAATTGAGGATGGCAAAATTAAAACAAGAGCCATTGATGAAAGCAATACTATCTTGCTGTTGTTGTCAAAGGATATCGAGGCAACAGGAGATGCTGAGATGCGGACGAATGACTTATCTCTTTTGCGCAGGTTGTTGTCCAGCGTGTTGGTTGGTGGTGGAGAGAAGGAGAAGCCCGTTTTTGGTTTGAAGCTTGATGGAGAAAAGAAGCTGACGGTGACTTACAAAAAGCGGAAGCAATTTTCTTTTTCTCTATCTTCAAAGGAGTCAGTGGTTGAAATTGAGGGCGACATTGATGCAAAATTCGCCAAACTCAAAAAAGCGTGCACCATAAAATTATCTCCGGACATTGAATTTGTGCGGGAGTTTGTGGCAAAAGCCCCGCTGATCGAAGCAAATGCAGCCACGTTTCACTTCACTCCAAAGACCAGCCGGGTGATATTTGTGGACACACTGGGGAATGAAATATACATCAAGGTGGCGGCAAATTGGATTGAGTCGAAGTTGAAGGGGGAGAAGAGAGATTTGACTGTCACCTTCTTTCCAAAAATGATTACGGGAGTGCTTTCGGTGTTAAATGATGAGGACTTGGAGAAGTGCAAGCTTTACTTCATTGACGAAAAAAGCCCGGTGGTTATTAGTGTTGCTGATGGGGAGTATGCTATTGCCCCGCTGGTGACGGAGGAGTAGTGGCGATATGGCGAAGATGAGAAAACGCAGTATAGATAATATCATGGGCATTGGTGTGGAGGATAATAAATACGAACTCTATATCAAGCGACGCGGCAAGGTGAAGACCAATGTAGAAAAGCGAGCGCTTGAGAGAGGTAGTTTGAAACCGCATACGGGCTTGATTAATGCAAGTTATTTTGCCTCGGCCAATATTTATAAGACAGCGGGCGATCTTAGTGTTGTGTTGACTTTCTCAACAACGGAACTGGTGGCCTTGTTTTCGAAGTACGTTCCCACCAACAATACAAAGCAAATCAAGAACACCCATCACGTTGACATTCTCATAGCGCTATTCAGGGCGCTTGATAAAGGTAATATTTATTATGATAAAGAGAAGAAAAAACTCTACCGCGAGTCAAAAAAAGGAAGCACCGCAAGAATCTATCTTTGACCAACTTGACTATAAGGAATTGCAACAGGACCTGGCCCGCTATATGCGTCCGTCTGACTCTTTTAAAACTTCAAAGGGCGGGTATAACTCGCCGCGAGTGAGTAGTGAAATCGAGGACTGCGCGCTGCCCCTTACTTTTGACTCGTACAGCCTGTGTTCGTTTGGCTGCTTGTATTGCTTCGCATTTTATCAAAAGGTGCAGAGGGGAGCCGCATCGGCCGAAGATGGGAAGATAGATATTGTACACGCCACTTCAAAGAACATCATTGACTCTATGAGTGGGAAGTCAAATTCATTAGTCCAGCGCCGCCTGCACGATCATTTTTATTCAAAGCGCTTTCCTTTTCATTGGGGAGGGCTGGCAGACCCATTTTGCTATATTGAGAGGAAGAACCGCAAGGGGCTTGAAATAATCGAATACCTCGCGGCGGAGAATTACCCCACTATTTTTAGCACGAAGGGAAATGTAATGCGGGACAAGGACTTTAAGAAGATATTCTTGAACTCCGCTAAATATCATAACTTCGCATTTCAAATCAGCATGGTCACCGCCGACGATAAGGCGGGTCGGTTTATGGAACCATACGTGCCAATCCCCACTGTGCGCTTTAAAGTGATGCGGTGGTTGAGCGATCAGGGGTACTACACAATTCTGCGACTGCGGCCATTTATAATTGGGCTGACGGACGACACCCTTGATGAGTTATTGGAGAAGGCACGGGACGCCGGGGCGCAGGCGGTGTCAACAGAGTTCTTTTGTCTGGAGGGGCGGCTGCAAGTTGAGTTTTCAAAGCGCTTTGACTATATCTCACAAATTATAGGGCTGAAAGATGCTCGTGACTTACTTAAATATATGGGCGAGCTATCTCCTGGCCGCAGGGGTTCGTATAAAAGGTTGAACCGCATGGTGAAGGAAGAACACGTGAAGAAGATTTACACCTTTTGCCAGAAAAATGGAATGACTCTCAGCGTCAGCGACCCTGACTTCAAGGAATTGGGGATGACGGGATGCTGCTGTGGGATTCCCTATAACTACAAGCCAAATCCCGAGCTTAGTGGGTGGAGCCGAACCCAGTTGACTCACCACTTGATTGTGGCGCGACGGAATTTCCAGCGCGGCCTTTCGGGGAAGGACATTCAGCTTTGCTTTGGGGATGTGTATCCGGATGAGGGTTATTTATCTGAACTGGCGTTTTGCGAATTCAATCTCCGTCGTAAAGATATAATTCGAAGCCAGCAAATGGTGATTGCTCAGCGACATATAATTCAAGCGGAATGGAACCACTACCGCTCTCCGGCGAATCCCGCGAACTACTTGGACGGTAAGGTGGAACCAATAGGGCTTGATGACTCTGGAAATGTTATCTATGAGTATAAGGAAAGTGACTATGAAAGAAGATGGAAAGGTGAAGGAATCGTACTTACAGAGTAATCTAAAAATTAAAAATAAAAAGAAGAAGCCCCTCATAAATTATAAGAACCCAACAATGGAAGCATGGCCAAATGTATTCCAATTTGAGCTCACAGAAGGCTGTAATTTATGGTGCTCCTTTTGTGGGATTCGAGGTATAAGAAAAAGACCGGGGCAGTACAAATTTATGAAAGTTAGCTTCGTTGAAAAAGTAATGAGGCAACTACAAGAGCTGGAGTGGACTGTGCGATTTGAACTTGCGGGGAGAGGCGAACCTCTCAAGAATCCAAACTACATGAAAATACTGCGCATCATTCGGCGCTACGCACCGGGGTGCTCGATACAGATGTGCACGAATGGAGCGGAGTTATTATCTGATACGACCCGAAAAGTTGACGAACTGTTAGAGGTGGTCAATATATTGGGGCTTGACTCGTATGACTATGCCAATATAGTTCCCCGAATTATAGAGCGCTATAAGGGGAAGCATGGAATATTCTACTGGCCTGAGCGAAACTTATATGGACGGGCCAATGTGAACAGCCATGAAATAGTGATTATCCCAGATATATCAGCGGGGAGATTGTCGATGCGCTTTATGGTAAACCAATGTGGGGCGTCTGGGCCATTAGACTATCGATTTTTAAAATCGCGCTGTCAACGGTTGTTTCGTGAAATATATGTAAGGGATGATGGGCTGGTGCCTCTTTGTTGCAATGATTGGAGAGGGGAGTATATTGTCGGCGATTTGAATAAAGAAACGGTAGGTGATATTTGGTCTGGGCCGCGATTTGTGGCCGCACGAAAGATTGTGCTGCATGAGGGCCGCCGCTATCGCCCCTGTCTTGGTTGCACGGCACGAGTGGCAAGAGCAGGAATGTTGCCGGATAAATGGGGTCAGAAGACAATGCCAATGGTCACGAGTAAAGACCGTGCGATAGTAAAAGAAACTTTATCTAAGGGCCCAGCCACAATTCCAGTATTGAGGTCTTGGGAAAACAAGGAAGGAGGAATCAAGGAATGGTTGCAAAAAAAAGATTAAGATATTTTCTTCACACCAGGGGCCGTATTGATAATCAAAAGACATTAGCGCAGTTGCCCCCAGAGATAATCAACCGCACATATATGGTCTGCGATAGCTACGAGTATAAAGCGCACCAGAAGGCATTCGGGAAGCTGTTTACTCTACAGGGGGCGCGCTCTGTTTCAAAACAGAACAATGGAATCCTGTCATTTAAAAATGATAAGAATACTCGCGACATTTATCTTGCCCATAAGCGGCGGTGGATTGTGGATTACTGTATTCGCTATGGCATTGACTACATGATCCTGCTGGATGACGACCTGACGTTTTGGCGGCGAAATGAGGAAGGGAAACTGCGCAAGGTGACGGGTAAAAAATTATTGGAGGGCTTCGTGGTGCTGCGCCAATGGTTGGACGCTGGCTATGGGATGGTGGGCTTCAGTGCGATTGAGTTAAACCGCTCAAGTCCAGGCAAAGACTTTCTAGACAACACCCGCATTATGCGAGTGTTGGGGTTTAATGTTGAAGTTCTTAAAGAGAAGAAAATAAATTTTGAATTACTTCCAACAATGGAGGACTTTGATATCAACTTGCAGATTTTAAAGGCGGGCCATGACAATCGATGCCTCTACACTTTTGCCTCATCCCATAAAGGCAGCAATGAACCGGGTGGCTGTGCGCTGTATCGGGGGCCGGTCGAGCATGAGTGGTCGGCGCGGCGGCTGCAGGAACTTCATGGAGCAAACATCGTGAAGGTGATGAAGAAGAAAACTGCAAAGCCTTGGCCTGGGTATTCCTCCAAGTATAGAATTGATGTGACTGTCAGCTGGAAGAAGGCGCGGGAAGTTGGACGGGCGGCTTCTAAAACAAAAACGATAAGGGATTTCTTTTAACATGGACTTTTGCCATTTACATATACACAATGAGTACAGCGTTCTTGATGGCCTTGGCACTGCGGAAGAATATGCCACAGCCGCAGAGGCGATGGGGATGAAGTATTTGTGCCTGACTAACCATGGGAATATAGATGGGGTGTTGCAGTGGCAGGAGGCCTGTGAAAAGCACGGCGTGGCCCCGGTGGTGGGCTGCGAGATGTATGTCGTCGATGATGCGCGAGTGAAAGAGAAAGGTGAAAAAAGGAATCACGTCACATTGTTAGTAAAAGACCAGAAGGGCTTTCGAAACTTGAATAAAATGCTCACGCATGCTTGTCTGGAAGGGTTTTACTACAGACCAAGAATTGACTGGCCCTTATTGCTTTCTCATTTGGAGGGGCTGGTGCTGTTGACGGGCTGTGTGGATAGTGTGTTGCAGGAAGCAAAAAAGGGGTCAAAAATATTGGAGGCATTGGCGGCGGCGGCGGCGGACGATTTATATTTTGAAGTCATGCCTCACATTCTTTCGAAGCAGAAGGTGTTGAATAAAAAAATTGAAAAATATCATAGCAAATATAGAAACAAAATCGTTGCTACCAATGACTGTCACTATGTCCGGTCGGCCGACTACAAGTTGCAGGAGGTGCTGTTGGCGATACAGAGCAAAAAGACCTGGGGCGACCCTGGCCGTTTCCGTTTTGAGGTCCAAAATCTTCATCTGAGGAGTTCACAGGAGATGATTTCGGCCTTTCACCGGCAGAATATATTACCGGGGGAGATAGTGCGTCAGGCATTGAAGAATACGATTGAAGTGGCGGAGAAGTGTAGTGGCTTTCGCATTAAAAAGAAAAAGACTCGACTCCCCGAGGTTAGTCTTCCTGACGGAGTTGAAGAAGATGAAATGCTGTGGCAGATGTGCCAGGATGGCCTGAAAAAGAAAAGAGGAGCGTCAGGACTGCCGTTGAGCAAAAGCGAAAAAAAGATTTATAGTAGACGCGTTGAGGAAGAAATTAAGCTGATAGTGAGAAAAGACTTTGTGCGCTATTTTCTCATCGTGGAAGACCTCGTGCGCTGGTGTAGAAAAAACAACATCATGGTTGGCCCCGGGAGGGGTAGTGTCGGTGGCAGCCTTGTTGCCGATCTGATTGGGATAACCACGGGAGTTGATCCAATAAAATATGACTTGTTGTTTGATCGTTTCATTGCGGAGGATAGAGTTGACTATCCAGACATAGACCTTGACTTTGAAGATAATAGAAGGGAGCAAGCTCGAAATTACTTGGAACTCAAATATGGCGTGGGCAGAGTGGTGGGGATAACTACTGCCCTGAGAATGAAGACAAAGAATGCTTTGAGAGATGTGGCGCGGGTGTTTGAGGTTCCGATGGTGGAAGTCAATGAAGTGTGCAACGCCGTGGGGACTCTTGGCTACCGGGCGGGCAATGAAGGGTTTGATATTGTGGATGCTGCCCTGAGCAAGGCTCAGAATGTCGACTCGACTGTTGATATAGTCAAGCGGTTCAACCGCAGGCATGAGCAAGTCGTGAACTATGCTCGGGCGCTTGATGGTCAGGTGCGTGCCCATGGGCAACATGCCGCAGCGGTGGTGCTCTCCCCTGTCGACCTGAACAGTGGCAGTCGGGGCCATCTGTTGGAGAGAAAGAATAACTTACTTATAAATTGGGACATGAAGGACGCTGAAAAGTTGGGTTTATTAAAAATTGACTTGTTGGGGTTGAATACCCTGACCGTTTTGAACGAGACAAAGCGCTTAGCGAAGGAGTCAAGAGGCATAGAAATTGACTTCAGTAAAATTGATATGGAGGACAAGGCCCTTTTTGATATGATAAATGTGGGCGCGACCACCGCATTGTTTCAAGTGCAGACGGAGTTTACCAGTGGAATTTGTGGGCAGATAGTCATTGAGAAGTTCAGTCACCTGTGTGATGCTATCGCCTTAGCTCGTCCTGGCCCCTATGACAGCGGCATGACCGCCAACTATATCCGTCGGAAGCACGGTGAAGGTTGGCGGAGGATGGGGAAGCACTATGAGGAAATCACAGCTGAAACCTTTGGAGTCATTGTCTATCAGGAGCAGGTGATGGCTGTGGTGCGGCGGTTGGCGGGGTTGTCATATAGCGATGCCGATAAGATACGGAGAATTATTGGCAAGAAAAGGGATAAAAAATATTTTGAGCAGTATAAGAAGGAATTTGTGAGGGGGTGTTTAAAGAAGGAAACAATGTCTAAGCGTGAGGCGCTTGTGTTTTGGGACGGGCTGGAGAAACATGCTCGTTACTCATTTAATAAATCACATTCGGTTGAATATGCAATGATCACTATGTGGACTGCGTATTGCAAACACTACCACCCCACGGAATTTATCTCGGCGGCATTGACTTACATGGGGGACAAGCCCGAGCAGAAAAAAGCCCTTTTGGATGAGGGGAAGAGATTGGGCCTGGTTGTTATGTTGCCGAAGGTGGGCGAGTCCTCGGCGGTGCGTTGGGTTTCAAAGGGAATGAAGTTGTATATGCCTTTTGTGGAGATAAAGGGGATTGGATTAAAGACTGCATTAAAGATTGCAGCGGATGGAGATATTGTGGCTGAAAAAAAGGGAGCAGATATATCGGGCTTTTTTAAAGTGAGTAAACCCCCGACAAAGAAAAAAGAATCTACAAAAGTTGAAAAATTACTTGTGGCAGTCGGTGCGTACTCTGATAATGAGGAAGTTCCAGAGGGCGCGGGCGAGTTCTTCGACTTCGATGTTGTTGGAAACTTCGATAAGAGGAACCCGAGATTGATGGAGTTGTACGGAGGCGATATCTTCCCCACCGATCAGCAGGCCGCACTGACTGCCCATTTTTATAAGAAGGGAGTTATTGTGAAGGCAGCTTATGAAGGAGACAAAGTGAAGAGCTGCAAGAATTGTGCGTTGAGGGCCGAGGCGAAGCTCCCCGTCCCAAGTGATGCTGGGCGGTATAATATAGCTATCGTTCTTGAGGCACCAGGGCGGATGGAAGACAAGCGGGGGAAGCCAGCTGTTGGAAAGGCGGGAAATGCCCTGTGGTCTGAGTTGAGGAAGTATGGTCTGCATCGCAGCATGTTCCATGTGACGAATGTCAACAAGTGCTACCCAAGCAGGACTCGGACGCCCACTGTCGCTCAGGTGTTGGCTTGTCGGCAGTGGTTGAATCGGGAGCTGAAGGAGATTGACTGCCGGCTTGTGCTGGCTTGCGGCAACAACCCTCTGTTTTTCTTCACTGGGCAGCAGGGCGGAATAAGGAAGTTGAGTGGAGAGATTGTGTGGAATGACTCAAGAGGATTGTGGACTGTCTTCGCTGTCCACCCTTCCTCAGTACTCAGGGCGCGCAGCCAGAACTTGGAGTACTTTGAGAAGGGAGTGAAGGTGTTTGCAGACGCAGTGA
>Ga0307376_10003386_pt1 | contig 14922 bp, 21 predicted proteins | sample TR2MG_FD_202536 | JGI IMG/M metagenome (GOLD analysis project Ga0307376, IMG submission 202536) | Soil microbial communities from Risofladan, Vaasa, Finland - TR-2 | ecosystem: Environmental > Terrestrial > Soil > Coastal area > Acid sulfate soil | place: Finland: Risofladan, Vaasa | collected...
CAATCAAGAGAACCTAATACTACTATTTTCCCACCAGCTATTGTTACATCACTAATCGCTGAAGCCGAAGTATCCCCATCTGAACAATCGGCAGTAGTTGAATCGGGTGTCCAGCATAGATTAACATCTCCAGCACATCCAGCATCACAAAATCCGGCAGCAGAAGCATTCCTTCTTGCAATCACTGCTTTAATCGCATCACTACCTGCAAAACAGGTTGTGGAAAATATAAGGAGTAACAATATTAAAATAATTGGTTTTATTCTCATTAGGGTGGTGTCGCCTCCGTAAAAAGATGGCAGGTTGCCATCCACTTATCCGCTTCAGCATACTCAAAATAGCATATAGCACCAATGGTGGATGATGTTATGTTTTCATCTTGCGCTGCTGGAAGCCCATTCATTATAATAGTGTCTGCTGTCCCTGTGCCATCAGGATCTATTACATTAGCGTCTGCACTCTCAAGAACATAGGTAAAGTGCATGCCTGATAAAACAGGGGGCAACGGTGCAGTTCCAGTGCCAGAAGCTCTGTAAGTTCCCCCATACATATTTGAGGTGTTACCAGAAATAGAAGCAAATGTTGTGTCAAAAACATCTGGGTCTCCACTGATAGGATTCTTTGAAGCGATACCAGAAACCCATTGGGTAGATGTACTATTTACTAAGACCTTCCATCTGTCTACTTCAAAATGAAGAAGCATTTTTTCTCCATCGAGCATTAAGATTGTCAAACCTGAACCACCAGGCCATTCCAAATTAGATGCAGCATAGGTAAACGAACAAATATTTCCTTCATCTGCGCCCGAAGATGTGTTTGTAATTAAAGCAGTAGCATTATTAATAACACCAGTTTCGCTTATTGTAAGTGCTGTAATAGCAGTCTCACAATTTACAGATACATCATAATGCTTGTACCCTGCTGTAAACGTAACGACTTCGGCAGTTTCTAAGGTAAGAGATTCTGCTTTTGATGTTAGTGCCTTTAGTTTTGCCTCTGCGTTGAAATCTGTACCAACAGTAGTTGTAAACTCAGCAGGTGTCATATACTCTGGATGCTGATCGGAATCATTCTCATGATCATAAAGAGACTCAGACCCAGGACTCCATCTACCAGAAACAGCAGTACCACTATTAAAAGTAGTAAATTCAATTATATCAAAGCCACTATCAGTTAATGTAGGTACTATATCACTACCAACCCAAGTAACACTACTTGGGTATGTAATAGTATGTACCCCACCATCGTTTAATTTAAGTATTATACGACCAACTTTATCATTCTTTGGCCAATTTGAGAAGGCAATAGTAAAATTTCCACCAGCTGTGACTTCATGGTAAGCACCTTTCTTAAAATCTAAAGTTACTGTACCAGAGGATACAGTGCCATTATTATAATAATCAGCGAATGGGACTAAGGTAGCAATAGCCTGTAAAGCTTTAGTAGATAACTGTGCATTACTGTAAGATGAGATCCCAACTACAAATAATATTGAACACATACAAATTAATAATTTTTTAAACATACTTATCCACCTTTATGTAAATTCTGTTCTACATAAACCACAATAAATATTATTGGGGGATGCAGAATTATTAACTTTAACACCAACTCTTACCTCTGGGCAAGTTTCAGTAATAATTAAAGATTCATCTATACTAGTTATAGAAGTATAATCTACTTGATATATTTCAAAAGCTCTATCATGAGTAGGATAACGACCTTCAATACGTAGTGATAATGTTGTAGCTGTGAGTGTTGCCACTCCTACAGTAATTAAAACCTGATCTGGCTTCTGGGTATACCATCCATCTTCAGCTCCAGTAGACGCTGTTGTGGAATAAACATAATTTGAAGTAGCTACTACATTATATCCACCATATATAGAAACGTAAGAATATCCGATAGTTGCCATTATTTTCTACTCCTTACCAATTTACTGACTCTCTGATAAACATAATCCAGCATAAAAAATATTTGGACTTGCTACTAAGATATTAACAGCATCAGTTCTGACACCTACACGAACTTCTTTGACCTTCTCAGGTATTCTTACAATCTTATCAATAGTTTGTGCACTAGTTACCTCTTCAGCATATAATGATGCAGATCTATTATAGGTATCAAATCTACCTTCAATACGCATCAATAGTGTTGTGGCAGTTAAAGTAGCTGTGGCGAAAGCAACACAAATCTCATCGGATTTGCATGGAATCCACCCAGCTTCTGAATCTGTATCACCCTCAGAATTATATACATAACCAGTATTTGGAGTAGCTAGCACAGAATATGCTGAAAAGAAATTACGACCTGAATGACTTATGATTGACATGACAATTATCACCCCTAAATTTTCTCACAAAACCAGATTCAGTATGAGGAACAGAAGCAGCTTAAACAAATCAGATCAGATAGAAAGAGTAACAATAAAAAGTGAGGATATATGAAAGTTGGTGGGATAGTTTTATCCCACCATATTAAAATTTGAATTAAGTTACGGTTGCAGCTGTCATTGTAGCAGTAAATACCCACAAAGCGCCAGGGGATGCATTCATAAACATAGACCCCTTTGGTACTGGAGCACTAACTAAAGCTACAGCAGCAGCAAGAATGCTAGCACTAGTATTAGTTCCTACAGAACCAGACATTAGATATACACCAGCAACTTTTACATAAGATGTACCAATAACTCCGGTAGTACCAGTAACTGTAGCAGCACTTACTGTAGAACCAACTAGTGCAGTACTTGCATCTCCCACTGTTGCAAACCCAGTGATGGTTTCTGTACCATCTTTACCGACCATATCACTATCAATATGTGACGTACCCATAAAATCAACTCCTTTTTTTTGGTTTCCTTGGAGACTATGGGTAAATCTCCTCAGATGTCATGGCGGATATTACCATGAGTTCCGTTTATGTTTCTATTTGTTTCTCCAATTCCCAAATCTGCGGGATGGAGCCTTTAGCCGAATGTACTGCCACACACTTAAACCCATAATATTTTTTTAGTGCTTCAGCCATATATATATTCGGAGTTTTAACTACATTTAAATGTTTTTTAAGTTTTGCCTCTTCAATACCTTTTCTCTCACTAAGTTTTTGACCTTGTTCAAGAGGAAGAGGTTTACCACTAGTATAATTTTCTATTATTGCAATAAGTTCTTTTACATTTATATTATATTTAGTTAAAAAATCTTTGAGTGGTTTATCTGCAATAGATGCTTTAACTTTTCCACTAAATATATTATCCATTCTATCAACATGAGAAATTGGGTCTTGTGGTACAAATTCTAGTAATTCCATTGCTTCTTGATCATAGAGTTCATACTCTTCCATACTCATATTATGCAATTTTGATACGTGTACATCTAACCTATTATAAGGTTTTTCATCCTTACAAATTTTACATGTTTTGTGTAACATAATTTTTACCTCCTAAATCCATAGGATATAAGTAATATCAATTACTTTCTATATAATGCTAATTGTGGACCAATTAATTTAAATGTATCCACATAGATAGCTTTGTAGTCACTTTCCTTTGGTGCATTATTTATATCTTTTATATATTGATTCATACCAACTTCTTCTCTTGTTGCATGAGTACCATATAGTTTTCCAGCACCTTTTTTCCATTTGTACAATTTACTCATATCATCACTAGTTCTCGGAACTGTACTCTTATCAATACGCAAAGTACCAGAAGTCGTGTCTGTTTTAACAGCATTCTCAGACGCTGTTAATAAAGTACGATCTGGATAAGTCTCGTTCTGATTAAGAACCAAGGAACTTGCAATAACTGATTTTGATCTTGAACTAAGTGACATTAAAAATCAAATCCTTGACTATGTTATATTGGGGGCGTTATAACGCCCCCAATTTATTATTTATTTAAGCAACATTCTTAAGATGTACTGAAGTTGCAGCCATACCAGTATCGCCAATTGGTTACTACCCCACCGTATCTTGTATAGATAGAAGCGAAATAGTCCTTACTGGTTTCATCCTGCCAAAAGTCAAGACTTACATCCTGACGATCTGTGGCCATAAGACCAGCTTTCAACTTACCAATACACCAAGTAGTAGCACCAGACAAATAAGCCCAATCTAATGGTTGAATAAGTGACTTTAAAACATTCGTGTCATTATCCATACTACCAGGAATTAATGTGGAATTTAAAATAGCACTAGCAGTAAACTTCAATGCAGGTGGTATTAAAAGCACATCTGGAGTTAAATCAATAATAGTACCTCTTTCATCTCTATTATTTGTAATAGTATAAAGATTATATGCTGTTTGCAAATTGGCAAAAGTTAAGGTGCTACTATTATTAAAGTTACCATAAGTATTACCTACTTTATCTGGGTGAGCTGTATCAAAGAACGGATACCCATCATAAATCTTAGCTCCCGAAGCATCAGTCACAACACCAGTAATAGTGTTATTAAACACAGCATGACCAGCATCTAAAGCTCCATTGACAAAAAACTTAGCATAATATTTTTCCTTTGTTACAGGTACCATTTTACCCCAACTACCTACCGTATTTTGTACGATATTTCCTCTCAGGGAATCTTCAACAGTTTCCATAGAGAATCTTACCAAACGTCCATAAACAGCGTTCTTACAAACGATTGTGTAACTTTCAATAGGAGTGTCTGATCTCAAATCTTCCCCTTCAGGTTTTTCTAGCAACTCACCAAGGCCGATAGCCGAAGTAAACTGCTCATACGCTCTACTGGATTGTACAGTTTCAAATATCATTTCCCATTTTGTAGGAGTGATATCATAACTATCCCAGAAGTACTCATAATTATCATCTTTCATTTGTTCTGTGAACTGGTTTCTCATTACGCCTGACATATATTACACACCTCCTATTTTATTATATATTTTGTAAGTACCTAGATTTAACTCTAACAAGTACTGTATCATTATCGTCATCGAATCCGACAACCGTTAATACTTCAGTTGATGCTGTATTATCTAGATCCGCTTTTTGTACTCCACTTACAGCAATAATAGCAGCTCCATGACCAAGATACGAAGCCGTTAATGAGGTATCCTTACACGGAATCTCAAATATATCACTTTGTGTAGGCGTAATAACAAATACTTTATCTACTTTCGCAGTAGAGTTAGAAGTCCAATAATCATAACCAGCCGCATCTTTAGGTATTTCTGCCCAACCCATTATTCTTGTAGCACAAGTACTAGATGAACTTTTTACAACAACAGCACCAGTACTGTCTAGATAACAGAACTTACCCCCCCTTCGATAGAAGGTTTGGCTGGCAGCAACAGGATATTCTTTCCCTTTGCCTGGTCCTTCACGATGACCAAATCTAATTTCTGCCATAATCTTTTCACTCCTTTTATTTTATAATTGAGCGTCATCCGACAGTCAATCTTTATTTTGATTTTTCGAGACGTTCTTCTTTCTCTTTTAAACGTTTATCTCGCATTTCTTTTATCCTAATCCACTTCTCAACAGGCATACCTTCTTTTCTTGCTTCTTGAAGTAATTGTGGATTCTTAGGATCATACTTACCTGTTGGTTTATAATCCCCTTTTTTAGTAGTCGTAGTAGTTGTACTTGTATCCCCACGACTAGAACTAAAGGTATTAGCATTAATATCACTCTTGACCAGATTATCATTCTCTTCTCTTCCAAGAAATTCAGCTACATATGACTCAACATCATGATAATCAACAAGTTTGCCCTTACTATCTTTTTCTTCGTACACGTATTTACCTAGAGTATCATCCCACTCAAAATCATCTTTAAGTAATCTTACAATTTGCTGAGGTTTTAACGCATTATTTTTCTCAGCAGCAATAATTATTTCACTCTCAAGAGTTCTTTTACGAAGAGCTTGATTCATCTCAACTAACTTTTTAGCTTCTTCCATTTGTTTTTCAAACTCTTTTTCTTTTTGCTTTAACTTTACTTCATACTCCTGACGAAGACGATCTTTCTCTTTATCAGCGAGTATCTTAGCTTTTTCAGATTCAGAAGCTTTACTAAGTTTCTCTTCTTCTTCTGCCTCTTCTCGTGCTATCTCTCTTTCACGAAGTTCGGTAAGTTGAGCCTTTAAGTCTTCGTAATCATCTTTACTAACAGTAGAAGCCATTTTCTCTTTGAGCTTTTTTATTTCAGCATCACTAGCTCGTTTATCCCTTTTAGCAGCATCTCTTGCTTTAAAGGCCTTGTCTGCTTCTTTTCTTAAATAGTCAGGATCTTTCTCATTCTTTTCTTTTTCTACCTCGGAAATCTTGCTTGCAAGATCCTCTTCAGTTATCTCATCCTCGTATGTAATCTCTAACTCTGTAGCCTTTGCTTTTAATTCTTCTAACTTTGACATAGTTTTACCTCCTAAATCCATAGAAGTTTAGAATTACTAAAGTAACATCCATTACCTTCTATTTTTGGTTTTTCTAGTTGGCTGTATAATCTTCTTAACAGCTTTTACTTCCTTCTCTTTCTCTTTAATAATAGTTTTTGCAGCAGTTATGGCAGCACGTTTTCTAGCTGAATCATTCTTTATAGACTCAGCTTCAATTAATGTACGAGCGTCACTCTCAGCTCTCCATCTTTTATCTTCAGCAGTAAGTTTTGATGCCATAATTCACTCCTTTATAGAAAAACATCCATAGTTTATTGTGTCTCTATGTAGATCTTGATATTCTCTAACAATTTTAAATCCAAGATTTTTAATTAAGTTTTTAAAATATTCTATATCTTTTGTAATATCATAATGACCAATATCTGCATTTCCTTTATGATCTAAATCAGTCCACAATAGAAGTCTACAATCTTTTGTTGCATAACGAGAAATAAGTGAAAGTATAGATTTCCAATTTGGGGTATGATCAAGTATATTTCTACATAGAATAGCCCCATTTACTTTACCAATAAGTTCTGGTATAGGTATTTCTGCTGCATGTCCATAACAAATTAAATCTTCAAAAACAGATTTTCCTAAATTATTTAGTTGCCACTCATATACTCTTTTATATAAAGGCTCAATTAGATATCTTTTAGATGCTATATCCCAACTAACTAAAGGACTTAGTATACATGGTCCTATATCTAAACATACTTTATCATTAATATGTTTGGTAAAATTTATCCAATTTTCTTTAGAGTTATTAAAAAATTCATAAAACATAAGATCATTAGGTATAGCCCCTTTAGAAATATATAAGTCTCCACTCTCTAATTGCTTACAATATTTTTTAAAATAGTCTTTTCCCATCGCAACAATAGCATTTTCCATTTCATACTCTTGTGAATTTTCCCAAGTTTTAGAGCTTGTCATACTTTAATTTTCTCTTGCTTGTTTTCCTATATTTTCTTTATCATTTTGCTGTGAGGTTCTAGTAGAATCTCCAAGGTTACTATTTGGATTTCCACTACCGTCATCTTTCATAGAGTTAGCACCTAGAGTACTCATTGATTCTACAATACCATCCCCAGCTTCGATTTCATTTTCTATTTCCTCACGTAAACTCTGAGGAGCTGTTGGAATAGCCTTTCTGACTATATTCTTCTGTAATACTTTATTAAATATTGGTGAGAAATTCTTTTCCATTATTCTAAATGAATTTTCAATTTCATCTGTTAATGCAGTAACATCAAATTGATTAGGATATGCAACCTCTTCATATTCTTCTACATTCTTTCCTAAAAGTGCATAAACTACCCTAGAAACTTGATTTTCAAACTTCTGATAACTAGCTGCTTTTTCAGCTAGTGAAGAATTAGTACCTAAAAAACTCATTTGGCTTTGTCTACCACTTTTAGATGCATATAAATCACTTGTACCACCAAGTAAACCAGCCATTCTGTATATTTCTTTTATATGATCCTGAACTAATTTCCAAACTACAGATAAATTCTCCGCATTAGGACTTATAAAAGCAGGAGCTGTTTTTGATTCAGCAGAATATGTCCAAACAGATGATGTTCCTATACTTTGTAATGGATCACCATCTTCTTCTTTTTTATCAGCCATTGTACCATCATCAGGAATTACTAATTGGGAAAAAGTTTGTCTCTCTATCATTTCATCAATACAAGAGCACCAATTCATGATAATCCTATTAACATAGACTATATCTTTAAGAAGTGATTCACCAACTTTATTATTTGATAGATCTTTATGATACATTGTAACAATAGGTACAACACCTAAGTCATTTGGTCCTTCAGAAGGAGAACCATCAGCAAAAGTTACTTTTTCTCCGTCCTCATCTTCAATTCTCCAGTCTTCTCGTGTGATGATTTTATAAAGTAATTTTTCTTCTCTTTCTATTGTAGGATCAAAATCCTCATAGTAAGTTGATTCCATAATAATCCAATTATAATTACCAAATTCATCTACACTCCAATCTTTTAATTGTGTTGGATGTATAACTGATAAGTAAGGAGTTATGTTCTTAGTATCAGCCTTACTTAATAACCCTTTCTTTAATCCACTTACTTTAGAGATTTCTTTAGGCATATCAACTAAAACATGAATCACACCATAAACTGAAGCTAAATACCCAATTCTTTTAATAAATTCAGATATATCAGTACCTATCCCATCAGAGTTTCTTCTAAATAAATCAATAGTAACATCTGGCTTTCTTTCTATATCTGATTTAAATATATAAGAATTATAGATATTTGGAACAGTATCACAAAAATTAAGGAAGTAAGATCTATCTAGGCGTTCACTATAATCGTCTGCATCTTCAAGTCTATGACTGAATAAATTGGCATCAGTGATAAACTTTTCCCCACCCTGTGCAGAGCTATAATATAACTCCCACGACTCTAGATTCTCATCATATAATGGATGAGTACGCTCACTTAAATTAATCTTATCAGGCATAGATTAAACCCTCGCTTTATTAATCTCTTCTATTTTGCTTTGTGATGCGCCTAAACTTTTTCTTTCTAGCTATTCGTACAGCCATCTCTAAGGCATCAAAAACATCATCATGAGAATCACCTTTACCAGTTACTAAGCATAATTGATCAATAGAATTAGCATACTGCTGACTATTCTCATATTTATCAGTATCAAAAACTATAGTACCATCCACTAAAAATGGTATTATCCCCTCAAATCGTAATTTTTTATCTAGATAATTATCTAATTCTATTATTGGTACCAATGCCCCAGATTTACGTGATTCTTTACGTAAATTCTCAGCAACAACATATTGAAAAGCATTTGTCTCAATACTAAAAAGATGATAAGAAAATTCTTTGTGATAGTCTATTATAATTTTTATCTGGTTTTCAACGGATATCCTATCTAACATAATATCTTCAACAAATAAATAACCAGATTTTAAATCTCTAACTAATGTAACAATACAACAAAAATCTCCTGAGTCCGACTTCTTACCTAAACTAGGATCTAGAGCGCCATACCTAACTGCTTGTCTTTTATTTCTTAATATACTACTAATTTCTGGGTCAGAGAATCTTGAAAAGTGTAATTGATTCTCCATAATCAAAATCTTTGTTGGATCAATACCAGTATTCATTTTTTCAGTACTAAAAGCACTAGGCCTAAAGTACTTTTCAATCATATTACTATAATATGGATCTCCTTCAGGCCATAAGACTTCAGTACCTTCCAGCATCTCCAACATACGTTCTTCAAAGAATTTTTTAGCAGTTAATATTCTATCATCATTAAATCTGTCCGAATATAATCTAGACCATTCATTCCATAACTTAGAATGAGAAAATTTTATAACTGCTCTAAATACTTTACTTTTCCAGTCTGGATATTCTGTAGGAGTAATTAAAGCATTGAGTAATGAGTCACTCCCAAGAATTGTACCAACAATAAAAAAATCTGTTAGATAATTTTCTCCACCACCGGCAAATAAGACGTCTTTGTCAAACCATTCTCCTCTTAAAAATTCCCTCTTTGATTCAGAACGAATATCTTCAGAAGATTCCATATCGTCACCAATAATAAGATCTGGACGATAAACTCCAAAACGTCTACCACGAATCTGGTTTCCAGAACCAAGAGCTAGCATTTTTATATCATTTGTAGTGATTATTTCATTAGCTCTCCATATTGGTCCTTGACCAGAAATATGTGGGAAGTCTTTTTGTAATTTCTCATTAAATGAAAGTTCTCTTTTTATATCAGATAAGAAGTCCTCAGCTTGCCCAGCAGTATTAGAAACAAGTATAATAAACTTCTTTTTATTATAACAGATACACCATAAAGGAAAAATAGCTGATACCAAAGAAGATTTTGCATGTGCTCTGGGCGCTGCTATTGCCCACTTAAACCCTTTAATACGTTCTGCATTATTTAGTTCTGTTGAAAGTAAATCATATATAAATTTATGTAATTGGCTACTAGGTTTTTGAAGATAGTGTGGAAAGTAACGTATTGCAAATAAATACATATCTCTTTCACACAATTTGATGAGATAATTTATCTCATCTTGAGATAAGTTTCGTTCTTCTTCAACACGTTCTGTATTTCTTGGGGATTCTTGGAATACCGGATGATCTGTATGCCGTCTCTTTTTAACTATTTCAGTCTTGTTATATTTCCAAAAGTCTTCCTCTGACATCACCATATCATCGATATCATTGAGATCTTTTGAATCAAAATAGTCTTTCAAATAATTTGGTAGACCTTTATCAAATTTTTTATCGAGATGTTCTGCAATATCTACCAAATTTTCCTACCTCCATAGGAATTATTCTAACTTCTTTAACTTATTCTCATGCTGTTCCTTCATAGTCTCAGCTAAAATCCTTCCAGATGTAGCATCAATTGTATCAGGAATAGTATATTTATTAAATTGATTTAATTGTATTAAGGAATCCACCTTCATAGTATCTAAGCCATAAAGTTTAGCTCTCATCTCTATAGCTTCTAACCAGGCATCATAAAATCTTCTTGCATCTTTCGGGAAATGTACTACTCCTTTACCATTACATAAACTACAAGGTACATATTTTTCTACATTTTTCTTCTTGATTAATATAGTTTTAGTACCTTTACATATAGGACAAACTTGTGGGGTCTTATAAAAATCAAATAAACCCCTTATCTCAGTAGTAGCTTCTAATAACTCTAAATATAGCTCTTCTCTTTTTTCAGCAATTTCTTTATTAGTTAAATCAGCTACAGCTAGATCTTTTAAATACTTTCTATTACGTTGGATAGAACGTAGACTTATACCTAATTCTTCCGCAATTTGAATATCTGTTTTTCCTTCATCTATTGCTTCTTTTATATGATGCAATCTTTTTAATTTATCAATTCCAGATATGTTACCCACGTTTTTTCCTCTTACGTACTTTCTTCCCTTTTGATCCTAGATACCCACGATAAGCTCTCTCAGCGGAGGCTTTTGATTTATACATTCACTTACCAGACCCGATGCGATACTTACCTTTACCACAACTTAATACTGGCATATATCTTGCCTCCTAAAAACGCCTTCTTCTCTCCATTATATATATTTTTTTCATTTTGTTACCTCTGCAAGTAGTCTTACAATTCATTTCCATTCTCCTTCTAAATTGAGGATATAAAAATAGAACTGCTATTATACAACCCCTTGTATATAATTTGTTATGTGTTCACACATATTGGGTTACAATAACATCCTATTTTTACTACCTTTCTACTATAAGGCAGAATTCATCAAAAATATGAAGGTATTTATAGTAATTACAAAGAGTTATCTACAAAAGTCATGCGACAGAACTTTCTCTCAATACCTGATCTATATAATTTTTTGCACATTTAAGTTTATATAAAATCTGCTTTTTTGTAAGACCCTCTTTATGTAATTCTAGTATTTTCTCTTTTAAAATAGGTTCATTTCTATAATCTTCTAATATCCTATATATTTGACTGTATGAGAGAGGAACATGGTAAGCAATCTCTTCTGTTGATTTACCATCCTTATGTAATCCTATAATTGCGAATCTTAATTTATTAGAATCTTCCAAATTAACACAACCCCAAAAAGATTCATCTTCATCGATTATATCACCAATAGTACCTCTAGGTAATAATTCATACTTCCTGACAAAATCTTGGTTAACATACTTCCATCGTTCTTTGGGGGTTAAATCCTCCCACTTTAAATTACTCATTCACACCCCACCTACTTTTTCTTATATTTATTTATTAAGACATCAACTTTATTATCAGTAATAACTTGATATATACCATGAGAAAAACTAGTCTTTCTTATCTTTGTTATCTCATCTGCTTCTTCAGTACTATTACTATTATTAAAATAAACACATGAAATACCACTTGAAATACCATGTAGCAAAGCTACCTTTACAAACCTGCTATGAAATTTCTCAGATCCATCACTATTGTCAATACTTATTACTAATCTATCATTAGAGGTTGATGATACAATACTTTTACTTGATTCTACAGAAGAGTGTGGATATTTAACTTTATAGATAAAACACCCAATCTTAACTTTCTTAGGAAGTTTATCACTGTATAAATATAATTCATTATCCTGTAATATCTGTAACCAAGCACGAGCATACACTGCTATCGTATCTTCCTCAATACTATCCCCACAATATACAAAATCTATAGCATGTAATAACTCATGCATATATGTCTCTACTATAATCTGATTTTCCCTTCTATGTCCTTGATATACATCTGCAATACGTATTGCAGAAGAGAAACCATTATGTAATCCAACATAGGTAGGTTGATCTATAAAGATATGCGGAAACATAATAGTATAAACCAACCCACCAACTTTAACTGTCTTGGGAAATTTTACTTTTTTATCATCCATACATATTAATCCAATCTATTTTTAAGTTAATTACACTCCACCCTCTTTATCTTCAACAATCTCAGGGGTATACCTTATATACTTAGTGTTATCCTCATTCAATTTATAAACAAAAATCTCATCATTCAATCTCCAACCATATACTATCATTATCATATTTATATCAAATATAACAACTATACTTTCCAACTTCCCATCAGGATCTGTTAAAAAATAAGCAGTGCCAATTGTACCATCACTAAATGGTATAGGATTAACTGCAACCATATCATAGTTATAAAAAACATTAGGATCTATTTCAGACTCATATGGAAGAGTAGTGAGTTTACCTAAAGGATTCTGACCAGCGCTCACAGACCCACATACTATTATTAATAATAGAACAAGTACATATCTTAACTTCATTTATTTCACCTCCTTAGAAAGATATCTATATTTATACTTAACTCGATGCATACGACTACCTACACATTTATCACACACATAAATCTTATTTCCAATCAGATCCTCAAACATTTGTGCATATGGAGTGTTAGACCCACAAATATAACATATAAATATCATCCATGTACACCTCACTCAGATATTTTCCTGATAATATAAACAGGTACTAAAATTACAAGTAATGGTAAAGCTACCACAATCAAAGGAGTTGGAAGTGATAACAAGCACATAGTAATACCCCACCTTAACGTATCAGGATCATTAGGAGCAAAAGCTCCAATTATTCTAGGCATTTAGTTCCTCCTTTATACAATATAGATTGTATAGGTTGATACCTCTTTCCCCTACTTGGCTTTCTTAGGTCTCTTCATTCATCTCCCCCCAACATCCCTCACAGAACATTTTAATATGTGTAGGATCAATCATCGTGTCTAGGTTACTGGAAGTGCAAAGGTATTTACCACATTGATAGCAGAACCAATCATGCACATACCTCTTGTTATATTTAATCCTCTCATCTACAAACTTACTGTAACTAAAATTATCTTTTATACCTATACCATCATTAAATTTCTCAATAGGGCTAGTGCACCCTTCGCACCTTGAATTGGCAAGACAATCTACTATCTCACCTGTTTCATAGTTAGGAAGACCTGTGCAACAAGTTATTATAGGCCTTTCACCACCAAATCCACTTCCATCACATGTACATACTCCAGTCAGACAAGCGCTATAACAAGTACAATAATCCATAGTTATTCTCCTTATTTTATTTTTTATATATTAATTTCATAACTTCATCCACTTCATCTCTTAAATAAATGTAATCTGTGTATGTATCACCGAATTTAACTTTTGTTCTACCATTAGTATTTATAAATGCTTCATGATCTAGATCACTGCTAGTAAACTGCTCAGGATTTATAACCTCTTCAACTAGTTGAATAAAATCTCTTCTTATATATCTCACTCTTCTATAGATATCTTTAAACCTTATAAATTTAGATCCTTGGTCAAGCATTACTCTGTCAAATCTACAATCTTCACAAAGTATAGTTCTATAAGCGGGATTGTCCATAATATTATTAGTACCTACTCTAGGATATAAATCTTTACCGCATATTCTACAATACCCTATAGTTATTTTCTTTTTCTTTGCAATTACAGTACTGTATTCTCGTCTAGACTTCGTCAGTGAATCAAAAACCAACCACTTTCCTTTAATCTTTCGAAAATAATCATTCGCCGCCTCTTCAATTGAACTTCCAACTCCCCAACATCCACCTATTACAGAAGAGTCTTTTGAATCCTTCACTTCACAATTTTTAAATTCAATATTAAAACCCTCATTAGATATTATTTTAACTTCCAACGATTCACCAATCACTGCAGCCAGTTCATATAAATTTAACATATCCCCTCCTTTTGTTATCAAATTTGTATAGGAAATAAGCCTATTCTTTCCCTTACCTCTCTTTATAGACCAACCTATTCCATCACATGTACATACTTTACCACAAGTACAATAATCCATAGTTATTCTCCTTATTTTTTAAATACATTATACACTATTTTAACCAAAATGTCAAGCTTTATTTTCAAATATGCTAAAATAAATTTGTCAAGAGGTATTTCGCCCCAAAAAA
>Ga0307376_10003388_pt1 | contig 14917 bp, 10 predicted proteins | sample TR2MG_FD_202536 | JGI IMG/M metagenome (GOLD analysis project Ga0307376, IMG submission 202536) | Soil microbial communities from Risofladan, Vaasa, Finland - TR-2 | ecosystem: Environmental > Terrestrial > Soil > Coastal area > Acid sulfate soil | place: Finland: Risofladan, Vaasa | collected...
TGGTTGTCGCTGACCACTCAGGATGTCCTCCGTCCGTACATCCTGACCCATCGCGTCCCCTCGGAGAACCGGGAATTCTAATTGTCGTTACCCGGGAATTCTAATTGTCGCTGAACACGAGAAGGAGATTCGAGGATGTTTTGCAGAGGATTAGTCATTGAAGGAGCAAGTTCAACTGGAAAGTCGACTCTTCTGAATGAGCTGCTGCGCTGTGATGCCTATCTGGACCGCGGTTACAGTTCGTCACTTGTTCTTTCTGAACATCATACACAGCGGGTTCTCGAGCCAGTACAGGCCAAAAGAGCTCTCCGAGTCGAAGACAATGTAGAACTACTCGAGGATCTTCTAACGTGGATCGAAAGGAGAGCCAAACGAGCTTGCGAGCATGATTGGGAGGCTCGAGAGCGTACCAACCACCGCCTTGCTTTCGTCCTTGAGCGTTTTCACTTTACGCACGTATTTCACTACGATCACGTTACCTGGGACCACGTTGTTCATATCGATCAGCGGCTTCATGAACTCAATACCGTACTCGTTGTCCTAACGTCCAGCAGAGCCCATATGCGGGAGCGACTGAACAAACGGGGACCTCAGTGGCACCAGTACATGTCCTCTCTTGGCCAGACAACGGAGAACATCCTTGATCACTATGAGCTCCAACAACAAATGCTACTCGAGTTTGTCGCAAAATCGAGTCTGCCAAACTTGATCTTTGATACTTCGAACGCTGATCCAGTAAGGACAGCGGCCACAATATGCCGAATGTGGCTCTTCGACGGACCATAGCATAACAGCCATTCGTTAGCGTTTTCCTGCGGTTCAACATAACGCCTAGTTAACCTGCGTTTTGGCTGGCGCGGTTGTTGCGATAGCAAGAACCGTGACGGCCAAATAAGTCAGGTTGAACTAGATGTTAGACGATTTTCTTCTGTGAATACTCACGTTATCAAAGCCAACTTCTGCCTTCGCCACGATGGCGAAGGCAGTGCGTCAGAAGCGCTTGATGAGAACCTTAAAAGTATTTCCATCACGGTCGTCAATCAATTCAATATCTGGGTAAGCCTTCAACGCTCGTTTAATGCCGCTCCCTAAACCTCGGTAGGGCAACATTTTCGTGGCAAATGAAGCCAAAATGGGATTCCGAATATTTGAGTTCCCATTAAGAATGTTCTGAACGGTCAAGTTATTGGGAAGATGTCCTGGGCTAAGAATTTCAATTCTGTTCGCAAAAATAAAAATGCGTATTGGCGCACTGACGAAGTAGTCGCGATGAATCAATGCGTTTGCCACAAGTTCTTCGAGAGCATCTCTGGGGACTTCTGAATCACCAATGGAGTTAAAGCCTTTGCTCCCTTGAACTGCCTTCAGGTTCGAAACTATAAAGCTCATGGTCTTCTGGAAGATGTCAGAAGTTCTACCGGTGATTTCTTTGCTATCAAGAAATTGAGAGTCTGCGATGTCGTTTCCTGGGAACGCAACTGCTTTGACGATAAAGGTTGGCAAGCGGACATTGGGGTTCTTGGCAAACAACAAAGCACCAGCAATATTCAAGACACCTTCATGTGCAAGATTCATGTTTTCTAGTAAGCGAGGAAGGGGAACGTCCAGTCTTGTTAGGTCCTCACCATTTTGGTCCTGATAGAATTGCTGAAAGTACTCCATATCAATGTCCGCAGCAGTCAAGCCGTTTGCTGGGACTTCATCCCCGTGAACCAAACCGGCTTTCTGGAACATCCGCTGAATTTCTTCTCGCGACGTTGCTCTTCGCTTGTCACCGGCGGATTTAACAAGAATAACACCATTCTTGTCCATGTACGGCTTGCTAACTCCATCTTGTATTGTAACCACAACAACCAGACCTTTGGCAGTGGAGACGTTTTCAGTAGTAGGATTGATTGCCGGTTTGACGTTTTGTGAGGCCGCGTTGGAAATCAGGGCATTGAGTCGCTGGATGTCTGACGGGGACACACCAGTGATTTCGAGTGTCTTGTCATCAACTCCAATGATCAATCGACCGCCACCTGAGTTGGAAAATGCCACAAGTTCTTCCGCCAGGGAGTCAATGTTGGCCACATTGGCCTTGAATTGATGAAACGAGTCTTCGCCGCGGCTGACTATTTCGAGGAGTTCTGAGGTTTCCATATCCCGTATATTTCCTTGCGGCGGTTGAACGCTTCCTCGCCGCCTTCCATGATATTGACGATCCGTTCCTGAACTGCCTTGTCGTCGATACTTCCAGGATGCACGACGACTTGGTCGTTCAGATACTCGCAGGATACTACCATCTCGGCGTCACCAAGAACAGGGAAGTTCGGATTATGGGTCGCGAAGATGAATTGCGTATCTTGTTTCAGCCCATGGATGAGCTTGATGACGTCTTGGTAGATGGTCTGATTGTCCAAATCGTCCTCCGGCTGATCGATGACGATCACATCGTGTTCCCGTTGGCTCAAGACAAACAAAATTAGTGCCGAGGATCGTTGTCCTAAAGAATGTTCCCGGAGTTCTTTGCCCTTGTATTTGATGGTGAACTTATTGGGTACCTTCCAGACCAAGAGAGTCTCCAGTTCGTTGGTGAAGTACTCCCAAAAGACTGTCGAGTTGTTACCCAGAACTTCGTCGGCCTTTGCCTTGTCTTTGAAAATCTCAGACATATCGGCAAACTGATCTGTTAGTTTCACAAAAAGGGTTTCTCGCAAGTTGCTTCCGCGCATCATTTCTCTCAAGAATGTCTTGTAGGCTTCCTTATCATCCTTGTACCCAACGTCGATGGAGAGCGATGAATGCGTGGCGTTGACCTTGTCCATCTCGGCTTTGATCAGAAGGTATTCCTGGTGCCAAAGGCCTCCTAGTACGGAGAGCTCCGACAATAGGTCCTTGTAGATCGTGTCGGATTTGGTTTGTTCTTTCTGCAATTCTTCCAGGATCGCTTTTGTCTGCTCAATGATTTTGTTCAACTGGCGGAATTCGTCCGGTCGGATTGCTGGAATCCCTGCCGCTTTTAGCTCATCGGCAATAGTACGTTCTGTCGCTGCAAATTGCTCCTTCAAGCTGCTGATAATCTCAGCGAACTTGTTCTTCTTCTTCGTTAGTTCCGGCGACACCGTCTTTAGGTTGGAGGAGCTGGTAACAACAGAGTCGAGTTGCTTCAGCACCGTCTGATAGACGAGAAAATACTCGGCGAAGAATTCTCTGTTCTGTTTTGACTTATACAGGACATGGTTGCGAAGGATATCTTCGTGCTCCGTGAGCACCGACGAGAGTGCTGACCTAAACTGTTCGACAGATTGGTTCATCTCGGTCAGTTTTCGAGCGTCGGCATCGAAGTCGATTTGCTTTTGAAGCTTTTCTTCCAAACCATACTTGCGATAGCGCTCCAGCTGAAACTCTGCATTCTGTTTCTTCTGTGTGTGCTCTTCCTTTCGAGTCGCTATGTCACTCAATTTCCTGTATCGTTGAACAGCCTGCTGAACCTTTCCTTTTTGTTCTTCGATCTTTTGGCGTATTTCATCAATCCCGGAACCGAGCAACTTCTCGACGAGGTCTTTCTCGAACCCTTCACCGGAACTCGAAAGGTCTTTCTGCCCAAAATAGAGGGGTTTGGAAATCACGGTTTCCCTAATGGTCACACCGGGTTGTTGGATATTGTTCACGAACACTTCGGGGCGATGGTCCCAAATGCGACGAACCTCATACGCCTGACCAAACCCGTCAACCGCAGTGATTGTGATTTTTCCCCCGCTGCCTAAAGTATGCCTGATCAGCTTTTGCTTGTAGTCTGAATCTTGCGGTTTCTCACCAAAGGGAATATCTAGGCCATACCGGATTGCCTCAATGATGGAAGACTTGCCGCTACCTCGAATCCCAATCAGGGTATTCAGTTCAGGGGAGAAATGGACTTCATGACCATTCAATGTCCCGCCGTCAAAGCGGACGCTCTGAATGTAGGAGCGTTTGTGAGCTATGGGCTCTTTGGCCACACGGTTGAGTGAATCTCGCAAGGCAAACTTGACGGCCTCAAAGTTGAAGGCCCCGATCTTGATGTAGCATTTCTCGCCTTTGCCTATCTGCTCGATGCTTTTGCAGTCGCTACCTTCGACCTCGGCGGGATACCAGGATCCTAACCAGCCCTGAACCTTGGTTTTGAGGTCTCGCGTCCTGACCTTTTGAAACCCAAGACTTCGAAGGCGCACATCGTCGTATCGTTTGTCCTGCCAATCCGAAAGCTTTCCGCCTTTCAGTTCACTCCATAAACCTTTGTTATCTTCGACGTGGGCGAAGATCAAACAGTAGTCCCGACCGACCTTCTCCAGCTCTTCGACAACCTGCAGAATATTCTTGTCGCTTCGTCCATTCTCGTTCTGATATTGCTGGACGGTCTTTCCGGGAAACATTGTCGAAAGAAAGGGATTAATGTAGTCCTGATTGTGTTCGAGCCAAGCCTCGGAAAAGACAATGTTGGCATGAACTCCATTGGCACCATCGTTGACTGACAGCTCAACTCCTGGCAGGAGCATGATGTCCTTCTTGAGGGCCGTTTTTCTGAGTGCATCAAATTCTTGTTTGTCGAACTTATTGTGGTTGGTGATCACGGCGATTCGAATCTGGGCGCCAGCCAAGGCTTCCACATAGGAACTCAGGTAGAAGTTCTCATCACCGCTATAGGCGAACTCGGCATCGGCCTCGGTATGGAGGTGAAAGTCTGCCCTGACCCATGCGGAGCCAGCTTGGAAAAAATCGGGAATTGTCTTTGTGGCAGCCATCTCAACCTCCATACCGTATGTTCTGACTCAGGTAATCCCGAACTGCTTCCAACTGGCGGAATCCAAAGCCAGCTTGATCACTTTCTTGGATTCGCTGATTTGGCCTTTCAACTCGGTCAAGGCTGACTCGGTAGCGGCAGTCTTTTCCTTGAGTCGGGCTTTGAGTGCTTCTTGCTCGGCATTGAGGTCGGACACCTTCTTGAGAGTCCCCTCCATTCCCGCCACGAAGGCTTCGTCCATACCCCTCTTGGCCAGTTTGTCCAGATTGGCCCGCAAGCCAGTCGAGATCAGTTGTGCCGAGGCTAAAGTCTCGGCGTAAGTCGTATTGCCCATATTTTCCTCCTGTAAGGTTAGGCTTTGTCCAGTTTGAAGGACAAAGAGCCGTATGTGAAGGGATAGGGGCTTTTACCCAGGGAATTTGTTGTTTTACCCGTGGAACGCGACTCTTTACCAGGGTAACCAGGGACTTTACGAGAGGGAAATCAGCTGTTCCCAAGGGAATCTGCTTCTTCCCCTGTGCTTTCAGACCTGGGCCACGTGGAAAACCGGGCTTTACTGGTGGACGGAACGATTTGGCCGGTCTGCTTCCATGAGGCTGCTTGGTACCATCGTTCATGTTCCTGCCCCGCCGGAAGCCCAATGCCCTTGGAAGTTGGGGCCGTCCGATTTTGGTTTCATATCCGGTTCTCGAATTTGAATGGTCAAGGGAATCGGGAAGTCGGCCCCGATGATGGCGGCTTCCCCGGGGCGAAGGTTTGGAAGAAAGGCCGATGCCGACCGGTCAATTTCACCGCAGGCCCGTTCAACGACCTCGCGGTCTCGGTCATTGGTCAAACGGTGGACGATGAGCGTCCCCATCTGGCTGAGAACTCCCTCGGTGATGTCGCGGGGTCTTTGGGTCGATAGGCAGATATTGAGCCCGTACTTGCGGCCTTCTTTGGCAATAATCTCAAAAGAATCAAGCTTGGAGGTGTAGTCCTCGGAACCGATGTGGCGCCCCAGAAAATTGTGAGCCTCGTCAACGATGACTACTATTGGTTGCTTCACAAAATCTCGATTGCGAGCTTTTGTCAGTAAATGTCGACCGATAACATTAGCAATAATCTCGCGTGCATTGTACTCGTATGCGATCCCGCTTAGGCATATTCGCAGAAGCTTCTTTTCGCCTTGGGTAAAAGCGTCAATGGTGGTCGATAGGGCCGGGTCGGTAGACTTGAAAATGCACTCGAAGGCGGCAGAGGTTAGCACGCCGTTGATACGTGTTAGCAACGAAGCGCAGTATCCAATTTCCGCCTCATTGGTAGCTTTCCAATTCGCGTCTCCGTAGTCCTGTACGCACTCTTTCACCACTTGCTCGGCCAATTTCGTTATATCAAGGGATTCTCTGGGATCATTGATCTTCGCGGCATGCTTCAACATTGCATCGTTGAAGGGCTTCTTCGCCTTGCTTTCTTTCACGATAAATCCGTTGGTAGCCAAATCTGGTTCAAGCCTAGCAAGCCGTAGGCTTCTGATGGCGGCCCTTAGTTTTGGACCCTGCACTTTTCCTGATGGTTCAAAGAGGGCAATGAAATCTGATTCTACAAAACTCGTCGGAGGCAAGGAACAGGAGGTTGAATTGACCGCCATTTCTACAGGGTCCCCAAGGTGAAAATGCTCAACGTCGTCACCCGAGAACCCGCGGTACTCCCCTGTGGCGTCAATCAGAATGAGCTTCGACCTATGTTTGAGGCATTCCTCGATGACCCGGGCGGTGGTCCAGCTCTTCCCCCCGCCTGTGGCGCCAAGAATGGCACAATGGCGTCCGAAGAGCCGCTCGGGCTTGATCGAGATGGTGCTCTCTTGTGCTCCGTCTACAGACCCTAAGTCAAGGAGGACCGGACTGTCCTGGTCGCTTCCCTTCTCCATCAAACGTGGTAGCTGGGCAATGAACCGATGGGGAGCCGCATAGACCCGGTCACCCAGGCGGGGATAGGAGTCGACACCCGCCGTCACGACCAAATCATCCATGGCCACGTTGCCCAGCAATTGGATTTGTCCGATGGCGTCTAGATCCTTTGCCCCGGCGTAATTTGATTGGATAGAACGCCGGTCGTGATCCGGCAACCTGACTTCAGTAATACGACCGAGCAGGAGATTCTGTTGGCCCTCAATGAGGACGAACTCTCCAACCTCACCCCGGCCGTAGCGCCCCCCGGAAAAATGGGAACCACTGGGTCGACCCGCCTCACTCAGATTGACGCCAACAAACCGGGCAGTGATCGAAGACGCAACTCCCATGAAGAGTTCGGGTCGAAGCAGACCCTTTGGGAACAAGTCGTCGATAGAGTGCTTCATTTCTTTTCCACAATGCTCTGAATGGTTTTGATCAGGCGGTCGGCGGGAGTCAGAGACTTGAGGTCGGGAACCAGCGTTACAAAGTCTTGGAAGGTTGCGTTGATGAACCAGACATCTTCGTTTGCTTTGGCAAGAGTGAACAGGTCGCGCCAGTATCGGTTGGGATTGGTCGTAAGAAGCTCTTGCTCGACAATTCCTGGGTTAACGATGATCAGGCGGAGATGGGGGTTGGAGCGGACGGCTGCCAAAATCGGTTCGGATAAATGGTCGTCGTTGAATCCGAAACCGAGCACGATGAGACAAGTGTTCGGTTCTCGCAAGGCAGCCAAGTACTGAGAAATTGACTCAAGATGTGGTTGAAGAAAACTCTGCTGGTATTTCCCTTTTGCTGGGTAGATCAAGCAAGCCTCATCGGGCGAGGGGTTTTCCTTCTCCAGAACGGAGCCATCGGAGGGGGAGCGAGCCCAATTGACCGATCCGTGGAGTTTGTAGAGGAGAAACACACCTTCAAGGTAATTTCCTTGGTCCTCGCTGACGCGAGGTCGGCGGATGATGTCGTACCCGAAATAACGCGGATCGTACTGGCGTGGAGGGGTAAACGAGAAGCCGTCAATGACCACCCCGCCCAAGGCGCTTGCGGCTCGTTCAAAGCAAAGATCGTAGTTCGTTGTGAAGAGCTTCAATCGTGGGTCTCGTACACGACGACGGGAGAGCCGGTGGACGAAGGTCTTGTGGGCCTCGAGATTTTCGGCTTTCAAGAAGGCGGAACATTTTTCGAGAATTGTCTTTTTGCAGGAGTCGACAAAAGTCTTAACTTCGGTGTCGTCATTTACCTGAAGATAGGCCTCAGACTTGGAAAGAAACTCCTCAATATTCGGAGTGAGCGTATTGAGATCGTAGTTGATCTTCTTCGCTGTCGCGGTGGCCCCTATAGTCTGGGTTGTTCCAATGGTGGCAATCCAGAGGTCCTTCATGGACGGCCCACCTACTGGGCCGAGAGAGGTTCCCGACCCTGCCAGAACGACGATGTGCTGCATTTGCAAGGAGGCAAGGAGGACGTCTTTTAGGTTGTCACGAGCATTCTTCGCCTTCTCTTGCTGGTCCTTTTCCTGGCCGTCAGACGGTAAGGTAAACCATTCATCTGAAGTAGGCGCTTTGAATTGGAGTTGTCTGACGTGAGTGGTTGGTTCTGTCATTGTGATTCTCCTTGGGGAGCTTCTTCGCCCCAGACACGGGCGAGTGTCGCCTGAATCTTCTTCTCAAAGCGGACGATCAGTTCTCGGTTGGCGGCAACCAGTGCTTGCTCGGCTTCGATCTCTGCCACAATGGTTTGCTGAGTGGCAAGGGGGGGAAGGGGGATTTTGAATGTCTGAAGAATCGTTGCGTTAATATTTGATTGGTTGATCCCATCTGTTTTGACTTTGAAGCAAAAGTCCTTGGCCTCCTTGGTGTTTAGGCAGCAATTCAAATAGGGACCCAGTAGCTTGTCCTTCTGATAATTGATTCGAATAAGGTATCCCGCAAACACAGCGGGTTTACCTCCTCTATAGATGCCGGTCTTTCCTACGTGTACCGGGCTATTGGTCCTGTTGAATAGAACGTCATTGGGTAACAGCAGATATTTATCAAGATCTTCATCTTGGGGAGCAAATTTAAGGTCCGACCAATCAATCTCTCCATTCTGGATGTTACCCATCCTAAGGCAGACGACCTCTCCACTCTCCGAGGACTTAAGGGAGCTACCATATTGCAAGTTGTCGCAGACCTCTCCCAACTCTACCATCGGCCAATCGGGGTGAATGGGGATGTGGGGCCGGTAGTGGTCGAGGACGGCTCTGGCACCATTGATAACGTGCTGGTAGCCCTCGATTTCGGCCACAATCTCCTTTTGAACTTCCAGCGGCGGTAGGGGGATTTTGATTTCGCCGACCGCTCCTGGATTGGCGCGAGAGAGGGAACCGCCAACGCCAGTGATCGTCTGCATAAACGAGACGTGGAAAAAATCGGAGACGAGAAGTTGGCGGAGGAACCCGGGCACGAGGTCGGTGCTCGAAAAGACAATCCACTCCGTTGAGGCGATCTGGCGCCGCCCGTCTGAGTTCTCCCGAACAACCCACCCGCGCCGAATGTGGGGGATGATTCGGGAAAGGAGAACATCGCCGGGAGACACGATCTTTTTTTGTGAGCCGATTTCACCACCGTGCAGCAATTCAGGAGTACCCGCATCGAACGCGGGAATGCTCCACAGCTCGAACATTTCGTCGGGGACGGTTCGCGGATCAACAGTCTTCACCCCCTCCTTCATAAAGCGGCCAACGGGCACGAGTGGGTATGCCGTGTTTGAAACAGCCCCCTCCCGATACCGCTCGCCGCTGAGGTTGTAGTCACTATTCGCGGCGATCTTTCCTTTCGGCACGATCTGGGTGGTGGAGGTGACAGACAAAATATCCCCAGTAGAGGCGTTGGACCGGAGAGCCTGAAAGTAGGCGGCGAGTTCGGTCTGGACCTGCGGCAGGTCATTCTTTTCGAAGGCCCGCCGCTGGGCACCGAGACCAAAGCCGTCGTTCTCCACTTTGAAGAAAGCGATGGTGTCGCTCTGCCGGGCGAGGGACTTGTCGAGAATGAGGATACTGGTCTTCACCCCGGAGTAGGGATTGAAACAGCCAGCCGGGAGCGAGACCACCGCGACCAGGGAATTCTCGACGAGCATTTTTCGAAGTTCTTTGTAGGCGCCCTGGCTCTGGAAGATGATGCCTTCGGGGACGATGATGGCGGCTCGGCCAATGGGTGTGAGATGCTCGGCCATGTAGTCCACAAAGAGGACTTCGCTACGCTTGGCCTGGATGGAGAAGCGTTTGTGGGGCTTGATGCCGCCTTTGGGAGACATGAAGGGCGGGTTGGCCAGAATCACGTCGGCGTACTCGTGCCAGCGTTCTTCGCTGGTCAGGGTGTCGTATTCCATGACTTGCGGCTGGGCAAAGCCGTGCAAATAGAGGTTGACCAACGACAGTCGAACCATGTCGGGTGAAATGTCGTAGCCTTTGAAATTGTTCAGAAGACGCTTTCGTTCTTCGCTGGTCAGTTGGTCACCGGGTTGTTTGTTGGTATTGGCCCGCAAAATATGCTTGTACGAGGAGATCAGGAATCCAGCCGTTCCGCAGGCAGGGTCGAGTATGGTCTCATGCTTCTGGGGCTGGATGACTTCAACCATGAAATCGATGATGTGACGGGGAGTTCGGAACTGCCCCGCGTCGCCTTGACTGCCGAGGACGGAAAGGAGGTACTCGAAGGCGTCGCCCAGGCGTTCCGAATGGTCGTAGTGGAACTCGTTGATGGTCTTCAGGAATAGTTTGAGGGTTTCAGGGTCACGGTAGGGCAAGTAGGCGTTCTTGAAGATGTCCCGAAACAACTTAGGCAGGTTTTCATTCAGCTTCATGGCCTCGATGGCTTCACCGTAGAGTCCCAGCACCTCAAAGCCGCCAATCCGAGGGTCAAAGATCTTCGTCCAGGCAAAGCGCTCATAGTCACCCGTAAAGAAGCTGGCCTTGCCCCCCATCTCCACCGATTCCTTGTCCATGTCATCCATGAATTTGTAGACCAAGGCAATGGTGATCTGTTCCACCTGGCTCTTGGGATCAGGGACTTTGCCTACCAGAATATCTCGGGCACTATCGATGCGGCGTTTGGTTTCGTTGTCCAGCATGGGATGATCCTTTTAGGCAATAAATTGATTTAGCGGAACGAAGTCCTTGATGTACTCCGGAATCGCCTTGCGCAATTCCGGAGTCAATTTCTTGAAGGCCTCGCCATAGGGGGTCACGTTGAGACGCGCGAACTCCCCGGCGTTGACAATGTCCCGAAACTCCGTGTCCAGGATGTAGGCCTTGAAAACGGTCTTGGCATAGGAAAAGTATTCTTCCTTGGGCAAATAGCGACTATCGAACTTGTCGAATTCTTCGTCCAGCAGTTCGTTCCTAGACTTGAAATACGGGATCATGCCGAAGATCTTTTCCACGATCTCTTTCATTCCCAAACGACGATCCGAGTGGAGTGCATTGCGGAGTTTGTCCAAGGTGAAGTACTCGTGAGGCCTATCCAGAATGTTCTTCTCCACGTATTCCAGGAGTTCAGCCCAACGACCAGCCTCAGCCTGTTCTCGAAGAGCCGGATGTTCGATGATCGTTTGTTCAAATTTTTCAAAATACATTCGGTCGACTTTCATGCCTTCCGGCCCAATAACTGAATTTTCAAACTTGGTCATGAAATCCTGCCGGGAACTCACAAACCCGTCCAACCGAGCAGGTTCATGAACTTCATCACCCATGGGGTCGTGGCTTTTGACCGCTGGCAGCTTTAGCACTTCGTCGTATTGGTAAGATTCCTCGAAGAACTCGCAGTTGGCGAAGAAGTCAAACAGTTTGAAATGGGCCTTGGGAGATTCGCCATGTTGTTGTTTCAGCTGAACGTCAACAAGGTCGGCGGAGAAATCATGTTTTCGTGTACCGCGCCCTTTGATCTGGACGAATTCGGTAGGGGAAAAAATCGGTCGCATGAGGCACAGATTGAGAATGTCAGGACAATCGTAACCGGTGGTCATCATTCCGACCGTAACGCATACGCGTGTTTTGCTGGTCTTGTACAAGGGATTGAAATTGCCCGTCCCAGATAGTTTGTTGTTGGTAAAATTGATGGTGAACTGTTGAGCATCGGCAATACGCGAAGTGACCTGAATGGCGAAATCGGAATGATACTTCCCAGGAAACATGACGGCGGCCAGTTCATTCAGCAACTGAGCGATTTTGGCCGAGTGGTTCTGCGACACACAGAAGATGATAGTTTTTCCAACTTCACCAGAAATGGGATCACGCAAAGCGTTTTCTAGAACCGACCGGCAGAAAAGCTGATTCGTGTTTTCTGAGAAGAAGGTTTTCTCGAAGTCTTTCTGAACGTAGACCTCTTCTGCGTCTTCGCCATCTTCATTTTGAGCGCTGACCGTGTAACCCTGCTCAGAGAGCAAAGATGTGGTGATTTCGGTTCTGGCATCGACTACCACAGGATTCACCAAGTAACCTTCACTCACGCCGTCCAATAGAGAATAGCGGAATGTCGGTTCGCCATTTTCACAACCGAAAGTCTTGTAGGAATCGAGCAACAGGCGGCGTTCCAGTTCACGAGGGTCATTTTCGCCAAGATCGGCAGTGTCAATGTGCTTGAGATAGTCCTTGGGTGTGGCTGTAAGCCCAAGTTTGTAGCCGACAAAATACTCGAACACAGCTCTGCTGTTTCCACCAATGCTTCGGTGGGCTTCGTCAGAAATCACCAAGTCAAAATCGTCGGGACGGAAAAGCCTTTTGTAGCGGTTGTTTGCCAATAGGGTCTGCACTGTAGAGACCACAATCTCACCCTTCCGCCAGTCATCACGATTCTCTTTGTAAATATAGGACTTGTAGTCGTTCTTGAGGTAGGAGACAAAGGCTTTATTCGCCTGGTCTTCGAGTTCAAGCCGGTCGACTAGGAACAAAACCCGGCGAGCATTCCCAGTGCGAAGAAACAACTTGATGACAGCGGCGGAGACCAAGATCTTCCCAGTACCTGTAGCCATTTCAAAAAGAAAGCGGTCACGCCCTTCTTTGATGGCCTTCTGAATACTTTGCACTGCCCGAACTTGATAGGGACGAAGAAACCGAAGTTTGTTGGTTTCCTCAAATCCCTTACGAGATGTTAGGTTGATATACTCCGGGCTGTGTCGATAGTCCGGCTTTTGAGTAACAACAATGTAGTCTTCTGAGATCAATTCATTGACCAAGGTTCCCCGGTCAGGTTTGAATGACGAATAGCCCTTGACCGTCTGTGGAGAGGGAAAGAGTGTAATCACGTGTGGATTGCCACGCTCAAGGTCCCAAAAATAGTGAATGTTTCCATTGGACAACAGGACAAACCGGCAGTTTTGAGCAACGGCGTAGCGTCGCGCCTGCTCTTTTCCGAACAATGGATTCTTGTCCTCGGCCTTGGCCTCCAGGACAATGAACGGGAATCCCTGGGCGTCCAGGAGGAGAAAGTCCAAGAAACCATTGCTGGTCTTCTCGAAGTCTTCACCCAATTCATTGAGAGAAGTGCTGGTCAACTTGACGTTGTTTTCAAGAAGGATGTTTGCATTTCCTTCTGCTGTATCGAGAAAGCGCCAACCCGCATTCTCAAGAAGCTTGTTGATCTTGATGCGAGCTTTTGCCTCTTTCTCTGCCATGTGAGCTCTCCCGTCGGCGGATTCTACCCTTTTTTTGGACTTTCTTCACTATGCATTGCGCCCGGCACGGATGCCGGGTGCTCCAGGAAGGGGCCTATCTTCCTTCCTGCGCCCGAAGGGTCCGTCTAACGCTGTTTTAACCTGCGTTTTGGGTGGCGCGAGCCTTGCGAATGCAAGGGTCGTGACGCCCAAATAAGTCAGGTTGAAAACATTGTTAGGCGCCTTCTTACTTCAGTTTTCCTTCCATCATTTTCCGATAAAGAATTTCCTCGACATTTCTTCTTCCGTCAATCACTGAAATAATACTGAGCTCGCTATTCGAGGAACGAAAGAATATTCTCCAAGGCGACTCAATGATTTCTCGGATTTCTACTACTCCGATTTCGGACAATTCTGGCACGATACGGCAACCTTCTGGAAATTCAGCAGCTTTTGTTACCTTCTCTTGCAATCTACTAAATATCTCCCTAGAAATCTTGCCGCCAGATCTTTCCTTAATATAGCTAATGATTTCGGTCAAGTCCGATTTCGCATCGAACGTCCAAGAAACCTTCTTCATAATTCATTCTTCCAAAATCTTGTTAATTTCCTGAACTACCTCTTCATTTGAACTTACGCGCCCGTTTGCAATATCACTTTCTCCGATTGAGACAATTTTCAATAGAGTGATCGCATTTACCATTTTTTGGTAGGACCCAACATCAAGCAATATAGCTTTAGCTTCTCCGTTTTGAGTAATTATTATAGGATTCTTTCGGTCTTCGACTTGTTTGACCATTTCAGCAGTGTGCGCCTTAACATATGAAATCGGTCGAATATCCGTTTCCAGATTGAGCATAATTGATCCCCCAGTAATTATCATAGACCTAAATTCCCATAAGGTCAATATAGAGTACCTTATTATGTACCTATCAACTCTTCTCCGGAATGAGGCTAGGATTTTCAGATTAAGTCTCCAATGCACCTTGCCCGAAGGGTCCGCCTAACGATGAATTGAGCTGCGCGATCAACGTTATTTCTTTGGCCGAAAAGTGTTCAAACTCCGAGTCATACCCGCTCCCGACGCCAGTTCCAGCAGCGTCAGCTCGAATGATATGTTATCTGGCGTTCTTCTGCACTACACTTGATGCAGCCGGCTGAGTCATTCATAGAACCTATCGTACGGAGCAAAATGCAAAGATACAGTAAACAAGGATCGGGAGAAGATGAGTATGGATGTTTATGACGCTATAGCGAAGAGAAGAACTGTCCGAGAATTTGAGTCGAAAAAGGTGGAGATCAACGTAGTCAAACGAATCGTTGACGCTGGACTTCGGGCACCGACAAATAACCACTTGCGACAGTGGGAGTTTGTGATTGTTGATGATGCCCAATTGCGCCTGAGGGTCATTGAGAAGATCAGCCAGAATATGAATACCAAGGCTGCTGAGGAGCTGATCGATTCGTGGGGTCTCCGGGACACCAACCAGCGACAGATGTATTTGGAGGCCATCCCAAAACAGTACCGGATGTTGTTGGAATGCGGATGTCTGATACTTCCCTGCTTTCGTCAGGAATCAGAACTGCTTCGCCC
>Ga0307376_10003390_pt1 | contig 14914 bp, 17 predicted proteins | sample TR2MG_FD_202536 | JGI IMG/M metagenome (GOLD analysis project Ga0307376, IMG submission 202536) | Soil microbial communities from Risofladan, Vaasa, Finland - TR-2 | ecosystem: Environmental > Terrestrial > Soil > Coastal area > Acid sulfate soil | place: Finland: Risofladan, Vaasa | collected...
AGGTGATCACTACCGGACCGCCTGTCCCCATCCTGTCGACCGAGGCTATTCGACCACCGGCAAAATGAACGATCAAACCCGGCATTCCGTTCTGGTTCCGCTCAAGATACGCTGTCGTGAGTTTTCCGCTCGCGTAGATCAGACGTTGCGCATAGTAGCCGTCATGATTGGTGTCAATCACCGCTGAGCCGGCGAAAGCTGCTGCATCACTCTTCAGCTTTGCGAGGATTGCCGGATCATGTAAACGTGAAGCGAGCAGCCTGATCGTGCCGGCATCCGGAGCTGCTCCATGGCCGTTCGATGCGAGTCCGGAAGCGGCCATGAAGCCTGCAAGCGCCGCTGCATCCCCCCTGTTTTCGCCTGCTGACCACGCCCACGCTTCCGGGGCATTGCCTCCATTTGCGAAGTAGAGGTCAAGGAAATGCTTGCGAACGCTTCCATCAGGCAGCCGTCGGATATAATCGAGCAGAAAGTCGAGGTAGGCAGGGTCACTGGACTGATGCGTGTCCAGCCAGGTAGATGTGCCGATGCTTGGTACCGGATCGAAGAGCATCGATGCATGCACAATCGGAATATTGTCCGGAAAGAGTTGCAGCCCCGACGATAGCACAGACTGTGCCTGCCCTGTTCTACCGGCTGCCGAAAGCAGGGCGGCGAGAGTCAGAACATACGCCGGTTCCTGCTGCGGAAGCAGAACATCCCCCTGTGCGCTGTTTCCTGAAACCGTATCCGCCGGCATGTTGCGGACAGGAGCGAGGTGATACCGTGCCACATCGACATAGCTCTGGCCGGTGTACTGCTGCAGAAGTTGTATTCCCCGGTTGTACTGCCCGACATGCAGGTAGAGGCGGGCAAGATCGAGAGCGCAATCGGAGGGAACATATGTGTGGAATTGCGCTATGTTGAGCGCCGTTTCAAACTGAACGATCGCGGCTGCAATATCGCCCGGATTCTGTGAAAGGATCTCGCCGAGCAGGTAGTGCGCATCCGAGTTTCTGTTGTCAAACTCGATTGCGATGCGCAGAAAACCTTCTGCTTCGGCTGTCTTTCCCGACTGGAACAACTGCTGCGCATTCTGGAAATAGAGTGAACCTACGCCGGTTTCGACACCATGCACCGACCCGGCGCTCTGCGCGTAGACCACCGGGACAACAAGCAATAATGCGAGTGCCATCCATCCGCCAAAACCGGCGGGAATACTGACTTTCTTCTGCCCAAGTGGATAAAAACTCAATGATTACTGCCCGCCCGGAATGCCGCCCTCCGACTGCGTGCCGGTGTTCCGGCTCTCTGTAGTATCGGCGACAATCGGCCCCTCAATCACGCCGCCTTGCGCTGCAATCAGCTCGGGGTGATTATCTTTGGCCCGTGGCCCCATGTGGAGCAGCTCCCTTACTTCTTCATCGGCGAGAGTTTCCCTTTCAACAAGTGCCTGCGCAAGCGTGTGCAGCTCATCCACGTGAGTTCGCAGAATACTGTCCGCCTCGTCGAAGCAGGAACGCAGTATATCGTGTACCGCGGTGTCAATACGACGCGCTGTCTCTTCAGAGTAATCCTTGTGTCGGGCAATCTCTTTTCCGATGAAGATCGGCTCATCTTCCTGCCCGAACGCAATCGCACCAACATCGCTCATTCCCCATTCGGTAACCATCTTGCGCGCAATATCGGTGGCCTGCATCAGGTCGTTCTGCGTCCCGGTAGTCGTCTCCTGGTAGATAATGGTTTCTGCGATGTAACCGCCGTACGCGATTTTTATCCGATCTGCGAGCCAGCTTTTGTTGCGACTGTAGGTATCCTCGACAGGGAGCGATATTGCCACGCCGAGTGCACGGCCGCGCGGCACGACGGTCACTTTGTGAAGGGGATCGGCATTCTTCAGGTAGTAGTGCAGAAGCGCGTGGCCGGCCTCATGATAGGCTGTAGCCTTCTTTTCCCGCGGAGAAATCACTTTCGACTTTCGCGCGACTCCCATCAGCATCTTATCGCGAGAGTCCTCGAAATCAACCATTTCCACAACTTCGTTGTTTCTGCTCGCAGCGGCAAGTGCCGCTTCGTTCACCAGGTTTGCCAGATCAGCGCCTGATGCGCCCGGAGTTGCGCGGGAGAGTCGGTTCAAGTCCACAGTCGTTCCCAGCGGGACGTGCGAAGCGTGAATCCTGAGAATTGCCTCCCGCTCATTCTGGTCCGGCATATCGACCACAACCTGGCGGTCAAACCGGCCCGGTCGGAGCAGCGCCGGGTCCAGTACGTCAGGCCGGTTCGTTGCCGCCAGCACAATGACACCGTCCTTCGTATCGAAACCGTCCATCTCGACGAGCATCTGGTTGAGCGTCTGCTCCCGTTCGTCGTGGCCACCGCCGTAGCCGGCGCCGCGCGTTCGTCCTACCGCATCGAGCTCGTCAATGAAGAGGATGCAGGGGGCACTCTTTCTCCCCTGCTCGAACAGATCCCGGACGCGGCTTGCACCAACCCCAACAAACATTTCGACAAAATCGGACCCTGACATATGGAAGAAGGCGACATTCGCCTCTCCCGCGCACGCCTTTGCCAGCAACGTCTTGCCGGTTCCCGGCATGCCGACCAGCAGAACGCCTTTCGGTATCTTCGCACCCATGCGCGTGAACTTCGCGGGGTTCTTGAGGAACTCAACGACTTCCTGAAGTTCGTGCTTCGCTTCCCTTTGACCGGCAACATCGTCAAACGTCACCCGTTTGGCGCCTTCAGTCAGTCGTTTTGCGCGGCTTTTTCCAAATGAGAAAGCTTTGTTACCGTTCCCCTGAATCTGCCGGAACATGAACCATATGAAGAGAAACCCGATAACCCAGGGCACCAGGTCGAGGGCGACCCGCCAGGGTGAAACCTGCCGTGGAGCACCGGAGAATCTCACGTTTTTGGCACGCAATGTTGCGACGAGCGTTGAATCGAAATAGGGTATCTCGGTGCGAAAGTAGGTTATGTTGCCTGTCTTTTCCTTCAATGTTCCCTGAATTTCGTTTTGCGCAACTATCTTCACGGATTGTACCTGGCCGATGTCGAGGTAGTTGAGAAACTCCGAGTAGTCGATGACACGTCCCGGGTCCTTGTTGTCTGAAAACAGGAGAACTACAAACATGCCGAGGATTGCCACGAGGAAGAACAGGGCAACTCTGTTGTGCCGGAAGTTAAATTTCATTTGACCTGGATCTTTCTGATCGTCCGCCATAAGTCCTCACACCTCACCGAAGTTGTACTGTAATTGTGCGATATCCGGATTCAACGCCCGGCACTGCTGCTCTTTGCGCAAGCACCGTAGCACCTCCAAACGGCGCAGCCAGTAGAGCAAGTACCCCGTCGGAGTCGACAACCAGAGGTACATCGTCTCTCCACTGTGTCGGCACGTTGAGATCTGAAAGGAGTTTTTTCACGGATTTGGTTCCGGCAGCAGTGGAGATTTCATCCCCCGGGCGTCTTGATCTGACCAGAACCGGGAAGCGAACGTCCCTGGATTGAAGTGACACGGTGTAGTATCCCTGCTCCCCCGTGCCTGTTTCCAGGCTCGCCTGCAATGTGCGTGCACCCAAGTGCAGCGTTGCCCAACCGTGCTCCGGCACCAATAGAAGATAACCGCTTTTGTCTGGATGGACAATATCTACTCCCCAAAAAAGGAAATCCGCGTGCAGACTGAGCACAAGGCCGTAGCCGCGCAGAAGCGTCACACTTCGCCCTCCGCGCTGTCTCCGGGCAAAGAGTGCAGGTCTGAGAAACCGATATGGTACTCTCACCGGGACTTCACTGGGTAATCCGGATGTTGATCTGATCAGGGTCAATCCGGCATAGAGCGCAGTGAGTCTGACAGCACTTCCGGCGGCAAAAAAAGACTCTGCTTCGCACAGCAGACCACGATCGGTCTGCTGCCACGCGATAAGGCGGTGAGTTTCGCGTTCAACTACCCTGTCGACAGCGGCTGCCCTCTCTGAATACGCCCGAAGTGCTGCCCGATAACCCGGGAAAATAGAGGAAATGACTGGTACAAGCTCGGTGCGCACCCTGTTCCGAAGATAGGCTCCTTCACGGTTACTCGAGTCTTCAACCCATCGAACGCCTCGTCCAGTGAGAAACGCTCTGAGGTCCTCGCGACTGACCATCAGGAGGGGCCTGATTACCTGTCCGTTCACTTCGCGAATGCCCGACATGCCGGCGGCCGATCCACCCTGCATGAACCGCATGATCAGCGTCTCTGCCTGATCATCCAGATGATGTCCGGTTGCAATCCACGACAGGCCGAACTGATTCCGAAACTGTTCGAGCCACCCGTATCGCAGCTTCCGCGCGGCGGCCTCAACTCCTGCCCCGTCACTTGCTGCCCGGTCAGAAATCTCGCCAATCGGAATTGTGCCGATATGAAGCGGTACTCCATTTTGCACACAAAGTGCCGCAATGTGTTCAATTTCGTTGTCGAGTTCGGAACGGGATCTAAGATTGTGATCGATGTAGGCAGCGTGAAGTTCGAGCGGGAACCAGGATTTGGAAATCGTCTTCAGCACAAGTAGCAGTGCAGTGCTGTCCGCGCCGCCTGAAAGTGCGACAAGAACGCCGCTACCATGCTCGACGCCATGTGCGCCAAGAACGTCAATTGCCGCCGCTACGGGTTTGTCGTCCGTTGACGTCATTCACGACTTCCTGAAGCGGCTTCACGGCGAGAGACAAAACCGCTTCCGCGGCACGGTCGACTGTTTCGGCGATCTGTTCACGGCAGTCGCCGTCAAACTCGCCAAGCACGTAGTCAATAACCAGGTCCTTCGTTGCAGGTCGCCCGATACCGATATAGCAGCGGATAAAGGTGTCAGTTCCGGTCTCTTCGATAATTGAGCGCAGGCCGCGGTGCCCTGCAGACGAACCACCCTGCCGCAGCCGGATTGCGCCGACCGGCAGATCAAGTGTGTCGCATACCACGACTACGTCTCGCGCCACAGCCTCAGGATCGCGGATCAACGATCGCACGGCGACTCCCGAACGGTTCATGAAGGTCAGAGGCTCAAGCAGCGTCACGTCCTGCTCACCGTGTACCAGATGCGCAATGCGATACTGACGGAACAGCGGCTTTCGGAGCGTTACTCCGACGCGTGACGCAACGCGCTCCACAACCATGAAGCCGACGTTGTGCCGCGTCAGAGCGTACTGCCGGCCCGGATTTCCGAGCCCGACAATAGTCATACAATCATATCAGCTCTGCGGCGCAGGAGCCTCGGCGACAGGAGCCGCAACGCCGGCCGCAACGCCCGCTGCAGGTTCGACCACGGCAGCAACCACCTCAGCCTTCTGATGCGCAACAGTCACAATGACCTGGTCATTCGCTGCAAGAACACGAATGCCTGCGGGGAGCGCGATATCGGACACATGAATCGAACTACCGACTGCGAGCGTGCTGATATCAACGGTGATCGACTGCGGAATGTCGCGCGGCAGGCACTCAATTTCAAGGTCATGAAGAAGAGTTTCGAGCACGCCACCTTCACGCACTCCCGGTGCAGTTCCGGCAATGTGGAACGGAACACGTGTCTTCAGCACTTTGTTCGTTTCGATTTCATAGAAGTCGATATGCATGATCCTGCCGGTGGCAAGATCTTCCTGATAGTCCTTCACCAGCACATCATGATCGCCCTGTTCGGTATGAATGGTGATGATGGTGTTTTCGGACACGGTCTTGAACTTCTGTCCGAATTCGCGTGCATCTATTGCAATCGAATGACATTTTTCGTGACCATAGATTATTGCAGGGATCTTCCCTGTCTTTCGCAAGCGGCCGACAGGGCCTTTGCCGATGTCTGCACGCACATTGCCTTGGAGTACCTTTTGCTCCATCCTGAAGCTCCTTCAATGAAACTAAACGTCCGGGGCACAAATACCACGGGTATGTAACTGGGACGGCAGGATTCGAACCTGCGAAATGCCGGGATCAAAACCCGGTGGCTTACCGCTTGCCGACGTCCCAAGGGTCTCGAACTGAATATTGGTCCCGGAGAACTGCTACGCGTCTTCCCCATCCACCCCAACTGCATTCATAGACTCAGCGTCATCGGCATTCGCATACGCATCAAGAATGCGGTCCTGAAGCATATTGCGAAAGTCCGAGTGAATTGGATGTGCCACATCCTTATATTCGCCGGTTTTCGTCTTGCGACTCGGCATAGCTATAAAAACCCCGGTCTTACCCTCGATGACCTTTACGTTGTGCACAACAAAACAGTCGTCAAACGTTACCGTGACATAGGCCTTCAACTTGCCTTCCGAGTCCACCTTTCTGATTCGGATATCTGTGATCTGCATACAACGCTCCTTCCACACCCCGTCTCAGACACAATGTTCAATGTAGTTAACATCGAACTCAATCGCATGCTGCCGCTCCCCCCTGTACGGTGCTGCATACACGCAATGTTGCCCCCATTGCAATTCCCGCCCGGCCAAAGGCGGTCGAAGTTACTCATGAATCATGAGACATCGCACAACCGTTCTATGACTCCCCGGTATGCCGATAGAAGCATATTCTCCGGGGCCCCTCCATATGTAACGGTCGTGCAAATTGTCCGCAGTAGCTGCCTGACTCAATAAGTTGAGGCGCACAGATGTCTGAAACCTCTTTCAAACATCAGCGTCACGCATGGTGCAGTTAATAACGCACTCCAACTCACCACAGATATCCACTATATCAAAGAACATGCTTAACCGACGTCTTTCGGGAAATCCGCAAACGCGGTCCAGCGCGCATAGTAGGCGCAAGGTACTATTAATTATACCGATTATGAGGACTCTGTCAAACCTTTCCCGGCAGACTATGATATGTAGTGGCAACCAAGCGACTGAGAATTCGCAATGGCAGCCTGGGTAATGACTATGCCGGTCAGCACCATGTTGCGTAATTCGATGATGTCACGGGTGACGCGGGCTTCTTCGTAAAAGCGCTGAATTCGATGTGACAGATAGTTCAGATCGGATAGCGCCCTGTCCAGACGCTTTCGAGTTCGAATTATCCCGACGTAGTTCCACATCGTTGCCTGGACATTCTGCATATCGTTCATGATTAGCTTGCTATCAAAATCTTCTTCGTGTGAAGGGTAGATCCAGTCCGGAATCGAATCCATCAATATCTGAGACAACCCCTCGGTTCTCTTTGCCGCGTCCCGTCCGGCGCGCAAGCCGAAGACAAGTGCTTCAAGCAGTGAAACCGATGCGAGGCGATTTGCACCGTGAACTCCGGTGCAGCTTGATTCTCCGACGGCGTAGAGACCGGGAACTGACGTCTTGCCGAGAAGGTCGACTTTGACTCCCCCGCAGAAATAGTGCGCCGCCGGGACCACCGGAATCGGCTCCGAAGGTGCGTCTATTCCCGCCGACTGACACTGTTCATAAATGAGCGGGAATCGATCTGCAAATGATCTGTCCATTCCACTCGCATCAAGCAGTACATATCCGGCGCCGGTAGCATCCATCTCCTGGAATATGGCTCGGGCCACTTCGTCACGAGGAGCCAGGTCCTTCAGTTCGCTGTTGTATCGCGCCATGAAATACTCGCCGTCGCGATTCATGAGGCGCGCGCCTTCGCCGCGAACCGCCTCGGAGATGAGAAATCGCTTCACATCGCGATGGTAGAGCACGGTTGGATGAAACTGCACATACTCCGCGTTGAGGATCGTGCATCCGGCACGATGCGCCATCGCAATTCCGTCACCGGTCGCGCCAACCGGATTCGAGGTATGCTGATAGACATTGCCCGCGCCACCGGTCGCGAGAATAACGGCGCGCGCAAACAACGGCTCGATCAATCCGGTCGCTTCAACCAGAACGTAGGCGCCGAGGACACGCAGATCGCGATAGCGTTCCTGATACTCGGATGAGTTGTGACAGTTTGTGATAAGATCGACCGCGACGTACCCGGTCTGAATATGTATGAGGTCCATGTTCCGCGCGTAATCGAGCAGCCCCGCCTCGATTGACTTACCGGTAGTGTCTTTCACATGGAGGATTCGCCTGACCGAGTGCGCGGCCTCCCTTGTGCGATCAAACTGACCATCCTGGCCCCGGTCAAACATGATGCCGGCCTTCTCGACAAGATACTCGTCGACCGCACGGGGTCCCTCTTCCGCAACGACATGCACTGCTTCGCGGAAGTTCAGATAGTCGCCCGCGGCAATTATGTCCTGCTCGAGCAACTCTACCGAATCACCCTCGCCGCTCTCCACAATTCCGCCCTGCGCGTAGTAGGTATTTGACTCGGTGACCCGTCGGGTCTTCGTCAGCACCAGAACATGCTTGCCGTTTTCAGCAGCAGCGATGGCCGCACAGAGGCCGCCTATGCCGCTCCCCACCACAAGTACGTCCCATACTTCTCTCATAATTGCTACCTGTGTCCTGACTCAGATGCCCCATCGTTGCGAATACGGAACGAGAAGTTCAGGGCTTCCACCGAGTGCGTGAGGCGTCCGACTGAGATAAAATCGCAGCCGAGTGCACTATAGATCCGAATTCTCTCCTCGGTCATATCACCGGAACATTCAATTGGCACCGGCACGTCATTTTCCCGTACAAGGGCAATTGCGTCGCGAGTTGTTTCCGGTGGCATATTATCGAGCATGATCATATCCACATGGGCCGAAAGTGCTGAAGCTACCTCGTCCAGGGTGCGACATTCAACCTCGATCCTGAACCGATCATTCCAGCGCGAACGAACACGCGAAACTGCGGATTCCACGCCGCCACCGGCATCCACGTGGTTATTCTTGAGAAGCACCATATCATACAGACCCATTCGGTGATTCCGGCCGCCGCCGACACTGACCGCGTACTTTGCAAGTGAGCGGTAGCCGGGCAGTGTCTTTCGCGTATCAAGAATGACAGCGTGGCCGCTCGAAGCCGCTCGCACGCACCGCCGTGTCTGCGTAGCAATTCCGCTCAGGTAGGAGACGAGATTGAGTGCTGTTCGCTCAACCGACAGCAGCGTTCGGATCTTGCCGGTCACCGTCGCCACAACAGTCTCAGCGGCCACTTCATCGCCGTCTTTCGCCTTGAACGTCACCGTCACATGGCTGTCGAGGTATCGGAAAGCTGCTTCAAATGCCTCAGTCCCGGCCAGCACACCATTCTCGCGGCACAGAAGATTGGCCTGCGCAGACTCGTCGGCAAAAACGGCCTCCGAGGTCACATCGCCTTCATTTCCGAGGTCCTCGGCAAACGCCTTGACCAGAAGATCGTGAATCTCGCCATTGATACCCATGTGGGCACAATCATAGTGGAAAGCCCGGAATGCATCAACGGAGAGGCCGAAATATCATTTGACAGTCAGTTTTGCACAGCCGTATAGTGTAAGCAGTTGACACGGTTTACCGCTTGCCCTTAGATTTGGTAAAAATTGCTCGGCAATTGAGAAAAGCGGAGGTACGCCAAATGACTGCTGCGGAGATAGAAGAAATGAAACATGATATGAACGCCTGGAATATGTCGGACGATGATGATTTCGATGACGATGACTACTATGAGGATGAGGAAGCCGACGAATACGAAGACGACTACGATGACGATTTTGAAGATGACGACTATGAAGATGGAGATGATTCAACAGAGGACGAGTACGACAACTTTGATGATGATGACGACGATTTTGAAGACGACGAACTCGATTACGACGATGAAGAACCCGACGAGTGATATCTCCGGTACCTCACGCTGACAAAATGACTGCTTTGCATCGGCCCCGCTCAGGCGGGGCCGATTGTTGCTGACCCCGTATCCGCTGCTCCATCGTATACCACTTCGCATCCATACCAGAGTCGCTCAAGATCGTAGAAGTCACGAAACTCACCAGTCATCAGGTGCACAACGATAGTGCCGCAATCAATGAGAATCCATCCGTTGTCTTCAGCGCGCCGATGGCCGTGCCGCGGCTTCAGATCGAGCGTATCGAGCAATCCATACAGCTGATCGACAAGCCCCCGCATGTGGCCCGCGCTGCTTGCGGTCGTGATCACAAAAAAGTCGGTGAAACTGCTCTTCTCCCCAACATGAAGCGCGACAGTGCGCTCACCTTTGTGATCATTCAGGAACCGTGCGACCTCTTTTGCTGCTTCCAGTGTCGTCGGACTCGCTTTACTTGACATACCATCCATCAAAATCATTCCCCAGTATAACAGTTACATCAACGTTGGTGTTCTGCGGATCAGGCGGTTCGCGAACAATATTTTTCGCCCGTATGATCTCGGCCACCCGTTGCGCTGCCGGCTGATTGCCCTTGTGATCGATGATTTCAGTCTTTGCAATATTCGTGCTGTCCGCGTTACCGACGAGCACGTTCTGAAATCCATAGCTCTGATACAGTTCCTTGGTTCGCGCAGCAAGCCCCGGTGTAGCTGTGCCATTCAGAATCTGCACTGTCATGCTGCTCACATCAGTGAATGCAACATCCTGATTTGAAAGGCTACTCTGAACCTGCCTGACTGCGTCCTTCAACAGCTGCCCCTCGAAGTAGGGAAACAGCAGCTTCTCGGTTCCCGCAGTTCCTTCGACGCTCTTCAGATCGCCGAGAACTCGCTGTGAAACAACACGCTCATCCATATGTGAGATTTCCCGGATAAATGCGCTCACGGACCGGCTGTCCATATTCGTATTGATTCGGGACATGAGGTACGGCAGTACCCGCACATTCGTAAGAAATGAAGCATTTTGACCAAGCTGGCGCAAAAATGCCTGCATGATCTTGCGTTCATGTTCGAATCTATCGATATTCTGGTTCTGCGACTCGCCATACGAGAGATATGTCTGCACCTTCGCCCCGTCGAGCACCACATTCCCGGCTGGCAACAGGGTGATCGATGCCCCGGCAGTGTCATTGACCGCGTTCGGCAGGAACATGGAAAGTCCGCCTGCAAGGTCGGTAATCTGTCCGAGCTCCCGAGGGCTCATCACCCAATAAAAGGGAATTGTGACATTCAAGAGTGACTCAATCTTCTTCTTGTACTCGTCGACTCGCCCTTTTTTGTAGAGCACATCAATCCGATCTACGCGATTCAGGCTGGTAATCAGCGAACCGACGTTTCCCGGTATATCAAAGAGTGCTGCCCGCCTCGTTGTTGGATTGTAGAGAAATGCATTCGTAAAGATAGGTTTATCGCCGTCAGCGACAACGAAGAGAACCCTCACCTCTTTTTTCTCATCGAGCACCGAGGTGACCTTGTCGGTGCGTACCTGCATGTACAGAAAAACGCTTACGCCCGCAGCAACGAGTACAATAAGGCCAAGAAGAACCGCACCGCTATCAAATTTTGCTCGTTTCACCGCTCACATACCCCATACGCAACTCATCGTACATAGCCTGAGTCATCTCCGCTATTTTTTTCCCGTGCCCAACTGCGTGATCGATAACCGCAAGGACAGCTTCATTGAGCGAGTAACCGGATATCTGCGCTCGAAACTGGCTTGATATTGCGTTACGTCCCGGCTCGATATAGTCGGCAATGTAGAGTATCTTTCCCACTCCGCCAATTCCTGGAATTCCCAGTGTGTGATAGCGAATCGCGTCCAGGACCGAATGAAGACTGAACGAAAATTGTTCGGACAGAATCACTGCGGCTGCTCTGCCGTGCAGAAGCATTGGCCGCTGCAGTTCGAGCGAAGAAAACGGCTTCCCATCGCGAGAGGCGGTCTCCATCAGACTGGATTCCGTCCACTCACGCGCAAAGTCATGACAGAGACCGGCAAAATAGGAGTGTGAAGCATCTTCGCCATGATGTTCCGCAAGCCCCCGTGCGGTCTCAGCAACGCGAAGACTGTGTTTGAAGCGCCTTCGGCTGACATTCTGCTTCAAAAACTCAGTCGCATCGGCAAGCGGAAGGTCACTCAGCATAGAGTTCGTTTTCGGAAATATATGCATAGACACTCTCCGGTACGAGATAGCGAAATGAGAGTCGACTTCCGACACGTTTACGAATCTCGGAAGAGGACACCGGAAGCAGTACGTTCTGAACGACTTCGTATTGAACCGAAGGTGACGGCGCCGTTCCCGCCCCCTCACCCGATTGGCCCGGCAACTGTGATCGCCTTGCAACCAAAAGTTCGACGAGCTTCTGGATGTGCTCCGCATCCTTCCAGGTGTGGAAACCCGGCAGAAGATCCTCACCGATAATCAGGCCAGGTTTGCCGGTGACGTCGTAGCTATCCATGACGTGATGGATTGTATCGATCGTATACGAAATGCCACCGGTGCGCACCTCATATTCATCAATCGCAAAGGATTCATTGCCTTCAATAGCGAGCTTCGTCATCTGGACGCGGGCCTGCGCACTGACCTTCTGCGACGGTCGCTTGTGAGGCGGAATGTTTGACGGAAAAAAAAGGATCTTGTCATACCCAAAACTTGTTCGCGCATCTTCGGCAATGGACAGGTGGCCGATATGTATCGGATCGAAAGATCCACCGAAAATCGCAATCCGCATTATTGCTCGGGTACCTCACCGTTCGAATTGCTCTCCGCGGCCACCGCTACACGTTCTGCGTGAATCACCATATCGAACATGGCATCAGCAACTTCGGATATCCCGGCACGGGTAAATGACGAAATACCGATAACTGTTTCATCCGGAATCAGCAGTCTGAGCTCGGCAAGCCGTTCATCGGCGTCCGGCATATCGGTCTTTGTGCCGATGACTATGCGGCGTTTTTTCTCAAGCGAAAGCGAGTAGTTGTGCAGCTCATCCATGAGAATCGGAAACGCATCGCGAAATCCGTCGTCCGAAAGATCTATGAGGACCGCAATGCCGGACGTTCGTGATATGTGTTTCAAAAAACGGATACCAAGGCCGGCACCGTGGGAAGCGCCTTCGATAATGCCCGGGATATCCGCAAGAACGATGTCGCGTTCGTGTACCGTCAGTACCCCGAGATTCGGAACCTTGGTGGTGAACGGGTAACCGGCAATCTTGGGATCTGCGTTGGTGAGGGCCTTCAGCAAACTGGATTTCCCTGCGTTCGGGAAACCGACAAAGCCGATATCCGCTATAATGGAAAGCTCGACAATTACGTCGAGTTCCGAACCGGGCTCCCCTTCCTGAGCGAAACGCGGGGTCTGATGCCGGGATGTCGCAAAGTGCGCATTTCCCTTCCCGCCACGGCCGCCGGTGAGAAGAATCAACTCCTGCCCTTCGGCTGTCAGATCGGCCAGAATCTCACCGGTCGATCGGTCTCGAATGATCGTTCCGGGAGGTACCGCAATGATCGCATGCTCGCCGTCGGAACCATGCATATTGCTGCCCCGGCCCGGAAGTCCATTCCTGGCATTGAAAACCCGCCTCATCCTGAGGTGCGAGAGCGTCTTCAGGTTTCTTCGTGCAACGAAAATGACGTCGCCGCCGCGACCGCCGTCGCCGCCGTCGGGCCCGCCTCTGGGCACGTACTTCTCGCGACGGAAGGAGATGCACCCATGACCACCATGGCCGGAACTCACAAGAATAGGTGCTTCGTCGTCAAATCGCTCCACTATTGCGCCTGACGTTATTCGGTGACAGGTTCAATTGTGATAAGTTTTCTGCCTTTGCGCACCTTGAAAACGACGTTTCCGGTGACTTTTGCAAAGAGAGTGTCATCCTTGCCCTTACCGACGTTTACGCCCGGATGGAAAACTGTGCCCCGCTGTCGTACGAGGATCGAACCAGCAGAAACGAGTTCACCGCCGAACTTCTTTACGCCGAGTCTCTGTGCCTGGGAATCGCGGCCATTTTTCGAACTTCCGCCGCCTTTCTTATGTGCCATGTCCTATCTCCTTCATGTCTCTTTGACAGTTACATTCACCTCTTCCGGGTATTCACGGGAAATATCAGACAATCCGCGAACAAGGAAATCGGTGATTCCGCGCAGCCAGATGCGATTTTCATCGGAAAGGGAAGCTTCAGGATCAATGCTGCACTGAAGCTTTCCGGCCTCCGGCGCACTGCCGCGCACTCCGAACTCAGGGATACCTGCGAGCAGCCGAGCTGCAGTGCGCAGCAGCACTGTGGCCGCAGCGCATACGATCCCTTGCCCAGCGTGTCCCGTTGAGGCGAAAGACTTGAGCGAATGCTCGGAATCTATCTCAACGGTGACGATGATGGGCAGTTTACTTTGCTGCAATCTCCTGGACGCGCAGAAGTGCATAATCCTGCCGGTGTCCCTGAGTGACGCGGTAATCCTTGCGGCGCTTGTATTTGAACACAATGACCTTCGGATCCCGTCCCCGTCCTTCCAGCACAGCCTTGACTGTGGCTCCTGCGACATACGGAGTGCCAATTTTCACTTCATTTTCATCTCTGAGCATCAGAACGTGGTCGAACTCAAGTGTTTGTCCCTGTTCGCCCGGGAGTTTATTGACCTTCAGCAGGGAACCTTTTTCAGCCTTGTATTGTCGTCCCTGTATCTCTACCATAGCGTACATGAATGCGGTCTCCAGTTTCTGGGATGGATTCTCATCAGTGAATCGTAAACGTATAACTAACATGGAAATGGAACGAAAGTCAAGTTGGGCGCATGAAGACAACGGACAACAACGCTTTTCGTTGCATGCCGTCATCCGACACGCTACAATGAGCCAGGAGTTCTCAGCGTGATATTCAGCCTGCTTATCCCTCTTCTGGTAATCCTGGGCGCCGCAATTGTGAGCGTGCATCTTTTCTGTATCGTTGGAATCTTTCGCGCTATTGCAGCCGAGCGGCACACACAGAGATCGGTCGGTAGGGTGCCATCGGTCTCGCTCGTAGTACCTGCGCGGAACGAAGAGATCCTGCTACCCCGCCTTCTCTCCTCCCTTGAGAAACTTGACACTTCGGACGTGCCTGATTTCGAACTGATACTTGTGAACGATCGTTCAACCGACTCAACTCCGGAGATCATGCAGAAGTTCGCCGCGGTTGCACCGTGGCCG
>Ga0307376_10003391_pt1 | contig 14907 bp, 25 predicted proteins | sample TR2MG_FD_202536 | JGI IMG/M metagenome (GOLD analysis project Ga0307376, IMG submission 202536) | Soil microbial communities from Risofladan, Vaasa, Finland - TR-2 | ecosystem: Environmental > Terrestrial > Soil > Coastal area > Acid sulfate soil | place: Finland: Risofladan, Vaasa | collected...
TGATATGAAAATTGATGCAAATAAAGCTGCACAAGATAATGAATTAGAAACTGAAATTGCAAATGGAAACATTAGTGCAGAAGAGTTTAATGCTCTTCCTCAAAATAAGCCATTAGGTTTACAATGAAAAGAAATATTGAACTTGATAACATTGGTGTTTATTGCATTAAATGCAAGAAAAATATGTTTAGATCTTCTTTTACTGAAAATAGAAAAGAAATTGATTTAGTTTTCTATTGTCTTAAATGCAATAAGGAAGTTATTGTAGAGATTGAAAATGAGTGAACCAATAACTTTCTGCAAAACCAAAGCTGGAAAAGGCTTTAAAATTGTTGTCGATGGACAATGGTTTTATACTTCTCTTTATGAGCTTTACAAGGTTTTGAATAATAAAGCTATTGCTTGTCAGTTTAGAACTATCGAGGCTGAAAATGTTAATTAGTAATGAAACTTCTAAGAAGTTAAAGGTAATTTTATTAGCTAAAACTAATAATGAAGAACCTGATAACTTAGTTGTTGTTATTAATCCTGCTAAAACAGTGATTACAGAATTTCCTTATGATAAGATTATTGTAAGAGAATTCAAATGAGTTATGCTTTAGTCCTTACGCCTGAACTTTTAAGAGATTTGGCTCTTATTAGAAAGCAGACTAAAGAAAGCATTAGAAGTTTAGCTCTTGAAGGCATTTATAATCACTGCAAGTCGATAATCGGCGGCATGGAAATAATGCATGGAAAAGAGCATGTTGATAAGCTTTATGTTGAAATCGATTTAGATTTTAAGGGGTGAAAATCCCCGTCTTTTTTTTTGCTGACAGCGTCTAAAACAGGCGCTGTTTTGCAGTTTTTCCGATGATTGTTAACAATCTTTTAAGCCACCCTTATCTGTGCATATCACATCTATCTATCTGTCACTACTCTCTGTAAGTAACAACTATCGGTATCACTCGCATTAGTCATCTGTATATCACTACTGCCCCGCCACCCCCTGCCTCGTCTTAGTCAGTCCGGGGAACCCGGCCCAAATGTAATGCGGGAGCTTTACACAACTGCCTTGAGCAATACATCCAAACAATAGACACTAATAATCTAATATAATTAACACAACATATCTTTTACAATATAACCAATCAAACAAACATAATACACAACACACCTTTAATAATAATCCAACAATCCTTTACTTCAATCACAACTCTCTTTCTATACACATAATTTTCTTAACAATCTAAAAGCTCGGCTTTTTCAGCAAAAAACATTAATTATTTAAATCCTAATATCTTAAGCTTCTTATGGTAGACGAAACAGAAACGCCTAAAGAACCAGAGTCTTCAACAGGAAGTGGCGAAGCTGCTGTTGAAAAAAAGGCTGAAGAAATCGAAGAAGCTGGTAAATAAAACTATCAACAAAAATGGTTAATGTAGAATCTTATGGAGTTGGAACTTCATGTAATGAAGGAAGAACAAGCGGAAAAACTGATAACTTCAATCATGATGAAAAAATACATGCTGGCTGGATTGTTTCAGGAATTTCCGGCGGTGATGTTCTAAAAATAATCTGGTACCGTTGGGAAAACAACGGATATGTTAAAAAAGTCACTCACACTCAAACAGCTCAGTCAGGCTGGACTAATACGTGGCACTGTGCTTGGATCCAAAATTATCCTTCAGGAACATGGGCTGTTGATTTCTTTCATAATAACATTTTCAAAGAAGGCGTAAGAGCCTGGACAATTAAAGAAGGCCCTGCTCCGCCAGAACCGCCGCCAACTCCACCTGAATATCCAAAAGATATTTCCAGAGGGCCTTATACTTTCTCAGCCAAAAATGAAGAGCAGGAAATTCAGCTTAAAGATTTCTTAGGAATCGAACCCGCAGGTGCTGATTTAGACACTTATCTTAGTGGAAAAGACAGAGCCGGACTTGATGAATGGTATAATTACTGGACAGGCATTTTCTTTGCAAGATCTATGCAAACAGCTGTTAATTTTGTTAAAGATAAATGGCTTGAATATGTTAAGGAATTAGAAGAAGTTCCGCCTGAAATACCCTGGTATGAAAAATGGTTTGGATGGACTAAAGAAGATATTGAACAAGCTATTTTTGTTAATCCTATCGCTGATATTCTTGCTCTTGCTCATGTTCTTGATCAATTATTGCCTGAAGCTTGGACTGAGCATAAAGTTAAGTTTCCGACGTGGCTTTATGAATTAGGACTATGGCTTTTCTTTTCTCCGGCGATGGTAACAGCGACGGCAGGATTAGTTAAAGCAGGAGCTACATCAACAGAAGCTAATAGAATTACAGCTTTAATAAAAGATAAAGGATTTATCAAAGCTTTAGATATAATGAAAGCAAATCCTCTAAAATATGCTGATGATTTTAGAGCTTTAGATCCTGAAATAGCTGCTCAAATTCTAAAAGGTATGAGAAAAGACCAGCTTGCAGGATTAGCTACAAATGTGTTTAAAGCTTCCTGGGATGATGCTCTTGTTAAAACAGCTCCTCTATGGAAACGAGCAATGTTTTCAACAACCAAACATAAATGGTTGGGCTTTTTTGGATTAATTTCTTTAGCAGGAACAATTATGGGAACTGATCTATGGGGAAATTGGTCGATTGTTGATAACTTACAATTTATGAGCGGAAGAGATGCTGACGATATAAAGGCTGCATTCCTCGACGGAAGAATGTCAAGAGAAGACGCACTTGCAGAATTAAAACAAATGTTAGCTATTGTTAAAGCCGGTGAAATAAAAGTTAAAACATCAGCAGGCTGGAATTTATTTCAAATTATATTCGCGCCATTATGGGATGATCTTGCAGCATTAACAACAGAGAAATTAGAAAGAAGAATTGCAGAAATAGAAGAAATAGAAATTCCAGCAGAAAAAGGAACCTTAACTGTTAATTGCAACATTCCAAATTCTGATGTTTATTTAAATGGTAGCAAAGTTGGCACTACACCCTGGACTAAAGAGCTTGATGTAGGCTGGTACCATATCCTTGTTACAAAATTCCAATACACATCTTTTGAAGTTGATGTTAGTGTTCAAATGGGAAGCGATTTGAAAGTGCAGGCAGAAATAAATCCTCTTGAAGCTCCGCCAACAGGCAAAGGAACTTTAGACATATCTGTTGAGCCAACCGACGCTGTTTTATTAGTTGCAGGCCATCCTGAAATAACAAAAATGGGAGCTTATGAATTAGACATTGGAAGTTACTCAATAAATGCAAGTAAAGAAAATTATTATGATAAAACAGCGACAGGAATTGTAACAGAAGGGCAAATTACAAATGTTTCTATAGTTTTAACAGAAAAACCAATTACTCCAACACAAGCAACTCTAAAGCTTTATTCAATTCCAACATCTGCAAAAATTTATATCGATGGTGAATATAAATTTGTTTTAACTCCTTTTACAATTAAGCTCGATCCAGGAACTTATGTAATAAGAATGGAGCTTGCCGGTTATGATCCTAAAGAGCAATCAGTGACTTTATCAGCAGGACAAGTTTATGATTTTACAATGGATCTTACAACTCCTGAGCCAGAGCCTGAACCTGAGCCAGAGCCTGAACCCGAACCTGAACCCGAACCCGAACCTGAACCCGAACCTGAACCCGAACCCGAACCTGAGCCAGAGCCTGAACCTCCAATACCTTTACCTGAAGGTGATGCAAAATTAACAATAAATAGCAATCCTCGAGGAGCAAAAATATTTATCGACGGAAAAGATACAGGATTTAAAGCACCTCATACTTTTATGCTTGCTCCTGGAACCTATAAAGTTAAAGTAGAAAAAGAAGGATATAGAGGTTGGAGCAAAAATATAACAATAACAACTGAAAAAGGCGGTTTTTGGTATCCTGTTTTACATAAAATTATACCAGCAGTTGAACCGCCAGAACCGCCAACTCCGCCAGAACCGCCAGAGCCACCGGTTGAACCGCCGGAAGAAGAAATTATTGTGCCTTTAGAACCAATCCCTGAAGAACCAATAGAATATAATGCTTGGAAATATTCAATTAAAGCAATCGATGCAGTAACAGGCGAAGCCTTGCACGCAAATATTTATGTCGACGGTGTTGACATTGAACATTATACTCCCTGGAATATTTATCTTCTTCCTGAAGCAAAATATTATTTGCAATTAACTCGATGGGGTTATAAAGATGCTTTCGTAGAAATAAATACACCAGCTTTACCAACATAAAATGCCAGAACCAACATCAGAAATAATTATTGAAATGGAGCCTGTTAGTGTTCCTGATAGTTGGATTATTCAACCGTCAGTGCCGACACCAACAGAGCCAGCTCCTGAGCCTTATGATTATGATTATTTATTTCCGCCTGCTGTTGCACTTGATAAAATTAGACCCCTAACAGCACCAACAGCTAAAGAATTAGTTATAAATGTTGAAACTACTGACGCTAATCCTTGGGATGGAAGAATTGTATCAATATCTTATTTAGATTTATCAGAGCCAATCCCTGAAATTTATACTTTAATAGATGAAGATGAAGAAAAATTATTAAATGTGTTTCTTGATTGGTTTGATTCTTATGATTTTACTCGGCTTATTGGATTTAAATTAACATTTGATCACAGATTTATATTTGCAAAATCACTACTTTATCGTAGGAAATCTGAGAAATGGGCTAATGTTGGATTAAGAGATATTAAGCAAACTTTAGATCAAGTTAAAGAAGAATTTGTTTATTTTCCTAGTAAAACAGGCACTCTTGATGATTGGGGAAAGCATTTATTAGGTTATGGGAAATTAGGAAGTCAAGCAAATTTCTTAAAACAATATCTTGCTAAAAATTGGGAGTTTGTTGCAGAATTTAGCAGAAGGCAGATCTTATTAACTAATGATATTTATTCTTTATTAAGATACTCTTTAGGTGAAAGTTCCTGGTATATTGCCCCAGAAACGCCTGTAACAGGCACTACAGAGCTTTATCCTGCTCCTGAGGGTTCTGCTATCCCTCTTACTCAAAAAACATGCCCTGTTTGCAAAGCTTATAATCCTGGTTCTGCAACTGTTTGTGAGATTTGCGGAGCTGCAATTTGATTTTTAGAAAGTTTTATATATATTAAATATTACTGAATATAATGCCAGAACAAAAATTATTCCCAGACATAAAAAAAGTTATGAGAAATTGCATTGTTGTTGGAATCACTGCTGGAATTGCTAATTTTAAAAGTGTTTATCCGCCATCTTTAGAAATGCTATGGACTGTTGCAGTTGGTTTTGTTATTGCCTTCGGTATTGAGTTTGTAAATGCTTACAAGAAAATGCCAAAACCTCACGGACACAGGCAGGATCTAAGCACGTTCTTTCTTTCTTAATTATTAATCTATTAATCTTATTTTAGGTCTTTGCTCTCTTTTCTTTTTAATTGCTTTATAGATTTTTGTGCCTAATCCAAACATGCTCAATAAAAATATAGCTCCCTGACCTGCAGCCAAGAATAAATCAAAAGGATCATCATAAAATTTCATCAGCCAATTAATATATCTTTTGAATAGCATGTTTTCTTATCTTAATTATTTTAAAGAGTATAAGTTATTCTTGCTCCTTGAACATACTCTGCATTATCTATTGAGGGAATTACAAAAACATAACTATAATTCTCATTATCTACTGTTGCAAAAGATATTGATGTGTCTTCACTTCCATTAGCAGCTGTTGCCATTGCAGTTATTCCTGCTGCGTGATTTACTCTATATAAAGTCCAATTTTCATCTGAACTTCCATAAACTATTGCTCCTGTAACAACGGCGCCATGAGGAATTTGAATTGTTGCCATAACATTTGTTGTTGCATTAAGAGTTAATCTTGCTACTGCATTTGTTCTGTCATCAACATCTGGAGAAGTTGTGCTAGAAAATGCTTGAGGTCCTATAGAAACGTAATGAGTGCCTTTCTTTATTGCTGGTTCTTGTGTTATTGTAACTCCCATGTTCTTAATTTCCCCCTTGTAAAACTAATCCAATTTTCCAAAGTAATCCAATAAAATAAATCTCAAATATAAAACCTCGCATATAGCAGTGAAATTTGCTCTTAGGATTAATGCAATTCATTATATATTTTTTAATATCTATTTTCATCATGACACATTAAACTCCTGCATTCTTACATTAGAAGTTCCTGCTGCAACTCTTCCATAAAGAGTTCCTGTCCAAACATCATTCGAATAACTTGCGCCAGGAGCAATTGGAAGACCAGTTGAAGTTGTTACTGTATTGTATGGGCCTATGTAAACAGTTTGAGTTGAATTATTTACCATAATAAAACCAACCCTTCCTGCAACAGTGCCTAAAAGCTGAGTTGCAGTTGTTGTAACACTATATTGTCCGATACTGAAAATATCAGCTGTAGCAATTTGAGCAACATCTATACTTGCATTTTGAATAGTTGCGTCGACAGAACCAGTTGTGATATTAACATCCTGAGTTCCTGAAAACTCGACTGTCAAAGTTGGAGCTGTGCCAATATTAACACTTTGAGCAGCTGCGAATTGTACTGTTGGAGTTCCTGAAATAGCAACCGTCCCTGTTATGTCACCTGAAACTGTTAAATCTGCATTTGTGATATTTACATCTAAATCGCCTACATGAGTTATTGGAATTGAGGCATTAGTGATTGCACAATTTAAATCGCCTGTTGTCGACGAGATGTTTACATCCTGAGCTGCTGGAAAAGAAACCGTTGAACCAGAAATATCTAAAGTTGCATTTGTAATATTAACATCAAGATCTCCTGTATGAGTTATTGGAATTGTTGCGTTTGTCACATTAACATTTAAATCTGCAGCAGCAGAAATTGGAACAGTTGCACCGCTTGCATCGACGGAAATTGTTGCATTTGTCACATTAACATCCAAATCACCGACGTGAGAAATTGGAATGTCTGCATTTGTGATATTTGCGTCAATAGAAGAGCCAGTTGCATCTACATCCAAACTTGCATTTTCAATATTAACATCTGCTTTTGTTGTGTAATCAGCTCTTCCTGTTGCCATTATTCTTCAGCTCCTGTTCTAATGATTAAATTTGATAAACTTTCCATAATTCCCTCAACAGCACCGACAGGCAAAATAAATGCTTTAGGCAAAACAAGAAGCATTAAAGTTATTGTATGATCATAAGTATCATCTTCATTCCAGCCTTCAATTGTAATTCCGTAAGGCTCTTCAGGAACCTCATAATACATAGGCAGTTCAAAAACATAATCATCAGCTTTGATATAATCAGATTTATTAATTGGTATTATTGGATGCCCTTCATGTTCAATTCTGATTTTTACAAGTCCTGCACATCCAGGAGGAAAAATAACCCACGCTCGATAAATCCATCCTTTAGAAATATTAAAATGCTCGACTGTCTTTGTTAGCTCTGTCTTGCCTGCTTTAAATAAAACATGTTTTGCATATAACATGATAAACTAAAGAAATCAAGATTATAAATATTTTACTATCTTCTAATTCTATAACCATTCATAGAAACATATAGATGATCAGTAGCTCCAACAGCTAAGAAATCAGCATAAATTTTATCACTTTCTTTGCACATTAATTGCCCGACATACTCGACGCTGTCATCAGCATTTGCAACAGTTGCACTTTGATAAACACAATCAGTAACACCGTCAATAATTCCAATATGAATCTGGTGCGCAGCATCATCAGGATCATGCGCGCAAATTGAAGTAATCACATAAATAAAGCCGGGCTCAAAAACTTCAAACTGCACCCTTTGAGAAGTCACATTATTAGCAGTAACATTTCCATCTCTATAAGCAAAAATATTAAAAGGCTCAAACTGATTAACTCTGATTGCTTCAAGATTTGCTAATATCTCAACATTTTGAGCATATTGATCTTTTGTTTGTGGTCTTGTATTGTTTTCTTCTGCCATTATAATCTTTCCTCGAATTCAACTAACACGCCATTTACTTGGTGAATTCTTGACACAACCTCGTCAGGATATGCTTTTAATTCAACAACTCTCTTTCTGACAGGCTCGGGCATTTCAGTCATAAATGCTGCTGCCTGTTTAATTCCGCCATCAATTTCCCCAGCGAGTTCTTTGCTTACCATGTTTATATCTTTATTAAGATGTTGAGGTTATTTATATTTTTCTGTTTTGCTTCTTTTATGTTGGCTGTCCTAATTTATTTTCAATATAATGAAAACAGACATTAATAACTCTTGCATCTTCTGCCAAAGTGTCAGAACCATCAGCAGCTTTTCTATAAAATCTAAAACTACAAATATCATGATTTGCTAAATTTCCATGTAAGATTTTGGTTGTAAATGCAGTTCTTATTAAAACATTTGCAGCAGAACCTGCTGCTGTTGTTTGAGTTATTGTTGTTGTTGGAGGAGTAAAAGTTTCGCCTGTTGTTATTGATTTATATTCCAAGCCCCAAACAACAGTTCCAGCGTCGGCTCCTGTGTGCATCCAATCAACCTCAACAGAAATATCTTCTGTGTTATCCCATCTATAAGGAATATGCTCAAGACAATAAGCACTTTCTTCTGTTGTATCATCGAAATCCAAAGTATAGAAAATTCCCTCAAAACTTTCTCCTGGATAATTTGCAGCAGGCATTTGAAATCTTTTAGGGTCAATAAGCAAGTGTCTTTCAACTCTTGCTGTTCCGAGCATAGTTTGAAACCCGCCATTTTCAAAATTAGTATAATTTCCTGCGCCGCCGAGCCTGACATTTCCGCCATCTTTATTTATATAAGTGTCAGAAGTCACTCCAACGACGGCATTTCCAATTTCAATATCAGTGACACTTGGAGGAATTACTTCTTTCACAGACATCTTTCTTAATACAATAAGTTCAGGACCAACAAGATCAAGAGTATTTGTGTTTATTGCAACCATATCAAAATTCTTTATTCCAACAGAATTAAAAATCTCCCTATCTCCGCCAAGTGTTACTTCTATTTCATCAGCAAGAACATTAATTATTAACTGGCATCTGTAAGTTTTCCCTGCTGTTACTGGAAACGGGGCAATCTCTTTTAATACCCCTCCAGCTTCCTCTTCATCGTGAGTTGCACCATTAGAGTCAAAAGTCCAATAATTCCCAGTCCACCATGTTTCCATAGTTGTATCATCAATTAATTCATCGCCTAAACTTTCTGCAGTATATTTTCCAGTTAGATCATCAGAAGTTAAAACACCATTTGCACTAATATCAGTTGCTGCAAAATCATAAATACCAATATCAATATTAGAATTAGCATTAGAGCCATCAAGCTTTAAATAAGCAGCGTTGCCATAATCTCCAACTCTTGCATCAGTGTAATAAAGATTAGTTCCTTCACTTAAATCTGTTGTCGAGAAACCTGATAAATCTGCGAAATGAATTGTGCCGTCGGCAATATGAGTGTCAATATCTCCATGAGTATTTGTTCCAATATCATCAAGATCAGTATGACTTTTTCCTGTTAAGTTAGCAAGATCACTTGCATTAAAGTTAGTGCTAAATAAAGAAGAGTTAGGCAGGCCTGCATGAGGTTGTGTCAAAACATAATAAGCATTGTTTGGAGCTGACATTTTTTCTTTATACAGATTAGACATTGGTCTTGGCAGTTTGCTAAAACCTGGTCTTGTTGGTGAATTAAACATACAAGGAATAAAGAATTTAAATATTTAATCTTTTGCTATTTTCTCAGTAATATCTTTCCTGCTGAGTAAGAATGTAAGCTGTTCCTGCGCCACCGCCGGTAATATCTAATTTAACACTCATTGTTCCTCTTGGGTCAAGCCATGAAGAAGGATCTATTTTATCTGCCTGCAATAAATTCATTGCACCAAAAGCGCAATATCCTGTTGCATAACAACAAAAACTCTTTCCAGCTGCGGCAGTTACAGGAATTGTTTGACCTGCTGGCTGATTTGCAAATAGTGTCGCATCAGCAGCACTTCTATTGTGTGCAATGCCGTAGTTATCATAAGTGCTTGCAATAAAATATTCATTTGCTGCAGCATTACCTAAACCTGCAAATTCTTCCTCAACTTTATCCATTGGCACATGAGCTTTCAAATATTCAGTCATAGAAATATCATTCAAGATAACTTTTCTGTCAGTATCGATTGTAAACTTTAAGTTTCCAAATATTGTGTTTGGAGGCATGTTAGTGTCATAACTTTGAAGCACAACAAACCTGAAAGGATAATCTTTAGGCAATTCAGTGTATTCATGCTGAGCATTAACTACTGTATAGCTTTTTAATTCTTTAGTCATTAAAAATCCTCTTGGACTTGGAGGACTATCTTCAAACACATAAGCAAAAATTGCAAGAGTGCATGTTCCAGCAGTTGAACCGCCAGAAGCCACTGCATTTGTAACTTTTAATTGCAAGTTATTATATCTTTTTGGATCAAGAGCGTATTCTCTATCCCATAATTGCCTGCCAAAATTAATTTGAGCTGTTGCGCAAACTTCTATAGGCAATTCATATTCACAGCAATAAAAAGGCAGTTCAGAATTTTCTAGGAAATTAATAGCCCCAGCTTGAACTCCGCTTAAAGAATATAAAACATCACTTCCGTCAACAACTTCAATCTTAGAAATCATCTTTGCAGGATGGCCAACAGGGTCTGAAGTTGTGTTTGTTCCCTTCATCCTTATAACAATTCTTGAAATAGGAGTTGCAATATCTAAATCGATTGTTCGAGTTGTATTCGCTGTTTCGCTTCTGCTCTTTTGCAATTCAACCATTCTGTATTTCATTTTTTTGTTATTGGATCATCCCAGCTTCGAGTGCCGGTTTCAGATTTATTTTCTTCCTCAGTATTAGTTTCTTCATCTGCCATCTTTAATTTAGATCTAGGGTTTTTAAGCTATAGATTTCTTTAACTCACTTAATCCAACTGCGATTGGAATAACTCTATTAGTTACATTCTGAGCAGGGTCTGAAGTTTTTGCTGGTAAAGTCATACCTTCGATTGCAGCTCTATAAGGTTCATGCTTCATAGCACGCTTACTTTGAGCAGCAGTCATTCCAGCACCAATTCTTGCAGCACCTTTATTGACAGCAGCACTTCTCCACTCTTCGTTAGAAGTAGCGGCGATTGCTTTTTGTCTTGCATGTCTTGCAGCAGCTTCATCAATCTTTGTTTTCCACAAAGCTTCAGCATCTGCTGAACCAGCTTTTTCCTGCCAGTCAGTAGTTGCAGCAACACCTGCTTTATAAGCTCCTGGAACTCTGCCTATTGCATCGCCCCATTTCTTAGAAATCTCTGCTTGTGATTTAATTTTCATTATGAATAATCTAAGATAAGTTAGTTTATATATTTTTCGCCACTCAATAATGACTACCCTTACAATAAAGAGAATCTATAATTAACAGAGGGAAATGAAAAAATATTTAAAGACTACCCGCCTCTAATCTACATGAGAGAAATCAAGAGATTAAAAGAGAGAAAACAGTGTTTAACTTGTCATAAAAAAAGTTATTACATATCCCAAAACGGAAACTGTAAAAACTGCATGGCTGAAAAAATCTTATTTGCAAGAGCGCAAATGCGCAACAAAGAAGGACTGATTTATGAGAAGTGGAAAACAAACATTATTAAAAGCTTGAATAAATTATAAAATAATCATATATACATGTATATACAAAACAATGGTACAACAAAAAGAATCAGTGCTGCTTGTAAAGTGGCTGGCTAAATTTCATAGAACAGATCTGCAATGGCGCAGAGTCAGGCTCGGTGAAGTAGCAACTAAAGAAGAAGCAAAATATTATAAAGTTATTTTGCGATGGTGCGACGCTGTTTTTATAAAGGAAGGTTTTGTTTATATTGTTGAAGCAAAATTAAGGCCTGATCTAGGAGTGATTGGCCAGCTCGAAGGCTATCAAAAACTATTTCCTACAACTCCTGAGTTTTCTGTTTACAAATTATGGCCTATTAAGATGATTTTATTATCACCTTATTTAGATCTAAATGTTGCAGAATTGTGTAAGGATAAAGGAATAATTTATGAAGTCTGGGATCCTGAAAATGCTTGATATTGATTTTGGAACTTGGGGAGAATTAAAAAAACAAGTCCTGGAGCAAGAGAAATGAGATGTTTATATTGCGGCGTTGAAATTCCTGAAGGACTTGGTTTTTGTCCTGCATGCGGACAATGAAACATAAGAATTATTGCCATGAAAAAGATTGTGAAGTTTTTATGATCATGGAATTTAAAGACCAATTCTTATTTCCTTGGTATTGCAAGGAACATAAGAAAAGAAAAAAAAATAATAAATAAAACACTACTTCTTATTTTTTTTGCTAGTAGTTTCAACTTCTATGACCCATCTTCCGGCGGTGTTGCCTCTTCTAATTCTTAATTCTGAAAAATTAAGATAAAAGAACTCTAATATCTTCTTGAATTTAGAGTAACTTATTTTATCGTCGCTGACAGGTATGATTCTTATTAACATTTTCTACTTTACAAAAATAACATCAAGCATCTCGCCGCGCACAGACATTTTAGCAACTTCAAACTCTGCTATTTTGTCAGCCCATTTCTCAGTATCATCGCCCCAAACTCTTCTAAGCTTATTCTTAGAAGTAGTATTAGGTATCCAAAGATGCTCTTTCTCATCAGAAAGTCTTACAGGCAGAACCAATTTTTCCTGAACTTTTTCGTCTTTCTGCTGCATCTCTTCATAATACCCGCCATTAACAACAGTGAACTTTTTATCAGGCAGTTTCATTACAGTTGTTGCTTTCAAGTATTTGTCAGTCAGTATTACCAATTTGTTTTTCCTCCCGGTTTCCCTTATTTAATTGAGTATTAAGTGAGCAGAAGGAAAGAGATGAACCCAGACCTTCTGCCCGCATCTTAAGCATCTCTACAAAAGAGCATGATATTTTATCGTGATAATTCTTCAAGCTTCTTAATGACTGCTTCTATCATCTGAACTTGGAATTTAAGATTATGCAGATTAATCCTCTGTCTTGTTAATTCTTTTACAGGATCTGTTTTTTCAGGCTCCTGGCCTGGCATTTGTGAGTTTGGCATTTACTGAAACACCTCTTTTTGATTGATTAAAAAGTGGCAGTTGCCAATATCTTTAATTAAATTAGTATCAAGCATAATCTGCATCGACGGTATAATTGTTCTTTTTTCATCGGCTCCAATTTGCTTTCTGACTGCATGCTTTAATTTTACAAGCCCGATTTCTTCGCCAGACTCTTTTAATAATTTCTTAAGAACTTCCTTGCACTTTCCGTATTTTGTCATCCCCATAAAATAACTAAAGAAAAACCCTTTATAAATGTATGTGTGTGTGCGTGCAACTATACAAAATATACAAGATATACAAAATATACAAGATATACAAATAAGTGTGAGAAAAATCACAAGATAACCAATCCGGGAACCCTTTATTTAATAAAAATTATACGCTAAGCAGCTCCCTAACTAACCTTTAGGTTTCATTAGCTTAAGCGGTACAGCACTGATCGAAGTAGCTGGTCTCTTCATAGCTTAACAAACACACACTCACTGTAATTCTTACGTTGTCATTTATTGTGTAATGAATTCAACTAATCTCTATTCTCTCTGCTCTGAGAGATTTTGTTATAGAGAATTAACTGACCTTCAGTAATAAAAATATTGTGTTTTTTAAGTTTGTTAATATAGTTCAGGAATTGATTTTCTCTTTTAGGGGACATGATTGAATTAGAAGGCTTATTTTCTTTAAATATTTGTAGTTAAACTCTTAAGTAATTACAGATTTGTTAGCGTTACTTTTGAGTTAAGACAACTTAAAGTTTTCTTAATAATCTTTCCCCAGATAGAAAAAGCTTATCAAAGAATTTCTATTCTATGCTTTGGCTGTGAGAGTAATTTTATTCTCTTCTTCAACCAACTAATTTCGAGTATCATTGGCAATTCTTCCGTCGTTGGTTTTATTTTCCATCGGCGTCGAGTAAAATCAGGACATAAAAATTATTAAGATGACTTCTGAATATTCAGTTGTCTGTGAATTTTAAAGCCTTCGGCTTTAGTGTTTTTTAGTTAGTTCTGAAATTCATCGTCATAATAATAATCAATATTGTCCTGATTTTCCGATTTCTAGCATGGAAAATAAAAAACAACTTTGGGAAGAATTCAAGCTCAATGATACTCTCATGGGCTTAGTTGGTTCGGAAGAAGAGCTTGCAACTCTCACTTCAGACCAGCATAGAATTTCAGAAATTCTTTTTTCTCCTGCCTGTGGGCAGGAGCTTTTTTTATTCTATTCAAGCTTTACATTAATGAAAGGAGGTGCTCGAAAATGGTAATTTTACAACCTGAAAGTGAAGTTAAAGTTAAGACAGTAAAGCAACAAGCTTTGATAACAAGACTTCTTCAGAGCAGCTATTTCTCTAAAGCTGAGTTCTGTGAGCTCATGCGAAGAAATAGAAATCAGATTGTCACTAGTTATGACGCATCTGTTTTAATCAGTTATTTGATTTCTGTTCTTAGATTTAGAAAGAAGTTTTTAAGTTCTAAACATAAAGCTCATTTGAAATGTGATTATTGTTCTGATAGAAAATATCTAACAAGATATTATGTTCCAACTTACAATGCACAGAAAATATTGTGCATAAAGTGTGAAGATGATGAAGCTGAAGCTCAGCAAGAGCAGGCTAAGTTAGCTGATAAGAACCTTCAAAGATTAAAAGAACAAGGTGTTTCTGTTAATGAAGGTGTTGAAGCTTCTGCTGATTTGCATAGAAAGTATGATTATCCTGGCGGTGATGTTGATATGAAAATTGATGCAAATAAAGCTGCACAAGATAATGAATTAGAAACTGAAATTGCAAATGGAAACATTAGTGCAGAAGAGTTTAATGCTCTTCCTCAAAATAAGCCATTAGGTTTACAATGA